>Ga0099364_10000342_pt1 | contig 78262 bp, 85 predicted proteins | sample TergutTh196P3_FD_73070 | JGI IMG/M metagenome (GOLD analysis project Ga0099364, IMG submission 73070) | Microcerotermes parvus P3 segment gut microbial communities from Pointe-Noire, Republic of the Congo - Th196 P3 | ecosystem: Host-associated > Arthropoda: Insects > Digestive system > Gut ...
GAAGCCAAATGAAACAACTACATTGAAGCCAAATGAAACAACTACATTGAAGCCAAATGAAACAACTACATTGAAGCCAAATGAAACAACATCGGATAAGTCACATGTATCACACAAAACTAATATATCTAAAATGATTTTAAATAATGGTGAGATAATTATTTACAATATATATCTTCCTATATTAATATTTTTGGGTGGGGTCTTTGTTATTTGTACTATAATAGCTATTGTGTTGAGACATTATGCTCAGCGATATCAGTATTAGACATGTTATTCATTATAACCAAACAGATATATTTATATATGTTATTCATTGATTCATTATAACCAAAGATATATTTATATATGTTATTCATTGATTCATTATAACCAAAGATATATTTATATATGTTATTCGTTGCTATTTTTATTAAATTACATTCTGTGATAATTATAAATGAAATATAAAATATTAGTTTTAACTATCGAAAGAAATATACATAGATACGATAAACTAATAAAAAATCTTACGGATCAAAATTTAATTAATGGCATCGATTTTCAACTCTTTTTTGGTATAGATTATAAAAATACAAGCAAGACAATATTAAATATGATTTGTAGCAATCTTGGTAATTACTGTCCGTACGCCACTTTATCTTGTGCGGTATCGCACATATTATTATGGAATTATATACGATTATCATCATTGGATTATGCTATAATATTAGAAGATGATACATATATAAATGTAGATAAATATATTAATATAAGGGAGGATGTAGAATATTTAGTCCAAAAAGGTATAGTTTATTTATATAATGATATACATACTAATCTGTTTAATACTAAAATTGTACTGTCTATGGGATGTTATTGTATTTCCAAACAAATAGCTACTATTCTGTATAGTTATTTTATAAAAAATAAAATTACTTATCATATAGATTTCCAATTAAATTATGTATTAAAAAATTTAAACATAAATCAATTCGTATATAAAAACAATTCCAATGAACTTACCTATCAAATTAATGGAAATAACTCATCTATGAGTATAAAACATTCTAATATATTTTTAAATATAATTAAGGACACATACACACACAGAATATTAACAACACCTATCGTTAGATTTGGTGATTTGGAATTTGATACATATGTTGCATTATTGATTGTTTTATCAGTTTTTATAACTATAATTTCTCACAATTATGCTATTACGTTGACTATATTACTTTTTTTAATATATCAAGTAGTAGATTTATTAATATGAATCAATGTTAATGGACGAGTATGTATAAGTAACATTTTTTGTTGCAATTTAATATTATACGGTTTTAATCTATGTACTTTAAATGTTAATATACCATCTGGATATTTATCTATTTTAAATGTATATATTGTATTTTTAAGAGTTTTCTTTATAGACGTTACTGTACACAAAACATTGATGGATTTCAATAGAATGGTTAAATCTCTATCATAACCATAATCAACAGTACCCACATCAAATAATGACATTGATGTTTTCATATATGGAGATATTATTTTTTTATATATTGGTATATATTCTATCATATTACATTCATAGGAAGAATATATAATATATATATCAGATATATCATGATCTAAATTTAATCCTATACTATTTAGATATTTAATACTTTTTGTCAATCTATTATACATATCAGCAGGTTTTATAAATAAATCTTTATATATGTCTAGTTTAAAAAATTTAAACGTTATTATATAACTCCATAAATAGTCATAATCAATATTGTTATATTCAGGTTCCAATTTATATTTATCATAACATTGTATATATATACCCGGGCCTACTCTTCCCACTCTACCCCTCCTCTGATCTGCCATACTTTTAGTAATATATCTAATCCCTCCTGTTAAAAACATTTTAACATATCTCAATCCATTATCTATTATATATATAGCATTAGTTACTGTGATCGAAGATTCCAGTATATTTGTGGCTAATATTATATGTATATGTTTATTATCAGATTGTAATGCTTGTATTATATTATTAATATCTAATATTTTACTATGTATTTTATATATTTTAATAGTAGTAGAATCCTTATACAATTTTGTTATATAATTATATGCTGTTTCTATTCTGGTAATACTTTCAAAAAAAAAAATTACACTATATCCTATCGGGGGTAAATATTTATTAACAAGAAACTCTGGCCGATCGTTTATATCAACTATTACTTCTATTGGAAATAATTTGGTTCCGCTGATGTTTATATTTATAATATTATTACCGAAATAATTTAATATATTTGTATAATCATATTCCAAAGTTGCTGACATTAGTACTATATTTCTTATTTTAAATTCATACTTTTTTATCTTGCATATAGCAATACCTATATCAGCATACTTGTCGTGTTCATGAACTTCGTCAAATATAATAGTATTGGTATTATGTAATAAATTTATTGTTAATCTATTAACAGCAATAATAAAATTATTATATGGAGGCGGATTTTCATTAAAATTATCCGTTTCAGTTTTTACATCTTTATATTTCATAACAACAGGGCTATTGTTTATGGATTTAAATCCTAAACTTTTATAGAATGTCATTCCCATTTGTCTTATTAATGCCTTTCTAGGCATAGAAAGTAATGTATATTTAGACTTATTCAGTTTTTTATTGAAAATATAATTTAAATAATCATTATTGCATGGAGTAGAAAATTGTTCATATCCATCAAATAAATAATTAAACCACCAGAATAGTTTTGGTATTTGTGATGTTTTTCCTACACCAGTAGCGCCAGTTATAGTACATATAGATCTATTAATCCATATTTTAAATATTTTATATTGTATGTGTATATCCAAAGATTTAAAAGTTATTTTTGAATAAGTGAATGGTGAAGATACGGCCGGATCAATATTAGATTTTTTTTTTGATGTTATTATTCCTAATTTTGTAGCAGATTCTACAATTCCAAAAATCTGTTCCTGCGATAGTGATTGCAATAAAATATTATTATTATCATATAATGTTAAAGAAAAGTATGCATATGCTTCGTATGTACAATTAATAACTTGAAATTGTTTAGTTAATTGTACATATTCATCTGTGAATGTTATATTAACATCGATTAAATTATTAATATCAAATCGTTCATTACTGTTATTATTTAATGTTATAATATTGTTTTTTATACATAAAAATTGGTATCTCCACAGGAGTTTATATACTGGATATAATAAAATTCTAAACGAATTTATATCAGACATAATATATTCTTTATCTGGTTGAAATAAATATATGGATGTTTGGTTAGGAAATAAACAATATTTTATAAACTCATAATTCATTTAAAATCATTATAATATTAATTCCTGCTTTTTTTGTTCTATTTGGTTCTTAATATATGATATTTCATTAAGGGTGTCTTCTAACATATCGTTTAAATCTGACAAGGATTGTATTATTTCTGATAAATTATTTTGTATCTGTATATACTTATTACGTAACATATCTACTTCTGATTCTAAATTAGATAAATTACCATCATTATAATCGAATATGGGATCGGGTGGTAACATTAAATTATCAAAGTATTCATTATCGAATTGTGATAATATGTTTGGAGTATTATCAATGTTATTGAAATAAATATAACATATTAATATACTTATACAAATGGATGTATATATTAGTATTAATATGTTTTCCATTTTTATTAATTAAAATCTATATTCTTTTTTTTAAATATAAATAATGGTATCAACACCAGATTCTATCCACAAATATTTTTCTGTATTGAATGCCTTTGACACAGAAGCACTAAATAAATTATTAGACAATGTAAAAGGTGGAAGAATTCCACCTAATTCATTTTTAAAACCACAATCTTGGGTAAAGATACAAAACTTACCTATATATGCATCGGTATATCAAAATGGTGGAAAGACATATATATCAAGTTTATATAAAGTACCGAATCCAGATCAAGAGCCGGATTTGTTGGGTATATCAGATTCCAGTAAATATGGAGGAACATCACAAGATAAATATAAATATATTAAAAAAGTAAAATATAATCCAAAAAAAAAAACACAATAATATGAAATATATACGGATATTATGTTTGGCCGATTATAATGAGGACCGTATATTTTAAATAATTAAATATCAAAATGGTAGATAAAAAATCGCAATTACCACAATGTAAAAATTTAAAATTGCCGGAATCAGGCATCAATTATGCACTATATTTATTTAGCAATAGTTATGGAATATCTTATATGATAAATCCCTTACTTAATAATACGACATCCAACACTGATATATTGTATCTTATAGATAAGTCGGATACAGTTAATGTTATAACATTTTTACCGTTAGAATTTTTAGATAATTATATAAAATTAACATGTAACATAGAATATAAATATACTACAAGTATAGAAAATTCATTAGAAAGAAAACAATTGTTGTTTGATATATTAAAATCATACTTACATAAAAATAGCATATCTATACAATACTTTTTAATCAATAATAAGTATAAAAACATTCCATTGATTTTATTAAAAAAACCTTTAATATCGGCACAACCTTCAAAAACGAAGGATTCGTCATTATTTTCCACTATCAAGGATGATATAGTACCTATATTAGGCGAAATTATAGGATTTAATATTAATAATCAATCTAAACCCGATCCTTTTATATCAAGTACTAAGTTAGAATGGATGTCTATATTTGATATTACTAGTGCGGTGTATCCATTAACATTAATAAAAAATAATTTTTTTTTTCATCATACAATATTAATGGAATCGGATAACGACTTTTCTATGGTAAATTCTAAATTTAAACAAACTGTTTTTTATAAAAATTTTGTAAATTATTTTAATATATTTTTAAAATCCACCAGAAATTATTTTATAACTTCAATATTATATAACAGCCATTTTACATCTCTCATAGTTAGAAAAACCAAACAAACAGGATGTATATGTATGTTTTTTGATAGTGGTGGTTATAATCCAAGAGAAATTTTATTAAATAAAAATTATTACTTTATAGAACTAGATATGGCCATACATAAACATAATCATATATATTATTTCAATAAAATAAAAACAAGCAATACGTATCTATATATAGACGTTTTAACAAAAATAATATCTAAAATGACAAATAATATATCGATATTTAATACTTTTGAGTTACAACATGATAAATCAGAATGTGGTATGTTTACAGTATTGTTTTTATATAACGCTATTATTAATGATATAACGAAATTGGTTGATATAAAAAAATTATATTATACTATGACCTATATAGGAGATTTATTAGCAAGTATGTACAGGGGATTATTTTTTGTACATGATACAGATTGCAATAATATTGATTATTATAATGAATTGGGGATCTTCCCACTAAAAAACAAAAAATATGTTGAATTATACGATATACATGTAAAAAATATACTTAATATAAAATATACAGCAGATAAAATGTATAAATCGCTAGATTATAAAATTTAATATTGTGCATGTGGATTGAAAGTATATTTGTATGAAATAGGTTTCAACACATTACGAATCATCGCAATTTATATATATATATATATATATATTGGTAATATTTTCGATAGTATCATATATATTTCCACGAATTTTACTATAAATCTAATGATATATTGGTTTTTTGAAAAGAATATGATTGTTTTTTTTGTCATATAATATGTAATAATTATCACAATCGACTTCTTATGAACGACTGTACATGATATTCTTCTACATACATTCATTAAATCATGTTTCCTACCAAGAGTAGTAGACCATAGTCTATATATAATAAAAAGGCTAAGATCCATGATAATTTTTATACACCCTTTCGATATAACAGCAGCGTTAACTGAACACAGTATGATGAAGGCATATTTGTACAGGTTTCATCTGAGGGAAGATGCGACATGTAGTTGTGGCAACGGATATCAATGGACCATATTCTATTACACTGTGATAATACCAGAGATACTATGGTACGATATATAGGAGCGCGGTCAACAAGCACCAGAAGATTTTAGCCGGTTTGTAAAATAAGTAAACTTTAATGATACACCAAGTGGCTAATATAAATACATAATACAACAGATTTTCAAAATACCCTTTTATGATAGAGAAATTTGCACCAAATGACAACCCATAGGACAACGAGGAAATACATAGACAGACTAGAACTATGACGCGCGAGCCGGTTTACACTGAAAATGATGATGAGTTTACGGCTCAAGAAGTAAAGAATGCGGTGAAAGGTATGGGTAAATAGTGAATAATAATAATAACAAAGAAATACATGTAAATATACTGTAACATGACATGTAGTACTACCGAGAGTAGTGGAGCATACTCTATACATAATAATAATAACAATAATAATAATAAAACCCTTATCAATATATAATGGCAAAAACCCATTTTCTGTCTAAGTAATATTTCAATAGCATACAATTATATTGTTAATAATTTAGGTATATTACTTATATATATATTATTTATAAAAATGGGCGGTTGTAATATATAATTTATTTTTTTTCGCTTATTATTACATATGAATAATATAAAATTATTCCAAAGATCATCTTTATCATCTTTTTTAGTTGTTTTTGTATAGTTGGGTTTAAGATTATCAGTTATATCTAAACTTATAAATATTTTATATAATATATATCCGTATGATATACCTTTTTTGTAGTTTATACTGTATAAGTATCTGATAAAATTATCAAATATTATGCTTATGTGAGATATGTTAACAAGTTTATAATTTAATAATGTATTAGTACATGCATTCATTAGAAAAATAGTTTGTTTATAGTTTTTTATATTTTTTTTTTTTAAATATTCAGCAATAAATGTAGATGATATAGTGTTTATATCTATATTATTATTAGATATTATTTGTTTTAATTCTCTTTCGTGTTTTGCATCACAATCATTATTATAAATGAGTTCTTTCATTACATTTGAAAAATGAATTTTTTTATTATTATAAGGTCTACTTTTGGTGTGTATTTTTTTATTTTTAATAGTAAAACATTCGGAACATACCGTACAATAATAACATTCATTATTTTCAATAACTGAAAATGAATCACAAACTTTACATTGTAACACCATTATTTAATTATTTATTTTTATTTATAAATGCAACGGACATTGTTAACATATAATAATAGAAAACCAAATCAGTCTGATGTATTTAACATACATCCTATACAAGGTAATTTTAATCCTCCACAAATGCTAAAAATATATCCCAATAATTGCGATAGTAACATATATGAATTTGTAGTTACTGATGCGGCATTAGAAGGTATAAGTAATATCGGCATCAATTTAGATATTCCAGAAATTAAGGGTATAGGTGGTATAAGATATCCGGAAGATTTCATATATAAAAGTATAAAAAAATTCGATATATTTATTAATAACGAATTAATATTATCTAAATCTGGTGAAGAATTATGTTGGGAGTATTATAATAAAAATAACAATAACACGTATACAGAATATATAAAGGGGAATAATTCACAATTGTGTAAATTTAAATATGGAAAAACAGAAGATGATATAATATTTGATAGAACTACAATATATGCCAAACTGATTACTGCGTTCGATTATGCACCACCTAAATCTATATTAAGAATTCCACCATCAGCTCAACTTAAATTTATAATTAACATGCGCCATATATCTGAAATAATGTATTATAATAAAGAGTTTAAACAACATAGTTTTAAAAAGATCCAATTATTATCTGTTAATCCATGTATATTACTTACTGCGTATAATACACTAAAAGAACCTATATTTAATAGATATATAGAACAGCTATATTATTATAAAGATATCACATCTAGCTCAAATATAAATTCTTATTATGTTACACCCGAATTTAATTCTATAACTAATTTATTGTTCTATCCCATAACAGATAATTTTATAGATAAAACCTTTGTAACTTACCCGGATTATCAAGCTACAGAAGATATATTTATAAAAACGTATGTTATGAGAATATTGGAAGATTTAATTCAGATAAAAAGTAATTATGATGACACTAAAATGGTTGGTTTTACTAAATTGGCTAAATTTGTAGAGGTATCTGAAACCGATGGTTATATGATCCATTTTAACACTAATAATGCATGTAAAGTTATTATTATGAATATACCAGATGGATACAAGATATATTATCATACAAATATATTAACGTTTAATAGAAGAATGAAACAAGATACTTATAACATATCAGAAAAATTTTCTTATATTTTGGGGTATTATATTAAAGAGGAGAATAGAATAATGTATTTTTATGATTTTATCAAACACAATATAACGATAAGCGATGTTAGTATACCAATAGAAAAGTGGAATTCAGAAGAAAATACAGCGACAAAAGATCAAAGATCTAAACAATCAAAAAATAAGGATGTTATTATAAATGACCCTTTTATATATGGATATGATTTTATATCTAAAGAATCTGGTATAGAGCAAGTAATAATAAAACAAGGTATATCCGATACTATATTGGATCATAATAACTATGATAGTTTAAAATATTATCAGTATAACATAGATAATATATATCCTATAACTATTCTCGGTAAACATATGTATTCGTGTGTCGATGTGTTACGATTTAATGTAAATAATTATTTATTATTCGAACCATCTAGAATGGTATCCGATAAGTCAAAAAATTTTAGATCGTGTGGTTTACATGTAATGTGGAAAAAATTTGATGATAACGACCCAAGAAGTTTGATACCTAAATCCTTATGTGTAGGCATAACAATTATAAAACAAATAAAATATGATAATAATACTGTTAAGTTGGATACCATAGATTAAGTCTTTTTTATCTATAAGTGATATTCTATATTTTCTATAAGATTAATTAATACATTATCTTGACTTGAAAACGGATCAGGTATATCATCTAATAATTTATTGATTTTATTCCAATAATTGTTATACTTTTTAAGTATATTTATATATTCCAATAGTTCGTGATATGACTGTACGGATTTTATGGACAGTTTATTTTTACCATAAAACTTTACATTATTATATTTGTTTATAGGTAACACTGATAATACATTATCACTTATGTAGTTAAAGTCTATATACATTCCCACAGAATAAATATGCGATAATATATCTTCTATTGGTGTGATGTATAAATTTAATAACTCCAATATAAATGATAGAGATATGGTTATCAGATATTTAAATGTTTCCATATTGTTATTTTTTTGTTTTGGTAATAATAACTGTAATTTATCATTATGTTTGTATATAATCAATCGAACATTATTATTTAATAAAATACATATAGAATTGGGTAATAACATACGTCCAGCAGATATTATTTTATCTTCATAAATTTCAAAGATTATCATTGATTTTATGTTTATTTCATGTGTTTTAGCACATTTACTTATTTCTGATATATTATATCTGTTATTAATTATAGCATACGAATCGTGTCGAGTGGATTTAAGTAATTTGATAGATTTTTTATTTTTATTTTTCTTCTTTTTGATATAAGAATCAAAACTGGTCTTATTTTTCAATAAATGATTTTTTAATATATCACTGTTAATGCCGTGTTGCGATATGATTACATCAATATTTTTTATATATGTTACTGGTTCGCATTTTATATTATTCGGATTTATAAAAGTTATTATTTTATTACTATGCTTAGATGTTATACATAATTTTATCTCTGATATAGATTTTATATTACTTAATTTAGTATTTATGTATCGATTATGCATTTTTATATCTGATTTTATTTCGTTATACAATATAGTATTAATATCTGGTTTTACGAACTGCACTCTTAAATTTGTTATAGTTCTGTTAAAATTGTTTTCTATAGATAGATTTATAGTTTCAAATAACTCATTCAAACTCATTTCTAATTATACATATTTTATCAAATTTAACTTATTATTGCCAAATAATGAAATAATTTACTGCAGTTTGAATTTTTGAACACATTGTTTATTTATTACATGAACAGATAGATTATTAAATAAGTGATTAAATTAACAATAGTAACAATGTTATAATATATGTGCTATAATAACTAATTCTATATATTTAATCTTAACAATGTAATCAATATAAAATTCTAATTCATAATTTTTATTTATAATAAGTAAATGAGTACAGTAGCATACACAGATCAATTTAATGTACAATACGATGTACCAATACAAACAAGATTAGCAGTATCATCTGATGCTTTTACTAAAACAAGTACTGCTCAACAAATGAGGAATTGCGCATGTCCTGAGCAACCTTCCGCAGCATCTAATACTATCCCTTGGAATAACGGGGTGTCTACTTGGAATAATGGGTTATCTAGTTGGGGCAATGGTGTATCACCATCATTATCCGGTTTTAACCGGGGATTGGGCGATAATTGTACTAGACAAGTCAGAGGAAATACTGAATTTATAACATGTGTTAGAGGTAACGAAAAAACGGTTACATCTAGATTGATATAAATGTATAGGATAATAGCAATAGATGTTGGTATTAAAAATATGGGTATAGTAAAATTCACGGGTCATAATATTACTGTTGCTCTTTGTGATTGTAGCAACATAAGTATGGATTATCTAAAATCATTATTTATAGATAAATTTCATATCGATTCGTCCTACACAATAATTATAGAAAAACAAACAGTAGGATACAATAATATATTTATTTCTGGATGTTTATATTTGTTTTTTAGTACTGTTACAAATAATATTATATTTCAGTATCCCGTTTGCTTTAAATTAGGCTTAAAATCATATAGAGAAAGGAAAAAAAAATGCGTGGATATAGTCAATAATATATTAGCTAACAATAACATGTTATGGAATAAAAGCGGAATTAAAAAAGACGATATTAGCGATGCGTTATTATTAGGGTTAGTTTTCATATACAAAAATAAATACAAATTGAATAAAAGTACCCTTTTAGAATATATAGAAGAAAATTACAAATTTGAAACCTTATCCAACGTATAATATTCATTATCTAATTTGGGTTTCTTTTTATCTGGTGTATCCGGATCGTCATATATGAGATTTTTACGTTTTCTATTAGAGTCATTATTATCCATTATTTATTCCTAATATATTTTCAAATTAATTATAACAAAAAAAACTCGTAACACAAAATGGCTGGTGAACTATTACAATTTTGAAAATAATAACACAATGCCTTATCTACAGTTAAAACGTGATAAACAACTACAGAACACAAAACCATATTATGCACTTGGAACCTCTATTACTCTCTTCACTTTATAACGCATTCTAACTGAATTGTCTTCTGGTACATGGCAACATTCAGCAAAGCTCAATCCAGAAGGTGTTAAACAACTCAGCTTCCTCCTTAAATCATCCTGTGGCGACTTATATATTACTTCCCAATAGCGTTTGCCATTAACGACAACCTCATACACTTTATCTATAGTTACTGTATTATAGAAAGCATAGACGTCTATAATTTCCAAAAACATTTCTCTTATTTTATCTTTATCAAAGCTTGTCACATCATCATACTTTGCCTTGAGGGCTTTCCTTTGTGCCAATGTCACCTTCTTGTCCATTTTTTGTAAGTAATCTATTTTTTCAAATATATGTGTTATAGTGAAATATTATTTTTTCTTAAATTAATAATGAACAATACAATATTAAATAGTATAAAGAAACATGACATATCTAATATTATACCCCAAATATTACCACACCAATTAGCTACAATAGATTTTTTATTCAAAACATGTTATGATGATAAAAAAAGTGTATTATTATTTCATAAAATGGGATCTGGTAAAACGATAGTATCTTTATTATTTTCATTATTAATATGTTCTGAAAAACAGATTGTTATAATTCTACCAAACCAAACCATTTTACACATGTGGGAGGATCAACTTCAAAAAACCAAAGTGTTGTTACCTAATTATCCTTTTAAAGAAGAAAATATAGAGTTTAAAACTAGACAGAAATTTAATGAAGATTTGGGATATAAGAATGCCGTAGAAAACATGAAATTATATGATAATAAAATTATAATTATAGACGAAGCACACAATTTTTTTGGAAATAAGACAGGAGATATATTAATTACTCTAAAAAAAAATATTAATATAGTTTATATATTACTAACAGGTAGCCCTATAACAAATACAGTATCAACACTAAAAGATATAATAGAAACATTAACAGGAGTGTGTTTTGATGTTAATAAATACATAGATAGTACTGGTAACAAAGTATATCAACGAAAATTAAATGCTGATGGAATAAAATATTTAAAATCACAATTATATGGGTTAATATCATATTATAATAAAGATATCCAATCTGTACCTCAAGCAATGTTTGTAGGAGAACCTATGTTATTATACCCTGTTATAATATGTACAATGTCAAAATTACAAGAAGATAATTATAACGAAATAATACGAGAAACTAACAATCCTATGTTTATCAAACTTTTAATGAACGTATCCATGTGTGCTTTGGGATCAAAAGAAAATTATGAAAATTTTGCTCAATTGACATTAAATAGTAATGTGGACAAAGAATTATTACCAGGTTTAACAATATCGAACGGATTACTGAAAGGGAGAGAATTAGTGGATTTAAATATATCTTCAAAGTTTAAAACATTTATTAATAGTTTAATTACTGAACGTAACATTGGTAAACGTTTCATATATTTTGCTAATAGTTTTATAGGTAGTGTTGTAATACGTAGTATTTTAATGGCTAATGGTGTATCCGAATATGATAAAGGTATTGTAGATAATTTTATGTGTGTTTCGTGTATCAAAGATAGAACATGTGATGTGTGTACTCCTATGAAGTTTGCTATAATAACATCCAAAGAAGTTAATAAAGGCAGCGAACTATTGATTACTAAAATATTGAATATATATAATGAAGATATTAATGATAATGGTAATAATCTATTATTATTATTTGGATCTAAAATAATATCGGAAGCTTATACTTTAAAGAACGTAAAAGATATCTGGTTTTTAACAGTTCCAGAAACCAAGACTGAACTGACCCAATTCATAGCCCGAGCAGTGAGAACATTTTCACATAAAGATATTACTGTTAAAGTCAAAGTGAGAATATGCTTGGCAACAACTAAAGATTTTAGATCAACCACATTAGAAACCATAAAACTAATTGATACATCCAATATGTTATTACCTGATAAAACTATTAAAATAGATAAATATGAAAAATTTTTGCAAGATGATTCATATCTTATACCATACGATGTAAAGAAACAATTATACTTGGAATTAAAATCCGAAAGATCTAGGGTTGTAGATGTTGCTTTTAAAAGTTTAAATAAAATAATACATGATCTACCACATAAAAAATTAGCCAAAGCTATAACGTTAGAAATAATAAGAAGAATTGCATATAATAACCAATCATTTACAATTGATGATTGCTTAAGTAATGTATTATATGGATTTGATAAAAAATCAGACACAATTTCATTTTACACTAACATAATAAAAAGTTTATTAAGCGAATCATTAGTCGTATATAATAAGTTAAAAAAGGACTGTATTATAACATATAATAAAGCTAACAAAATTATTGAATTGCATAAAATAACTTTACAATTTAACCATTATTTATTATGTGTCGATATGTGATTTATCACAAATTTTTGAGTTAATATCTTTAATCAACGAGATAGTATTAATATTGATAGATTTATCTATTGAATTAATTACATATTGCATTAGTAATACTAACATATATATATGTTTTACATTTTTATGTTCTAATGGAAGTAGATTAATAATTTTTATTATAGAATTCACAATATCATTATCCATATTTATACATAACTAAAAAAACTACAAAAATATAACACACGACTATATAAAATACACTTTTATTACTGGGCACTAAAAACCTGTTGAAATTACTTTCTGATAATATAGTATCAATTTCTGATTTCGATGATTTAACATTAATTGTGCTATTACATTCTATTGTCATGTCATCAGCATTAAAAATGTTTAAATCATGTATATTTATATTACATTCATTGAATATACACATATTCCTATTATTAATATTTTCAGTTAATAATTTCCAATTTTCAGAAATTGCACATTCATAATACCAACATTCTTTTTTTATATTTAATCGATTATTCATTTCTACATCATGGGGAGAAAACGCACATTTAAGATTTTTTTTTGATTCGTATGATTGATTCATTAGCACACTATCAGCAATGGTATAATACTCTACACCGTTATTATTTCTTATAGCCGATAACCAGAGTATACAATTATGATTATTTATATTATCCTTGCATATATTAAACATGCGTGTATTAATATCGTCTATGATATTTTTGGCTTCTTGATATCTACTGTATATACTATTAAACCATACAGTACATTGTTTAAGCTTAGTAGAATCAAATATATTCACACAAGTGTTATACATTATATCATCACATAATGGATAGAAGCCCATTTTACCAGTACTTGGATAACATGTTAATAATGTTTTATTGATATTAGCATTTTGTGTAGTAGATAGTAAGTCTGTCCAACCATATGTCAATCTATTTATACAACATTCCTCATCAGGAGCTAAATATCTATTTCTCATCAATTCTGTTAGCCCGCCGGGTTTGAAAATTGGAGTAAATTCTGGAAGGGTTGTTTGATATAATTTATCTTCCGGATTTTGATCCATTATTCCTATGGCAACACGTTCATCTTGTAGTGCCGTATGTATTGTGGATAATATACTTCCCAAGCTGATATATTCTTCTTGAAATCTATTACCAGGCCAGAATCTTTTACTTAACGATACACTATTACCCATTTAACCCTAAGAATTTGAATTTTATAATTAATACTACAAAAGATGCATCATATTTTCATCGTAAGATCTATTATCAAATTGAAAAGAAATAAGAAATCAATCTAGGAAAAAGATCATCATATTGAATAATTTAGTAAATTAATGTAATACATCAAAAAAAAAAAGAATTTTTATAATTGATATCCAAAATAGAATGGATATAACTGATATATGTTTCGAACATATCAAAACGGTTAATGATGTCCAATATCATAATGGATCGTTCGTAGTGATAATGATGAAGACTGATGATTATAGGAACGGATATATCAATGCAACCAAGCTATGTAGAGAAGGAGGAAAACGATTACATGAATGGTCTAGATTAGACGGATCGAAGGGATTAATAGCTTGTTTGGAACGAAGTTTTGGGGCAGATTCCCCCCAAAACTTGTGTGTGAAAATCGATTTTCATGGTAACAATGAAGAAAATCAACTATTATCTGGAACATATGTTCATTCTAAATTAATTCTATCAATTGGTATATGGATCAACTCAGAGTTCTATATTAAAGTGAGTGATATTGTCAATAGATATTTTATAAATTATTTCAATACAGAACTCCGTAACGATAAGAATAAATTAGAACAACAGATAAAAGAATATGAATCAGTAGTTGCAGATAAAATAATGTTATCGTCTTATTACAGAATCCGAACAGCATGACGAATCGAATAAATAACCGGTTAACATCACAGCGGATCTAATACATGCAAATTTGAATTTTTATGACTAAACCACAAATTGAAATGGATATAACTGATATATGTTTTGAACGTATTAAATTAGATGATGTTTTTGCCGAGTATCATAAAGCACTGTATGGGCCATTCGTAATAATAATGATGAAAACTCATGATTATAGGAACGGTTATATCAACGCAACTAAGCTATGTACCGACGGTGGTAAATCGTTTGGTGAATGGTCTAAATTATACGAATCAAAGGAATTAATTGATTGTTTAGAACAAAATTTTGGTATTTGTGATTTGAGCTATAGTGATGTAAGAGGCCCACCTGCATGTGTGGAAATATCCAGAGGTATGAGCGAAGAAGATCGTCTAATATCTGGCACATATGTTCATCCTAAGTTAATTCTACCAATCACAACATGGCTTAGTCCAGAATACTATATTAAAGTAAGCGATATTGTTAACAAGCATTTTGTCAGACAGTTCAATACAGAACTTAGTAATGATAAAAATAAACTAGATAAATTAAAATTAATAGTAGAAGAATATCAGTTATTGGTGGAGTATAAAAATAATTTAGTGAAAAATTCGAATAACCAAATAAATAGTACGGTCCAACTAGATAATATGGACAAACAAATAATAGATTCGGTCAATAAGTTAAACTTTGCAATAGAAAAACTAAATAAAGCCACTTTTAAAATAACGGAAACAATAAATAAATTAACCCGACAATATGAAAAAAAGAGTAGATTACAAACATATCATCAATAGATAAAAGACATTATATAATGGAACATACAATTGAACTATTAAATATTAACTAGGGATAGTAATTGTACTAATACCATATAACAATATTCAGATTTATTGTTAAATTTCCCGGATTTACCGCAAGATTTTAAATTGTAATTATTGTTTCCTGGATTTATTGTACATGGTATATAATTATCTTGTTCATCTGTTAAATATTTCACATCTAGTAATCTCTCGTTTTTTTCTATAACAAACCAGTGATCATGTAAACAACTAACTGTAGTATATTGATTATATACGGCTGTTTCGAATATATTATTATCTATTTTTAATCTATCAAATAGATTTGTTAATAATATGTTTACTATAAAAATAAATAAGAAAATAATACAATATAATAAAAACATTTATGTTACATGAAATGATATTCTACAAGTTTATCAATATATATTTCATTTATTAAAATATACTGAAATAAACATAATAAAGATATTATAAACAAACAATTATATAGTTTAAAATAATAAAAACCACTAATCAATACTATTAATAATATGTAATAATATATCATTTATGAAATTTTAATTATATGATAAATAAAAATGAGTGATTATTCCTCCTCAGAATCTGAATCTGAATCTATTACTACCGAAATAGAAACTTCACCAGATATGGAAATAATAGACGGAAATGTAATATTGAAATCAGAAGAATCAGAATTGAATATAAATGAATTTATTAGTAATAAAGATTTATTGATGAATAAAAATGATATGCCACTCCAATCATATGAAAAGATTAAAATGTCTATATTAAAAACACCAACTTTATTAGAAATTCAAGGCATTATTCTTAAACAAGAACTATTAATTAATAATGGAGCACCTGTATTGATAGATGAAAATAAATTTTATAATACATACGGAATACATCTTTATAATAATTATAATATAATAAATCCATATACTATAACTTTTATTAGTGCGATATTAGACATAATACCTATATATGTCAGAAAAAACAATAAATTATTTAAACGATATGGAACAGATATTTGCTACAACAATTACTATATATATTATTATACACATATAAAACATTTATTAAGATACGTATATACTAACGATGCAATTGTGAATAGTAATATTTTAAAAAGAATGTTTCCATTATACATTAAAAGATTGTTTAAAGACGATATTATCGAAGAAGAAGTCATGGAAATAAAAAACACTAAAGCGATTATTGTTCCTAAATTAAATGGACCAAATGTTGATGAATGAATTTACTACAAGGGCAGGTATAAGATATACAATACCCACACAACAACCATATAATGTACTCGATCAAAACATAGTTGATACAACACAAGATGTAGTACACCCAGCCGTTGTAGAGGAGAACCCAAACCCTATACATAAATTAAATATAGAAAATTTTGGATTAAATGGAGATACGTATTATATAGGTAATATAACAAATCAAATATTTGTTGTATTTTTGTCTGTAGCTATAGCATTAGGAATAAGTAAAATTAATAATAACATAGTTAGATTTATATTTTTATGTTTGCTCGGATTGTGTTTATCAAGAGAATATGGTATTAGTTTAGCTATTATTTTCTATTTTATAGTAACTATCAATACACCATCCGTATTTATTATTATTATAGCTATATTAGCACTTATTCATATTCTCTTTTTACCAAATTATTTAATAGTTACTGATAATGTTAATGGTAACTATATTATTGAAGCAGTATTAGGTATTTTGACATTAATTTTTATTTATTATAAAGATTTTAGATCGTTATGTGCACACGTACAAAGATCTATTCATAGTATTCTAAATGATAGTAGATTAGAATTTGATAATTTAACATCAAGACCGTAATGTTGGGGAATTATTATAAATGAGTTATAAATGTAAAAGATGCTTTAATACATTCCGCAGTAAAAAGAATATATGCTGTAAGAATTCTATTCATAAATGTATAAATGATGATGAAATAATGTTTCCAGGATTACCATACTCTATGATGTACAAAAATAAATATGAATATAGATACATATCTACAAAATGTAATGATTTACATAATTTAATAATTGAATCTAGTGAATATGGTATGAATATTGAATTTTATGAAAAATTGCATTATTTCCTTACCAAAACTACATTGATAAATGAACCAGACGAATATGGGTTTACTCCATTAGCACTGGCAGTTGAATTACATAATTATGATGTCATCAAATTAATATTATTATTTTATAGACAAACACCCATATACATCAATTATTATCCTAATAATAGACCATACACGGTAAAAGAACATATAGTGAGTTTATATCCTACTATAATGTATTTAATTCCGCCAGATTTTAAGGAATCTATTCAATCTGACAATTATTATAAAAGTCTATTAGGTACTTTACATCACAATAGATTCGATATGTTTTTATATATTGTTGACGTTAATAAGTTGAATTTTTATTACAATAAACCATATTATTCCACGTTTTTGGAACTGGCATGTCAATCTAAACATGGGTTCCAATTTGTTGATTTTTGTATATCTAACGGATGCAATCCAAACTATAAAAATAAAGTAACTGGGATACCATTGCTACATAATACAGTAAGAGCTGGAAATTTAAATATATTACTTTTATTACTGAAATATGAGAAGTTAGATATAAACATAAAAGATAATAATGATAGTACCATTTTACATTGGATATGTTGGATAGATAATTATAGGCTGTTTCCAGCAGATATTATAGGAGAATGCTATTATTATATAAAATTAAGGAATTTCAATATTAAAAAATGTAAGGACGTGTTTGGATTAAGCCCATTGGACTTACCAAATAATAGGATGCGTACTTTTATGAATTTTATATTTCTATAGTAAAACATTACTGGGTATAAGTTTTTCGTACGTCAAGACAATTTTTCTTAATTTATCGTAATAGTCTTCCGATAACCACAAACCAATATTTAATATTATATTTTTGTGAACATACATACCCCTGACCTCATGTGGAGTCGTTACAATTGTGAATTGATTTTCCTTCTTTAAGATATTATAATTATCATATTCCAACCATTGTTGGTAAGACTTTCCGTTGGTTTCACATAAATTAGTTGCGTTGATAAAACCATTCATATAATCACTACTTTTTAATGTTATGACTTTTATGTTTTTATATATTATTTTATGAAATTCTATTTCCGCTGCTGTAGTTATCCATTGGAAATATATCTCATTGTCAATATTCATTGTTAATATTAACCAATTGTGGAAGAATGGTTTTGTTAGTTGTCATTTTTTTTCAGTTTATTCGCTTAATATTATAAATATTATTTATTCTAAATATGAGGATCTCATATAGTATATTAAATGCTACTAGTAATATATTAAACTTTTTTGAATTAATTAATATTACTAATAAGCCTGATTGTAATTTTTTAGTATTTTGTAATTGGGAAGGAACTATAATATCATCTAGTAATCACAAATTTAGAAACTATAGTGACGATATCCCTTTATACTTTAAAAAGATTATCACGAATCCTAATTGTTTGGGTTTTTATATTTTTACATATAATAACGATACTATCATAGATGAGATAGTGGTATTGGATATTCCGTGTATTTTAAATAAAAACAACCATTTAGATAATATTCACACTAATGAATATTTTAAAATAGGATCAATAATAACTATTACTGATAAAAATATAAAAAAAATCAATATAATTCAAGATTTGATTAACAGACAATATATGTATATAAACAAATCAGATAAATACAATGTATACTATATAGATGATTCTATGTATTCTATATATGATTCTATATTATATGCATCTAGTAATTATAACTATAACTTAAATTTAACTTACTTTCCTACGCTATTGGACGAAAAAACCGTTTTAAATTTCAGAAATGCAAATATAGATTTAAATTATATGGAATTGGCTAGCGTAACTTCAACCGTGGATTTATTTGGTTTGTTATGTGAAAAATTATCCATAAAAAATAAATAAATGACATCAATAGATATAATAAAATCAATAGCGCAAGAATTTTCAATAGAAGAAACAGATATATTATCAGAATTTGATAAACTTATATATAATAACAAAATGTTTAGAAATAATACAGATACTACAGTTGATTATTTGACACATATAGGATTGGCTTTAAAAAAACCGGCTAAAAGAGGAGTTACGACAACGGAAAGAATATATATTAATACAGATATACGAAATAAATTATCCAAATATAACATGAATATTATACATAGTGATTTTGTTGAATTATTCATTGCTATGAAAGAGGCAAATTTTAATTACTATACTGATGATAATATCGATTATAATACGATAATCTTTCCAGAAAAATGTTTAAAATGTGACGGTAGAATATCTATAGAATCGAATATAGTAGATAAGACTATCGATTTGATTATACAATGTGATAAACGTAAGGATCACAAATTTACATATGAGGATTATGAATCATCGAGTCAGTAACGTGTTTAATAGTATACAATCATTGCTATCCAAAACTATGCAAGGATTGTATACTATAGGTATACGCGTATTGAACATTTCTATAATACAATCTGTTTCATGTATGTATGTTCTAGTTATTTCAAAATTGTTATCACTCATAAATCCATAAGAAGAAATGGCATAATATAATCCATTATTTTGGGAACACCTCCATTTTTTTGGTTCATCAAATACATTATCATTGGGGTCATAAACTGTGGAATCTTTAAAATTATTATTTGCGGTTCTAGAAAATTGTAGATTTCTAAACATATTATTATAACTAATTATATAATCATAATTCTCATAATAATACCATAATTGAAAAATCGAAAAAGCTAAAGCACATGTTGATAATATAGTTATAAACACTTGTACAATATTCATTTATGAAATTTTATTATTCATTATAAAATATGGATAATAAATTATTGACGGCACTTATACAACTAGAGAATATATTACCAAAATTAATCGATGATACACATTTAGGCGAGTTTAACGATATAATTAAATTTCTTGGTAGATACATTTTAAATTTCAAATTGTTACCCATTAATAAAATAGATTTATCTCTGGATATATTAAACAACCCATTAAACAGTTCTTATAATATAAAATTAATAAATAATTACACATATAACAAAACTGATGAGATTGAATTATATGAATATCCACATAGTTTAGATGTTATAGTGTATAATAAAATTACAAAGATAAGAAATAACATAATAATATTGATGTATCAAAATGATTTTAAAGGAACCGCTATAAAACGAGGTTATAATATCAAAAAATATATAGAACGTATAGATTATGTATTATTTAGAGATATATTATATTTTTTCTCTCAAAATACCGATATAATAGCATTACGTGCACAGTTAATATGTATTAATAAAATTAAAAAATATTCTATGGAAGAATTGTACGTATCTTTGATGAATAATGTAAAAATACAAGGTAATTACTATCTGTATTATTATATATGTTATCCCCGTAATTATACCAAAATAGATTTAACAAATATACAAAAGATAAAACAATTGGATAGAATATATACCGTAACGGATAATACAATAATAGTTGATAAAAAAAAAATACTACTGTATAATAATTACTTGATTCACAAACCCATAAATTTGTATATAACAACAAAAGGTAATATAAAAATTTTAACTGATAAAGGCGTATTAAAATTTACATCATTATTTTTTATATCATATTATGATATAAATTACAATATACACGTAGCAGATAGTTTAACAGTAGGATCAGAATCCAATGTAGAATTTAAAATCAAAGTACCATCATCTTGCTATATATATAATTACAAAATATATCATACAAAATCGGATTTTATTAAAATTATAATTGAATTGGGCTTATATGATACTATTAAACCTATAATAAATAAATACAATTTGGATACATTAACTATTGTAGATGGGTTTAATATACTATCCAAAACTAAAATAATTGATACAAATATAATAAGAAATCAATTAACTAAAACCAATATAACAAAATTATTACACAAAATAGGATTAGAGTTAGATTATAATAATATAGTTTATAATAATAAATACATATCTTTAACTAATAAAGATAAATCCATCATAGAGAGTTATAATTCTATTATTGAATTTATACTAAATAATATCTAAATAGATGACATCAAAATTTGTTATTGTAAAACCGATAGTTTATGAAAAAGAATCTGATAAATCTCAATATGTTATAAATGATAACGAGTATAAACATTATATTATGCTAGAAGATGAGAGTAATCCATATATGAAATCTATAAGTACGCTTTTACCAATATTATTATCCAATATTGATATAAATACAAAATTATACATATATAAGTATTTTACTACATATGAATATTATATTTCCAAATTAACAAATAAATGTATAGCAACATATCATGTAATTTTATACGCGTTATACATGAGATATAACGCATGCTTCACTGATCTAGGTTTAACTATTTTATTTAAATTTCTTCATAACAATATAAAGAAAATCAAAAATATAAAGTTATCAGTACCCGACTGTAACATATTATATACATTTAAACATTATATTAATGGATGGTGTTATCTTATAAGATGCAATGATATAGTAAATAAATATATATATATTACATGCCTTCGTGTATATGTGTATAATATAAAACAACTACATCCTGGTTATCCTGTTCATTTTGATTACTGTAAACAAATAGATAATTATATTTATGTTTGTTTAAACGTAATATTAAATTACGATCATTTAGTACCATCCCATGTTATGGAAAATATATACGATAAAAACCGTATAGAATACGTATTTGGGTTATTACACAATAAATACAAACGAAACTCATATAAATTAAAATACACTAAAAATATAATAAATTCGATGAATAAATATGGGTGGGGGTGTGAGTTTGGAATCCATTGAAGCTAATAACGAACATGGTGATAAATATTTATATGTAAATTTAGATGATGGAAATGTGATACAAGTACCTATGTATGAACAGATAGATTATATCCAGAAAGAATCGTATGAAAATTTGGATGAATTTGAGGTTAATTACTGTATAGCTAATCCATATAATTCCTTAAGGGAATGTGCTAATTTTTTCAATACATCGTATAGCTTCAATTTTGTACCTGAATTAGATAATTACGTTTTAACAGCTGAGGGAGGATCATGTACGAGTTTAACATTCAGACCAGGATCAGTATTGAATGGTTATACAGACTGGTTGGACGGTAGAGTGTTTAACGGAAGGAAATGTAAAATAATATTCAGAGGCCCTCCAATATACGCACAAGATCTTATAGAATGTTGTCCAGAACATCGCAAAGATAATACTTGTAATATAAAAATATCCAATAATTTTACAACAACTCATTGCGATACTACGATGTACGATTATTGTGGAATTAATCCGGGTAGTACTGTGTGCTTAAAATGGTTAGAGCAAACTATATTACGCGGAGATGATATAGGACTTAAATTATATTCCGATTTATGTGCATTATATCATGATAATAACTATTGTTCGTATATGTGTATGTTTGCAAGAAAATATAATCAGAATGCTTATGCAAAATATTGCGACTATTCTTTAAGTAAATGGTGTACTAATAATACTAATAAATTATGTGGTTGTTATAATGGTATTATCGATCCTAACATAGTATCCGAATTGGAAAATATATTGGGTCCTAAAGAATGTTGGTTATCTGAATGTACTATTAATTATACCGATCAGAAATGGTTATCTCTAGATCAATTAAATATAAAAAAAAATTGTATAATAAGATCCTGTATTATTTCTATAAATTCATTAATATCCTATGGAAGATCAAAAATAGAACTAGTAAATAATTGTATAGCTGGAGCAGTATCGTATAGTGATGCAAGTACAAATTCAACATCATACAACATTAATATATTACAAACATGGGGTTCGGGATTAAATTTTTTTATATTGTTATTATCTATATTTACAATCGGATATATATTAATAGTAGAACTAAATATGTACCCAATATTATTTATAAGAAGATAAACAACAAGTTAACATTTACCAAATAACATACGCATACACTTGATCAGTGTTGATATTATCAACACACCTATAACAATCCAGATTACAAGCCATATAGTTTTCCAAATGTCGGACACACCACCTATAAGAGAGCCAAAGAAATCACTAACACCGTTTACTAATCCAGCCAGTAGATCGCCAAGAGAGTTTTCACTAACATCTTTATAAGTAGGAGTTTTATGTACATAGTACCCATAGTGCAATTCATTAACAGCAAATGTACCCAACTTTGAATGATAATCTGATACGCGCACTCTTTGAAATGACGGCATGTTTTGCTTTACAGTAATCACATCTGTTACATTTTCCTCGGTTACATATACTTCTGTGTTATTTCTTTTTATAGTATAAAATTTACCATATAGAACAACATATTTGACATTATATGTCTCATTGACTAATGGGTTCATCCAGGCTCTTTCAGGTACTTCTACATGAATTTCTCCAGTATCTGAATCATAATACCCTGTTCGGTTCATATTTTTGTATATGTACGTTACAGTTTGTAATGGTGTCATTAGAAATTCATTTACAATTGTGACATTAAGTACCGGGTTGCACTTTTGTACATACAACATCCCATACTTATATGATGCCCGAACACTATCCATTTTAAGATAATTTTGTGCACATACTGTAGGTGATTTAGAACATAGAAATCTATAATACTCCATATTTGTTTTGTGAAAGCGACATAGTTTATTTATAAGACTGTCTTTCTCTATAACCTTTACATCGGCGAAATATTGTTGAATTTCGATTATCTGATGCCACTTACGGACACTCTCGTTGTTCAGTACTTGTACGTCTCTCTTACGTCTTGAATATCTAAACTGAATATAGTATAGACCTCTGCCCAAATCATACAGGGATCCCTCACGATATGCATCTTCCACCTCTATATAACCACTGATGTATAGGTCCTCAACAAATACCATATACTTGTTTGGAAGTGTGTCTGTGCGTAGAAGGGTAACATTGAATTCGTCTCCAATAAGTTCTACATGCGATGCTGCCTCTCTGTTGAGCTCCCATCGAACAATAGTATACGAATTATAAATACATGAACCCTTCGCGTACATACACGTCTCAGAATTCAGAAAAGGAGACACTACTGCTGGATATCTTGCAGGACCTTGGAATTTGCCATACTGAACAGTTACCAATTCCGGGTGTATATCACAGAATAAACTATGAGACTCTCGTACTCTACCCCATTTAACATACCCGTTAGCATCTATATAACTATATTTATGTTCAACATATGTATCGCTACAATCCATGGAACCATATGTATATATACCATTATCCCATTTAAATTCAATTTGGCTACGCTTGGTTGGAAATCCATATAATGCAGACGTCTTATCTTCTGAATCAATATACACATTAGCCCAAAGTTCCCGATCATAAATCAATAACATGTTATCTGCAGGTACGTGTTCTCTTTTAACACGCTGTTCAGTACCCTTGCCAATAGTAAATACTGACCAAACAAGAACCCAAGGAAGTATTTCTCTAGCATCTGTCTTTATACACCTTGTTACTACACATTTCATTGGATGAATGTACGTATAGTACTTACGCGTATTTTTTTGATATATTCTTGCAGGTAGGGTTGCGACTTTAACTTTTTCCAGTCTGGCCCGTGTAGTGTCTGGACAAGACACATCCAGAATTTCATGTTTGCTATCAATAACAGTGCTGTTTACATTACATACGAAAGGCTCTACACTGATACTGACCACACCACATACTAACGCCGCCAGTACGATGAATAGTTCCATTGTGTGTTACTATATGCAAGCTTAGCAATATCGTTAGTTAATTATTATTTCAATTATAATAACGTGCAATTGGATTTTCAATAATTTGCCAGGGACCCCATGAAAGAGAAGTAGCATTAACATATCTTATTTCCGCCAATAGTTCATTTCCAGGAGAATTGTTGTTTGGTTCGGGTAACATAAGTTGAAATCCGAACCAATGAAATTGTTCGGTCACACATACATATATTAATTTATTAGCTTGGAATAGTTCCCCAGATGTAGGTGTCAGATAAACCCACTTTATTCCAGTTATATTATCCAGTTCGGATAGAGAGTTTATTATTTGTACTGACAACTGAGATTGTATATTAGAAATAGATTGATTTATTGTATCAATTTCATTATTATTATCAATATTGTGTTGGTTAATTTGGGATTGTATATTAGAAATAGATTGATTTATTATATCAATTCTGTTACTGTTATCAATGATATATTGGTCAATTTTATTTATAACATCATTTAATTCTTCGATTGTAGCATGACCAGTATTGTTACTATTTCCATTCGTTTCTCCATTTGTATTATGGTCGCTATGTATTAAAAGCAAATAATATAACCACATCATACCTATTAGAATTATTATTAACATAAATATTATATATATATCTATCATTTATTCATATATAACATACATATATATTATTATAATAAATATTTTTACATACGAATGTGTTTTATTATTTTATAGTAATAAATATCAACTATGATGGATACTATCCCAACAATGGCTCCGGAAGAACTTCATATAGAGATGAAAAGAATAGATAGAAATTTCCAGTCCTGTATAGATGGATGGCAATATAAATATAATCAAAATGCAGGATGTTTTGCTAAAATATTAGGAGGTGCTGTCAAAAAACCAAAATCACCATCCAAAGAAAAACATTCATTAGGAGAAGACGAATACGATGAAAAGACGATGTGCCTAAAATGTGGAATGGCAACAGAAAATGTTAATCCCTGTATGTTTTATGCATGCGGACCTAACAATTATCAAATGACATCCGTGTGTATGGTGTGTAAATGCAAAAAAGCGACATTCATTAACGGTAACAAATTACCAAAAAAAATCCGGGATAAAAACCCATATAAAAAAAAAGCCTAAGTCTACCTATTTTATTTTTGGCACAAGTTAACATCTAATACTTTTAAAAGGGAACTACCATCGATCATATCATAATTATTATCATTACATGTAGATATTTTGATTATTTTCTTCCTATTGTTTTTCTTATATAACACATATGGTGTGTTTTTATTACACATAGTTGTATATATAGGTTTGGACCTAAACAATAAGAGTAATTCATACAGTAATTTGGGGTTATTTACCTTGCGGCAATTTACATATTTATGCTGTTTACTTTGTTTTGTTACTATGTAACTCCCATCATCTTGACACTTTAATAATACGAACGGATTGATTTCCATCATTATAATATCATTTATTTCTTTTATTAGTTTGTGCATTTTCTTTTTACTTCACCTATTTTTTCATATTATGTAATATAAAAAATAATTTTATATCTTCCATAATTTCATCTTTATTATCATTCCAAATATAATAATTAGTTTTATAATCAAATTTCCTAGATATGGCTGCTGAATATGCTAAATTTAATATTACAATTGTGTATTTTAAATTGGATATATATGTATCTATATCATTTAAAAAATCGAATTCCAAAATATTCCTAGGTTTATCATCATTGTATATAAATTTAATTAAAATATTGTTGTTTTTATATAAATTTATTATATCTATATCTTTACCATTTAGAAATTTTTTAGCAATTTGTGTTAAAAAACTTAAAGTTTTAGAATCATCATTTTTCATAATTAAAATATCATAGTCCATTATTATAAACTAATATTAATTCAAAAATTGTTATGTATGATGCTTTATTGTTGAAAAAATAATCCTTTATTATAAAATGTTGATAGAGAAATATAATCGCCCAAAGTATTATATATATAATGATATATATAGAAAACTCAAATATTCACCCAGTAATATAAAAAAAACACACGAAGGACAACTAAAGTTGTTATTTTCAGAAATACAGTTTTTTAATGTTATACACTTATCAGATTTAATAGATAATATTGGAAATAATAATATACATATACTATATATAGGTTCGGGTAGAGGATATCATATACCTACATTGTTAGGATTATATCCATCAAACACGCTAAAATGGCATTTTTATGACCCGTCAGGGCATTGTTCTGGATTGGAGAAATACTCACAATCGTTGGACATAAACAAAACTATTTTTGATGGCAACGAAGCTGTAAAATTTAGTAAATTATTACATAAAAACGACATATTGTTATTTATTTCGGACATACGAACAACTACTGAAGGCTATAGTGAGCCTAGAACCGTTAATCTGTTACATGATTACAATATACAAAATACTATTATCGATATTTTAACACCTCAATATAGTCTATTAAAATTTAGATATCCATTTCCAGACGATTTGCCACCCGATTTTGAATTAAATACATATATAACAGGAATAAAATATCTTCAATGTTTTCAGCCTGCACATTCTACTGAATTGAGATTATTAATAAATAATAACAACATTATATTTGAAAAATTTTCTAAAAAAGACGCTATCGAGCATGAGCAAAAATTATATTATTATAACACAACACAAAGAAATACAAATGATTTGAATATAGCAGGATACATTTTAAAAGAAACACAGATGTTTAATAACCGATCATTAAAATCTGTTTTAAAGGAGTTTCGATCAAATATATCCAACGAAATTAAATTAGATATATTATGAAGTTAAGATATTATTCTATCAAGCTAAATGAAATGGTTTTACGAGATAAATAATAAGTGGTTTAAATTTAATAAACAATGTGCAGATTACTTTAATAATTGTGTAAAATCCAAGCAACCAGCATGCTGTATAATGGAGAAAAAATCCAACTATTATAATTATGGATCATTGATACATATTGATTTCATTATAAAAACTATGTATAGAGAAAATGATATTTTTAAACAGGTAAAATTATATAATAATTGTAATTATAATTACTCTATTAATAATAATTTTATTCCTGTATGTTGTAAAATAAAATCTATGAGATCACAACCTAATCAAACTGATGAAATAATATCTGTGGCTCTATGTTATCATTCGCATGAGTGTCATAATAGATTTTGTGTTATACATAATAAACAAACGTCAAATTTCACATTTAAAAAATACAATCTTCATTAGATAAAATCAGTTACATATCACATGATGTATAGTTATAATGAGTTAAATGGTAGATAGTAAAAATATACAAATAAGAATAAAAGATAGTTTGGATAATAAGTTTACGTTACATTTACAAGATAAAACTAATGATTACAGTTATAAATATATAGCACCCATTGATTTAGTAGGTATTAAATCAACAGAAATTGATAAATTTTCTGAATTATTATTATCTCAGTTCGATATAGAAGAATCGGATATAAGTACAATATTTACATTATTTCCCAGAAATTTGACCATATCCCGATCAGGTATATTTATATACGCATATAGTACGTTGAAAATACCTAAAATAAACATAGATCCAAGCATTGAATTTCTAACATTAATAAAAATATATAAAATACTATATGAATCATATCCTGTAAAATTTAACTCAACACCTATAGTTTATATAACCAATATCATAAAAAAAAATTTGACCAAAATAGATGATATTTTAATAAATAATTTACACACGCCTAACAACAATTCTGATATATATAATACTATTTTTACATATAGAACATTTTCTATTTATAATTATATATTGTTCAAAAATTATAAATTATTTGGGAACCACAATAATTATAATGATTTCACATTTAATATTCATACGGATAAATTGGAAGGTTACATAATAACAAAAAAGAAATGTGCTTTCTTAACTAAATTACATTTTACAGACAATGTCTTTTATATTAATAACATATATAATATTTTAACATATAATAATAATATATTATCTTATTATATTGACGGGGATCAACGGGATGTAAATTACAACGATACTATCAGTAACATTTATGCGAAAAAATATTTTAATGAAAACGATTTTTTTATTGATAATGATATAAATAATTTACAATTAATAGATGAAATGTTAATAGTGCGAGAATTAAAATATATGTTAAAAATATACACTGGAAATGTCGATTTTAGAGATGTTGGTTATAATATAAACGAATCACAACACACTTTGCTTCATCAAATTTATAATGATTCACATGCTATAACTGAAGATATAGCAAAAATATGTAAGTACAGAGCATTAGTAAGAATACATTTAAATATTTTGCAATTTATTTACACCAAGTCATATTTGTTAGTAAATGATCTATTAACACAACAATCTATTATGGGATCATATATAATAGGGTTACAGTATGCGTTAGATGGCATTTCGTTAAATGATACTAGTAATTTAAATCAGTCTCAAATAAATATTATAGAACATGTTAAATTATTGTATAAGGTTAGAAGGGTTAAAATGAGAGATATATTAATATCAACCAATAGTTGGACAGATAGAGATGAAGATTATTATGAAAACATTGATAATATAAACGATATAATCGAAAGATTTAAAGAAGATAATGAACTATATCAGCTTGGTTTAATAGAATCAGATGAAACGTTTTTGATATTAGCACAAGATCAATATAATAAATATACTACTGCTCTGTCTATTATACAATCCGGTGATTATAATTCCAAAAAATATATTAATTTTGTATCAAATTTTAACTATTCTTTAATTAAAACTATTCTATTTAAGTATATGAATGTTGACAAAGTTAGTTTGAGTATAATAAATAATTTATCGGACATACAATCATACGGGTCTAGCATGATAAAAGAACTCAATAATACATTAAATTTTATAAAAGCATTTAAAAAATATGATAATTACAGATTTTTATTATTTCTTATATTTTCTACAAAGGATATGAAAGTATTAGTTGATTATAATAAAACAGACATAATGCAAACTGTATTTAGCGAAATATTTGATACGGATAAGTCTTTATATATAAATAAGAAATGAATACAAAACCCACAATATCCGCTCTATTAATTCGTACATGTAAATTCTGTTCTTTAGTAGATGTTTTATTGATGTATTTACATAATAATGATTACATTAGTTATAATAAATATTACATTACTCCTACAGATTTAATAAACAATAAATTATCAGAGGAAATGAGCTTTGATTTTCCTACTATATATTTGGTTAGATCTGATGGATTCATATTATTGAATACGCTCACATTATTAAACTGCAGTATAGAATATCAAAAAAGTCTGGATAATCATCCGTTTATACCATACACATTTAACAAATTTATTAAGAAAATATATGATGTTAAAGAATTTTGAATTTATATATATAATATTGTAAATGGGTATAGGTGGTTTAAATAAAATGTTAATATATTTTAATTATATGAAAGTTAGAAAAGACATTTGTAATAGAACGATATTTATAGATTTTTCCACATTATTTTATACGTATTTTTATACATCCACATCATTAGAAAATTTCGAGTATAATATACATAAATATATACTTAGTTTAATAGAAAATAATAATAAAATATATTTGTTTTACGATATAGGAGAAATAGAAAAAAAAAAAGAATTACGTAACGCACGTAAAGCTAACCAGAATAAATATATAGATAAAATAATCTATAAATTGGAAAATAATATAGATTTAGATAAACACAATATTAATATGTTGACATTTATCCGCGATAACAGTGATCCCAATTCAAAGGTCATATTACAGATGTATACTTTACATTCAATATCTAGAAAACATAAAAATGATTGTTTTATAAAATCCAAGCCATATGTTGATGCAGAATATTACATGATTCAATATGCCAAAGAATATTACAATAATTATAAAATATGGCCGGTGTTTTGTTCTAAAGATCAGGATTTATCATTTTTAATATTACATAATTCACCTAAAAGAAAAAACATATTAATTTATAATAATGTGTGTTATAATTTATATAAAAATAACATATCTCAGAACATAGCATTACTGGCTATAATATTTAATAAATCCGATTATTTCAATGGGGTTGGAGGTGTTAGATGTACTATAAATAAAATAAAAAAAATTTTAAATACCAATCCCAATATTTTATCAGCAGACGTTGAGTATACAAAAGATTACTTTATTCAATTGTACAAAAAAAATAGGAATCGAAACATAGATGCTATTATACCAGCCGATAATATTCTATTATATACACTGGTCTCGGATTTATTTTATACCACCACGTAATCTTAAAACCAAATGTATAGTAGATTCTTTTTGAATGTTATAATCCGCTAATTGTCTAGAATCTTCAAGCTGTTTACCTGTAAATATTAATCTTTGTTGATCTGGTGGGATACCTTCTTTATCTTGTATTAGTTGTTTTAATTTACCTATTGTATCTGTAGGTTCTGCTTCAATAGTTATGGTTTTTCCAGTTAATGTTTTGACGAATAATTGCATATTTAATAACGTATAAAACTACATTTATTTTTATATTTAACATAAATTGGATAGAAATGATAATCATTAGTTATAGATTGACTATTATAAAAATTGTAATTTAATATTTTAAACATTTTAGGCCGGAATGATTCATCTGCTATTCTATAAGAATTAATTATCAATTCAAAACAATATATGCCCATTCGTGTAAATGAAAATATCGTATTCAAATATAAACACGACATTTGAGCAGCAAGTTTCATAACATAATCTGATTCCAAATAATTATAAGATTTATAATAATATATAGATATTTCAGTACGCGATTTCATAAAATTTTCGAGAGTAACAGGTACTGTAGATTTTCCATTATTATGTATAACATATTCTATATCATCTGATAACGCGCATTTATCATTATAATTTATATTATTTTGAAGTAAATATGTACCGAGGCCAGTACCAAAATATATGCCACAATGTTTATATAAAGATGGACACAAAAAAAATTCTATTTTATTATATGTAGAAGTCATTATAATTGCCCCAGGTTTTAGTGGAATATCCATTTATTATAGTATTACATTACTCTAGCGAATTAATCGCACATTTTAATCTATCTATAATGATAGAATTATTTACAAATGTTCTGACGTCAGATAACATTCTATATAAATATATTTCTATACTTAGTCTATATTCAGATTGAATTATATCGATATTTTTATCATCTATTATAATCATTTGTTTATTAACATCTTTTAAATTTTCCCTATTAAAGATATTATTATTTGATACTTTTTTTGCATAAATAAATCCGTATCTAGACCCTGGTATTATCTTGTCGTTATGATTGGAAGCATTATATTTTAACACTAACTGTTTAGAATCATTTAATAATGCCAAATTTGGAGTATACTTTCTAGTTATTATGAAATTTTTAATTGAAATTTTTTTATTATTTACTTGATTTACCAAATCCGAAAAAGTACCCAGTATAAAATCGTATAATTTATTTTCAATTAGCATATTATTGGATTTGATATTGTCTATAATTGTATCTATTATATTTTGAATAAACTGTTTGTGATAATTACAATAATCCCTTCGGATTATCGATAAACCCTTACTTATATATTTTAATTCTCCCAATGTATATTGTAATGTTATATATTTTTTTTTCGATGGCATGATCATATATGTATTTAAGGATTCGTATTCCAATTTCAAAATATTGGGGAACATATATTTATTCAAAACAAATTCTAATTTTTTACAAAGCATATCCGACATATCCAATAAATTTAGATCACTTAGATTGTTAATACATTCAAACGACAATTCTATGAATAACGAATCAGTATCACCATAAATGATATTCATTATCACTTTGTCTGGTATGTTCAAATTACTTACTATTTTATTATTTATTTTATCATTAGATACAAATTTATCAATTTTATTAAAATAGAAAGTATTATTCATATAATATGAATTATTTAAAATATTATAAGTATATATAATACATTCTCTACTCATTGCTGTACACATTTCTGCACATTTTTTAGATTTAAATATAAAATTTCTGGATCCTAATAATCCATATATAGAATTTATAAATATTTTTATAGCGTATTGGAGTGAATCATATAGGGAATATATTAAATAATTATTTCTATTTTGGTTAGCTAATAATTTATATTCATCTCTTTTTGTCATCCCTTCTTTAAGCAATTTGGTTATTATACCATCTTGTTCCAAAGTGGTTATTATATAATTATAGCTATTATTTAGTATTATCTTAGATACCAAATAATTAGGATATTTAAACTTTTTATTTATGTTATATTCGATGTACTTATTTATTAATTCATCATCTGATTCTATAACTGCTATTATCTTTTCAGGACTCATATTTCCTAGTATGATTATAGATGGGTATAAGGATTTAAAATCAAATATGGCGATAGGGCCTTTTATATATAGTTTTTTAGGGTTAAATACTTTACCACCATCGTAATCATAATCATTTGATATAGATTTTGATTGTAACAATATTGTTTTATTGTTGTACAGACATTTAAGTAACATACCAGTTACATTAGTGCTTGATCTATATGTAAACGCATTATATTGTGGAAGTAAAAATTGTGATGAAAAGGCGTCTATGCGGCTATAAATCATTTCATATTCAAAATGCAATCTACATAATATAGTATCATGTATACAATAGTAACCTATTTCAAATGCTTTATACATGTTATAATTTTTGTATGTTTGAGCATTTCCAATATCAACATCATCTTTAGCTATATATACTACCTCTATATTTTGTAAATCAGTATTATCTACAACTGCGACTTCGAACGAATGTCCCAGACTGTTTATCGTAGATTTTTTATCATATAACTCTGTAATAGATCCTATTATATTACTTTTATTTTTAATTTTATATGTACCATTATTAATAAAACAATAATTAGCTGACCTTAACGCTTTATAAAACATATTGTATTGTATATCATCTTTACAGATCGGTTTTATAAATATTGATGTTCTATTTTCGGAGTATGATATATCGCATTTACAATTAAAGTTTTTGCGAGATATAGTTTCTAATTTATAATTATCCAAATTACTATGTACAGATTTAACATAATTATATATATCTAGAAAGATGATCGGCCCTCGGCTATAGATTTCTATATTATTATTAACATCTCCAAATATTAACTCATTATTTCCTGCAACATTATTACAGGTTAACTTTTTTAATAAATACTTTTCTCGTCTAGTGTTTATATAAGGAATATCGAATCTATGACCGTTATATGATAATATTATATCTATATTTTGCTGTAACAGATATTGCATAAACTGTATTATATATATTTCTGGTGTTATTATGTAAATGTGATTACCATATAGAATATTATCGAAATCTGAAATATCATTACATAAGTACATATTTTCCATGTAGTCAGTATTATTTTTGATTATATCACTATTAATGAAAACCATTATTTTGGATTGTTTAGCAGGATTTTCATAATAGATTTCATAAACTATATGGGAAATAGGAAATTTATCAGCTGTAGGGAAATATCCATCATGTTTGCATTCTATATCTAAGGATAAACTAGTAATATAATATATGTCAGGAGTAATGGGAGTACCAAATACAGATTTTATATCATTATCTCCAATATAATATGCAACACTATTATTATAAGTTTTTATTGTATACATGTTAGTTAAATTCAACTTATATGATCCAGACGAGTCTATATTATTCAAAACGTAAAACCATCTTATATCTTTATAATTATTAATATAAGCCGATTTTGTTTTGATTGTTTTATGTGTTTTAAATATTATAAAATCTGAACGAAAGTCTGGTCTATTATTTATTTTATGGAGTTCGTACCACTTGAATGTATTATATATATTAGTTATTATTGAACAATCATGTAATAATATATATTTATTTTTAATTGTTGTATTATTATCTATATTGCGTTTTATATTCTGTAATTCTTCACTTCCATTTAATTCATCAATAGAAAATAAATAATATTTATAACTATCAAATATCAAGTTTACAATATCATCTGTACCATATATTTTGCACTTACATACTATATATTTTTCTAATAAATTATAATTAATTGTATACCAATTTAATATTTTTACGTTAATATGTAGTTTACTAGATTGACGTTTTGATTTTACAAAACATGTATCGATATCTGGGACACAATATCCGTTGAACTGGAGGAAGTGTATAGCATCAGAAGATGGAATATACTTTCTATTCGTTACGAATATATTATTACTAAAAATAGGCATTTTTATAAATAAACTGTAAATTTTCAACATTATAATATAATAAGATCTAACTTAGCTCTACAATAAGGACACTCTAACCTTTGAATCATCCACAATTTTAAACATCTAAAACATATATAGTGCATGCATTCCAATATAATAACATCATCAGTAAAACATACAATACATTCTTTATGTGTATCGTAAAATTTTATTAATGTTAATTTTGATGTTATTATTTCTGGATCTATCTTAAAATGGTATATATATATATATTTTATAAAATTATACACTGAAATTTTATCTAACTTACTAAATGTGGTACATATTTCATTAATAATATCAGAAACAGCATATATATCATAATATAAACACATCGTAAAATTTTTATTTAGATTGTTCGTATCAATATTATCATATAAATTATGTATATTTAGGTTTATTTGATTTGATTCGGTAATTAACAAAGATTTTAAATATTTATACACTGCATCATGATAGCGTTTAGTTTTTGTTGTACGAGTATTATACTCATTTAAAATCTTTAACGTATATGGTGTTGGATATTTCAATGTATAATCAACGAAAAGTTTGCTTTTACATAGTTTATTTATATAAACATCATTAAGTAATTCATATATTTGATTTATAAAATAAAATTTATCCAAATATTTGTATATTATATCCGGATTGTTTTTAATATAATTTTTAAATATGGTGATTTCTAATAATGATGTTATACTATTTTTAGATGCTATTGATATTGCATAAGGTATATTGTCCACATCGATATCATTCATATAATTAATAAAATTCGGGTATTTAAAAAGTAACATCTCTATTAGATTATTAGATCTAACTATTACATCAATATTGTTACGAATAATATGAGAAACATATTGGTCAATGTTTTTTTCTTTTAGGATAATATTAGAATCACATAAATACCCACTATAAACTTCTAATGCAATATATATATCATATTCATCGTAATATTTCTTTATATATATTGTTTCAAACACATTTAACAATACGCTAATTAATTCAGATCTACACCATGTATATGAATCAATATTATAATAAAACATTATCACATAATTGACAAAATATAAATTACTAAATCTGATACTTTCTTTATTAAGTGTATTCAGTATTATACATATTTTATCTTTGGATTCTTCATTATATATTTCAAGAATAGTTATATATTTTTCGCTCAGTCTAAGTATATCATACAGTTGTATTATATCCTGTTCTTTTATAATGTCTGATATTAGTTTTCGGATTGGTGTACGGAGTTTTTTGTTAATCAAATTTCTTTCAAATATACTATGATGATAATTATTGATAAGATATTGGTGCAATACAAATATATTTTTATTCTTTATTAGTCGTTCAATATAATTCATTATTGTTTTAGCCATTTATATTATTCACCTGTTATTTCGATATGATACTGAAATATTAAAATAATCATGTAGTTTATTATCCTACTTGTTGGGTTATATCATTACATATTTATCAATGTTTTCGTAATATGTTACAATAGAATGATTATCAATAATGTTATACATATTTTTATCAAATACATACAGTTTACCTATATGGCTATACATATAATTATAAAACGGTACTATAGATGGTATTATATTAACATATATATCTGATAGATTAATTACATTATATAGAGGTTTTTCAATAATAAAATCATTATAACGTTCATTACACGTTCTTGGTGTTCCTATAATATATATACTAACTATATCTTTATATCTATGAAATAAATCCATAGCTGCTAATGTAACTAATCCACCCCCTAAACTATGACCTAAACAAAATATTTTTTTTGGGATTGAATAATCTAAAAGTGCAAGTAATTCGTCCTTTATTTTAATATATATATTATAAAATCCAGTATGACACTTATAATCCTCTATTGAAGTAGGATATATTTTAATATCCTGCTCCAATTCATTATAAGTAGCAGTACCCCTCGCCATTATCCACATATATTCATTTTCATCGAATACACATTTTATTATTTTTTTGTTGTTGTATTTAATAAAAACAGCATTACTATCAGAGTCATTATTGAATGTGTATAATAATTTTATAAGATATTTAAATACTTCTCTGTTAAAATAATTATTATTGAAATCCGTAGGGTATTTGATAGATGTTATATCTAAATATCGTTTTCTGTTGATAGATAATTCTTGATGAATTTTTCTTTTTAAATATAACCATAAAATCATAAATATAAATATTACTATAGCTATAACCCATACTATCAGTAATAATATCATTTAACCCATTTAAATACTATTATTATAATCATATCCGGTCATTGCATTAGGTTTTTGAAAATAAAATATTTACTAGTAAATATGACTGAAACGGAATATATATTAAATCCTATCAATAATAGGTATGTAATATTTCCAATAAAATATTATGATATGTGGCATATGTATAAGAAAGCAATAGCGTCATTTTGGACTCCCGAAGAAGTTGATTTATCGAAAGATATTGGGGATTGGAACAAATTAACTAGTGATGAAAAACATTTTATATCTCATATACTTGCATTTTTTGCTGCATCAGATGGTATTGTTAATGAAAATTTGGCGGAAAGATTCTACTCCGAAGTACAGATTCAAGAAGCTAAATTTTTTTACGGATATCAGATTACAATCGAAAATATTCATTCAGAAATGTATAGTTTATTAATAGATACATATATTCAGGATCAAAACGAAAAAAAAAGACTACTTAATGGAATAGAAACTCTTCCATGTGTCAAAAAGAAAGCCGAATGGGCTATTAAATGGATAAATCGTGATTTACCATATTCGGAGCGATTAATTGCATTTATTGCTGTTGAGGGTATATTCTTTTCTGGTTCATTTGCATCTATATTTTGGTTAAAAAAAAGAGGATTAATGCCTGGATTAGCGTTTAGTAATGAGTTAATATCCAGAGATGAAGGTCTTCATTGTGATTTTGGATGTTTAATGTTTAAACATCTTATACATAAACCGTCGGAAGACAAAATAAAAGAAATAATAGCTGATGCTGTTAATATAGAATCATCATTTCTGACTGATGCATTACCGGTAGCATTGATAGGAATGAATTGTAATCTGATGCAACAGTATATAAAATACGTGGCAGATAAATTATTAGTAGAATTAAATTGCAATAAAATGTATAATGTCACAAATCCGTTCGATTTTATGGAAAATATATCTTTAGAAGGGAAAACTAATTTCTTTGAGAAACGGGTAAGCGAGTATCAGAAAAATGGAGTGATGTCATATTCCACAGATTCGTTCAGCTTGAATGAAGATTTTTAAAATAATTAAATATATAACTATCGGACTAAAAAAAGATCAAAATCGAGTAATATCTACAGTAGTTAGTGTGTGTCTGTTAATTTTATTCAATTCGTGCGATGGAAATGAATTATATAATTCAGCAAAAAAATGCAGTATAATATTTATATCTATACACGCCATTATAGAATTATTTTTTATGTGAGTTAATGCATTTTTTGAACACGTATCACATGGTAAAGTCGAACATATAATATATAATTTTTTTTTTAGATTTTCTAGTTCATATGTATATTCTTCTCTATCATCCACAGAATTAATTTTTTGTATAGATTTATATATTAAAATAAATATTATGGCCCAAGCACCTCTACCCCAAACTGTTGGGTCCATTTATAGAGCTTGTTTTTAATATATCTAGTGCATTAGAACAAGGATGATTGTTTTCAAAATATCCACTATAACCCAAAGAATTAAACATAGATATGCCGCATGTTTGTATATTTGATGAGTCGGTCATTATTATGAATCTACAAAATTGTTCGGCAGATTTATCTATTTCAGAGGCTTTTCTAAAATTCCATACATCACCAACCCCCCTCATTATAAATTCAGGTAGAAAAGACGTTCTATTTAATCTAAGTGCAACATATGCCAGACCTATATCATAACAGTCAAAATCATATACGCTTATAGGTAATTGCAAAGATAGTATCCTTCCTTTATTAGACTCGATTGCTGTTTTTTCCGTTATTAATTTTATCCATCCCTGTACATTATTTTTTATCCGCTTTAAGATAGTAAGTTGTATAAGTGGTTCCCATTCCATTAAATACAATAAAAACACAACAGTACTCCCAAATAAAATTATACAACACAATAGATAAATCATATATCCTCTTATTTCTCTATTTTTTCCTTCTTCTTTTCTGTAATAATTAATAGAATTTTCATCTATTTTTAATGTAGTAGTCATTTATCTTCAAATCAATAATATGAAAAAAAAACAAAACGTATGAATGGGGCTACTGTTTTGTTGTGCTGAATTTGTCACAATATTGTGCTATATATATATATCGGTAAAATCTCTATATGATTTAATAATCATGCTTCTTTCTGAGGTAATATAGTGGAAGGTATTGTGATACTAAAAGTCATAAATCATGAGACTAATAATCTCATGTGGAGGAATTATACTATTATCGTTCTTCCTGTATATGTGGATACACTTATTGGAATTTTTAGTAATTTATGTTCACTATATGGCAAATGGATTAATATAATTTACATTAACCTAATACTGAATGTTGCATTCACACATAATACCTGATTGATCACATTGCGATCTAGTCGGATTCCAATATGTTAATGTTGTGAATATATTGCGATTTGTAGGGCTTAAATAGTTAATGTGTAATATATCAAATATGTCCTTTTCAGATTTTATGTTCATTCTAATATCTTTGTGATCATATAAACCATATTGGTTAAGTTTATATCCCATCTGTTTCGCTATATTACGAATATATATATTAAAATATTTAGGCCCTGTAAAATATAGTGTAGCAGTGTATATAGAATCCATATTTACAGCTAATATATCTATTTTAATGATGTTATTATTGAAATTAAATATTCCGCTAAATTTTTCATTACCTAACATAAATAAATCTACAAGTTTTACAGGGATAATTTGAATAAATTTCTTTATAGGAGTACTTATTAATATCATATCTATATCATTAGAATATTCTTCCCCTCTAATATATGATCCTAGAATTTTATAATTTTTTATATTATTTTTGCGTAAATATAAATCAAATTCACTGATTAACGTTCTGGGTATAGGTTTTAATTTGTTATAATATTTAAGTGATAATTTTTGAGAATGTGTTAAATATTGTGGATTTAATAATAATTTTTCTATTGTACATATACCTTTAGATAATAATTCTTTGGCTTTAGTTAATCCAATATACTTTAAGCTAGTTAATGTCTGTATACACTTAAACTCTGCATTATCAGTATAATCGGCCAATTCATTTAAATTATTGGTTGTTAATATTTCATATATTTTGTTCGCTATTTTTTTTCCGATGTTGGGGATTTTCATATATTCATGTATTATATCATTGTGGGATACAGCTATATTATTATATGTATCATATTTAAATATTATCAATTTATCACGTAACGACGGTATAACAGAATTCAATACATTATATTTGTATTTATTTATTATTTTATATATGTTTAATAATTTCAATAGAAAATATATAATTTTATATTTGTTTAAATATGCCATAAAAATATTACGATCTAACGGAATTATAGAATTGAACTGTTTTATTTCTCTCTTAACTGACATCTCGCATTCATTTCCAGGTCTTACAATACCTCTTTCTAATATACATGTTATGCTGTATATGTCTGATAATGATTTTATTACTACTAATGTATTTAATTTACAATCAAGATTGAATATGTTTCCATCTGTTAACGAAGCATGTGGTGCATATGATGATAATGTATTGCCTTTACTATCGTTTAAATGTATACACGTAACATTTTTTAGACCTATACATATATCAAATTCTGATAAATATGAAAATATGCCAGTTATTGTAGATATATTATAATATGTTGTAAATACATGAGCTGTATCTATACAGAATTTAACGTGTTTTTTGGTATTATTAGTTAGATTCTTATATACTATTTGTAAATCATCAGTAGTTGATCCTAATTGGTTCATATTGCCGGTTGTTTCTATTATTATATGATTATTATTTATAAATTTATCACTATTGTTACTACAGTATGTATTCAATACAGAAGCCACATATTTCAAAGATTCGGTTCGGCTATCATGATACCCTTTACTTAAATGTATTATAGTGCCTTTATTATGTATATTATTATGATTTAAATAGTTTAATTCGTTAGTTATGTTATTTAATGCTCTATTAGATTGTGGTTTTGCTATGTTACCTATATATTTAGAATGTATAAAAACATCATGATTATTTATAACTTTTTCTTTATTATAATTGTGCGTATAACTTGTTGGTGATCCTAAAAATATTTGTAATGGATAATCATAGTGATCTATATACTCTAATTCAGTATGAAATCCTATCATTTATTCAAAATATCAATTAGATATTTATATATTTCTGCCGATGATTGGTTACTATAATTATTTGATATTGTGATATGGTATTGTTTCAAAGATTAATATATACTCTGTATATAAACTAAAGTGTAATAAATGATTAATAATTAAATAATTTATATTCATGTGGTAGATAGTATATATAACGCATATCATTATACTGTTTCTGTATTGTTTTAGTATTATCCAAAATCCATTGTTTAATATCACTACTACCTATTGTAATTTTAAATATATTATATATAATATAGTAGATATATTTAATAGTTACATTTGTATCGATATACATATCTACATTATAATTGATATTGAAATTATTCAAATAATAATTAAGATTTGTAATTATATTATTAAAATGAATAGGTGTTATAGTTTTTAAAAATGGTATGGGATTAAACATATTAAAAAATAAATAAAAAACATTACCATAACATTTAAAATTATTATTATTTAGACATGATTCTATATCAAAAAAAAATAATTTATTAACATAAATATAAAATGTATTATCACATATTATATCGGATTCAATTATAGAGTGATTTTTATACTCACAAGATCCTTCTATCGAATTTATAATATCTAACATATCAGATGTGTTATTCACATCGGTAAATATATCATATGGAACAATATTTTTATCAAACATAATATATTGGACATTTGAGCCGGATATAATATTATCTGGATAATATTTAATATTTTCATAATTAAAATATTGTGTGGTTAATTTATCAGGACTTAGGTAATTCAGAACAGGTGTATCGACTATAGTTATATTAGGCATTATTATATGGGTTATATTATTAAATATAGATTTTATATTATTATGAAATCGAGTAATTAATATGTTATAATATGATTGTAATTCTGGAGTCAAAATAGATATATATACCTGTACAATTATTTTGAGTGATAAAGGTGTGTTATTTTTAATGATTTTTTGTCTTATTAAATATTTTTTAATAATATATACCATTAAATCATCCAAATCGTATTTATTTTGTGCAGAATCTATTTTGAATATATTATTTTTTATTATTATATTTACCAATTCATTAAAATTCGATGTTATTATTAACGATAGACCAATAATAATAAAAATATTAAGTAACCGTTCAAAACTATACTTTTCTTTATCATTAAAATTTAAAGAAAACGTCGTGTTAGATAATCTTATAAAAAATAATTCAGAAGCATCTATCTCTTTATTATAGATATTTTCGTATTCCAATCTCTTGGTATTAATATCTATAAAGTAATCCAATATGAGACGGCATGTATTATTAAAATCTACATATCTAGAACTATTAAACAGATTATCGTATACTACAAAACAATTGGATAAAAATATTGGTGCATCTATAAATTTGGAATATTTTTCAACTTGAAATATATTTTCCTTTGTTATTGTTATTATTATTTCACCATGTTTTTTTAAATATGATTTTTCTATCATGTTAAAAATTTCTAATTCTTCCCCGCAAATTTTACATATAGACAAATTATCTTTAAAATCTATATAATTATATATAAATTTATTAAACAATTGGAAATAATCCGTTTTATTTTTAATTAATTCCTTATATGCGATCAAATGTTCACATATAATATTATCTACAACGGCCAACTTTAATTCGTTCATACCTATACTGAATTCATTATAGTATAAACTATCTGGTATAGTATATGTTTTATCAAATAGATTTATAAAATAAGGTGCTAATTTACCACTAGAACAAAATGTTCTTTGATATGTGTGTGTCATATTCATCAATTTTAAATAATCACATACCGTTATAATGTAATCATCTATTAATTTTTTATCCGATAATATATTATACATTTTATCGTTTATACGTACCATTTTAGTAGCTACCGAATCCATTATATTATAACTTATATAATTTTTTTTATCTATATAAACTTTTAATAAATAATTAATATTATAATTTATAGTTGATATAGGTACCCCAATTACTCTATTAAAATTGTTGAAATTGATGTATTTTTTTTCATGTATTAATTGTTCTTTATTATTGTCAAAATAACTAAACAATGACTGATATGGTACATATACTATTTTTGTATTTGAATGTTTATCAATATTAGATTTGTACGTATTGGATATTATAAAATTATTTGGATCTATACCAGTATATATAGAACTGTTCCATAATAATATTATAGTTTTTGGGAATGCTTCGAATGTAAATATATCATTCAAAACACGGTAAAAATTATACAAATGAATATTTTTTTCATCAAGAGTATTTTCTATTATGCGTGATAGATAAACTGTTTGATCTACCCGTATATCGTTATATCTATACAAATTATAAATAATTATAGATGCGATATTAAGATTTTGTACTACTATATTATATAGTTGTTTAAATTGTTGGTCCGTCAATACATTCTCAAAATAAACATATCTATCATATTCTTTTTTTTTTTTATTATAAAATCTGCTACAGATTGTATAGTTACGGAATTGAATTCTTTTATACTATCTATTAGTGTAATTACACTATTATTCATATTTAATTATTAATATTTTTGAAAAAATACCCAAATTACTAAATAAATAATTCATGGTAAATGGATCCCGAAAAGCAGGTTATTAGTGGAATAACAAGAGTGACTAAACAACTGGAAGCATTATTTACGTTTATACCAACTACTGACATAAATATGTTTGATGTGATTGCTATAAACAACATGTTGGGCATTATTATTCAACTATTCAAGTATAATGAGTTTATGAACGAAATTACTGGAGTATATAAAAATGATGGCGATGTGCTTAACGAAAATTTTGAGATATTGGAAAAACGTGCTAATATATACATTGTGAGTGACCATACTCTGGAATTATTATATAAAAATCTGGAAATAAATTTAGGGCCATCAATAGCGCAGTCATGTAACAATATAATAATACAATTGCACAAATTGCTAGCAGATATTCATAATTATGAGGAACATCTGAGTAAACCAATAGTGTTTAAAACGCAAACCTTGAATTCTATTATAAATAGTTTGGGAGGAAAATACGGTATAAAATGCATCCCTATAAAGAATAGTAAAAAACGTAAATTGCCACTACTAAACAATTTTGATCAAGATATTCCTTTGACGTTGTTTTCAAAAAACACAGAAATACCCGTTAATGTTGATAATATTAAAAAAAGCACGAAAAAAAGCAATGCAAAAAAGATAAAAGAACATAGTAGGCTAGAATTTCAAGAGCCTGACATTGTATCCAGTGATTCAGATTGATTTAAATTCAAGTGATCCAATTTATTTTACAATTTCTTCGATCTTCCAAGAAATTATTTGCTAAATTAAAACAGTTTGAATTATTAAACGAGTTTACTCCTTTATTACAAGATAGTGGTGATGGATGTGTGGTTTTCAATATCATATGTCCATTATCTTTCCATATTAATTTTTCTTTAGAGTGTGCTACTTTACCCCATAACATAAATACTATATGTGTTTTTTCTTGGGATAATTTGGTAATTATTTTATTTGTAACCGGCACCCATCCTATATATTTGTGGCTGTTAATATTTTCTATTTCGATAGTTAAAATCGAATTTAGTAATAATACCCCTTGGGTAGCCCATGATTCTAAATTATTTGAGATATTTATTGTACTATATGGAAAATTATATTTTAATTCCTTTATAATATTATTTAAAGTTTTGGATGTATTTTTGAAATTCGGGGGGTTAGCAAATGCCAATCCTGTAGCTGCACCTTTAGTGGGATACGGATCTTGACCTAAAATTACTACTTTACAATCGGACGGACCAAAATAATTAAAACATCTAAATATATCATATTTCATCGGTTGATATTCTGTCGTTGAATTATCTAACTTATACATTATGTCACCAATCTCTGTAGGATCGAAATATTCTTGCCATTGAATTGGTATATAATTCATATTGATGATATTTTATTATAAATTTTCATTTATGATTGTAATAATATCATAGGGAGATATTTATTTATATCTTTATCCAAATCGAATGTATATTTATTACCCTTTACGTTGAATGATATACTATTTTTATCAATATCTACTACCATGCTACCGTTTGTTTTAAATATGTTATTTTCTGATAGAAATAAATGTATAACTCTATTAGGATCACTAAATTTTGAATTGACAACTTTAGATGTATCGTATATATAAGAGTATGATAGTAGTTCATATATATTGATAGGATAATATAACAACAATATAACAAACAACATATATATAATAAAAATAGAATATAATATAATATACAACATTTACTATTCAATTATTCTTAATTGTGGAGCCACCATCCCGAATAATATATTATGATCCCTATCATAATCATATAAACCACTTCCTGCACATATCCATGGGTTTATTTCTATCAGTTTTAATTTAATACCATCAAAATAAGTATCTAATACACACATAGACGGTATATCATCTAAAGAATACGAATTTATGGCTTCGATTATATTATTCAAAACAGCTTTATTATAGTTAAATTTTCTATACCATACTTGTTGTGTGGCTGCTGTAATTTTTTTATTACATACAAATAATCTGAATTCATTAGAGGGTTGAATGTTATTATATGGTATAAGTATTATATTTGAGGCTTTATTTACTGTATATTCTTGTAAATAAAACGTCTTACTCTTAGTTAGTAAATCAAGGATGTCCAATGTAGAATCCAACGGTGTGATGGGAACATCTCTTTTTGCAGAATTACTTGATAATCTAACAAACCATTTATTACTATAATCGTGTATGATCTTATCTATTCTATAATATAAATCATTAAAATCTTTATTAGTTATATTAATCTCTCTATATTGTCTTATTTTAAACTTATTAGCAAGAAGCGTTTTATCGGTGTCCGTTAACGGGATAATTATAATGTCATCAATATGTCGGCAGTATATTGAAATAAAATTTTCATAATCAAAAGAATCAATGTATTTTATGTAAAATGAATGAAATACATCATTATTAATTATTTTATTTTTATCAATGTGTAACTTATCAGTAATATGATAATTATTTCGTATAATATACTCTTTCAGATTGAGTTCTAACGATTTATAAAATGTATCCCAAACATAATATTTATTTCCATATTCCCAATACGGATATGTACTAACCACGTTTGCCGTGTTATATTTATATTTGTTTATATTTGACTCTTTTATATATTGTAACTCCATGCCTTATTTTCAATAATAAAATTTCAATTAAATGCGTAATACATTATGTGTTAATTTGACTAAAAATATACATAATATGCTTAAAAAAATATATGGAATAGAATCATTTTATATATACATGTATAACTATGCGAATGGTGACTTGGAAGCTATACAAATATTAAAAAATACAACACATGTTGTATATAATAACCAAAAAGTAGTAATACCTATGGGATTTTATAATAAATTCAACTTTAATAACGTTATAAAATTAACGGATTGTGCTATAGATAAAGATATAACTAAATCATATACACTTTATGCTAACCAAAAGGAAATTTTTAATAAAATTATATCACAATATAACATACCAATATATACTATCGTCAAATGTCCATGTGGATTTGGCAAAACAATATTATCACTGGAATTAATTTGTCATTATAAACAAAAAACATTAATAATCACACCACTTAAAAAATTAGCAGAACAATGGTATGACACAATAAAGAATAATACAAATCTTTCAGGATACTGTAGTATTAATGGGATTGATAAATTTATATGTGATATAATAACAAAAAAATATGATTCAGATGTAATAATATGCCCTGATAAGCATCTTAGAAATAAAGTTGTATTAGATTATATATATAAAAATATAGGTCTAGTATTAATAGATGAAATACATTCATATAATTTTTACAATGATAGTATTTTAAATAAATTTTTACATGGACATTACTTTTCCTATTGTTTTGGATTGTCTGCCACACCTAATAATAACTATAAAATCCATTTCAACAGTATTATAACAAGTACTGAATGTGGTATAATAAAATTGGGATGTATTAATAACATACAAATGTTATATAGTAATCAATGTATTAATAAACCTATATATCGTAACTATAAAGATCGTGTAAGATTACATACAATGTATAAATCATATATATCATCAGATGATAATAGAAATAAAGTTATTATTAGTTTTATAAAATATATCGTTAATAATAATACAAAAGCACTTGTTTTAACAGATTTTAGATTGCATATGAATACTATATATGATCAATTGAAACATATTGATCACGTATATAAATATGATGTAAGAGTCAAAGATTATACGTATAATAATATTAATAATATTAGTAAAAATGATAAATATATAATAATTTCAACAATAAAAGCATTATATCAAGCAATAGATTTGCACATGCTAAATGATATACACATATTGTTACCGATAACATCCCGTAAATATATAATTCAAATAATAGGAAGGATGCAGAGAAATTTAAATAATACAAAAAATATATATTATTATAATTTTGGATTTTTACATAATGATTATAACATATTTATTAAAGATGGACTTACCCTGATAAAAAACACTTTAATAAATTGGACTGTAAATAATATAAATTTAGATATACATGATGTATAAAATAGAAACCAATACCGAATCGAGATCAATATCAATAAAGAGCGGAAAGATATATCGAGATGTTTATAGTACTACTTACAATACTATTATAATTACATCCGATGATAAATGTATTTTGTGTATCCGAAACGGATCTTACTATATCCCAGAGATTATTAATATAGTTAATACGTATATTATAGATGATAGGATAAAAAATATAAAAAAACGATTATTTGTACAGATATTTAATATCTTGTCAGTAACTGAAAAATTTAAATTGATATATAATAATCCTAAAATTAAGAATTATATTGTAAATAATAATTTACTTAAGTCTAAATATAATTATATGTGGAATAATAACAGCAATGTTTATATGTTACCAGGTGGTAAACGGTTAAAAAATGAATCCCCATTTGATACTATAAAACGGGAAGCATCCGAAGAATTGGGAATCGATAACTTAAATTTGTATATCTATGTTAATTATTATGCAGAAATATTAATTTATGATAAAATATTATGTAAATCATTCAAAAATATAACAACCATATCCAGAACACCATTAAATTCCAACGAAATTTATTCTTCGTTTAAACACAATTCAGAAGTAAGCGATATAATATTTGTTGATTTAAAATACATAATATATAATTTCGATAGATTAATAAAAAAAATTCAATACACTATAGTTACAAATAAGAACCAAATAAATGGAATTAAACACTAAATCCGCCGTTTATACATATCATATTTTAAAATTAAAGAACAAAGATGATACACCTTTAGATTTAAGTAAGAAAATACCAAATCACGTATCATTATCACATATAAAAAATAGATTGGATATATGTATATTCAAAAGTACAATAAGTGGATATAAAATATATTGGTCGAATAAGATGGATGATCGTGTAGGTGCGTATTCTAATGTTACAGGAAATACAATACACATCAATTCATTTTTAAAAAAAAAGGAAATTGCGGTCTTATTAGGTGTGATTACTCACGAGTTATTACATTGTTATATATATATATCTGGTAGGTTTAATTTAGCACATACTACTATTGATCCTGGTCATGATCCTATCTTCAAACACATAGGCGCAGGAATAGAAAATATTACCGGTTTTAAACTAGGATTAGGGTGGGGTAAACAAACATATAAATATCCTAAAGGAGGTAATATACGAAAAAACGAAATTGAAAACCAAACCACTAACTATATCAATGATATTATCGATATGAATATAAATATAAATAAAGATAATAATTCTATAGATATGGTGAAATATTACAATGAATATGCTAAGAGATTAAATAAAATATGTTTTAGTGATGTTGGTACTGATTTGATAAATGTAAGATTAGACTCTTCAATAGATAGCTGGTATAGTATACGCGACGTCTCACTAGAATTAATAATACCTAATAATAAGATTTCAAATATATTTGGTGAAGCTTTTTTTGAAACGATCGCGGGCTGGCATGATCATAGTAAATATTATATATTAGGGCTCCGTTTAGCTTTAGGACTTCCACTTTTTACACAACAATTTAAAGTTGTCCCTCTGTGACTTATTACGGATTTGTGTGTACTCTGTACTTTGTTAATATTTTATTTCCTTTATATTTTAATATATCAAACTCACTCCTACAAAAGGGACAATACAGACTATAGTTTATACACGCATCAAAACAGTCACTACATAGCGCATGGTTACAATATAACTTTACAGAGTGTGATTTTATACTATAACATATATTACAATCTATTTCTTCCATATTGATATCAAGTAATTTCATATAAGGCATCATGTTTATTATATCTTGTATTATTGGATATACTTGTTCATATTGTAACATATTTGATATAAAATTTACCATGTTAATCGGAGACACAGTCAGACTTATATCATATAACATCTCCAATGATTTCGGGAGTCCTATAATTATACAATCTATATAATCTCCTACGTATTTAGTTCTACCATCTATATGTGTAAGTAACTTTTTTTTTAATGACTCAGTGTAATTTGGGGATTTAATAATTATATTAAATAAATCTTTATTCCATCTTTTTATGCGCATTAATAAAATACTATTGAAATCTTTATTCATGGAATGAATAATATCTCTTTTAAAATAATCATTTTTAAACAATTTTTTTATATATTTTTTCTTAAAACAATCTACATCATATAATGATTCCGGTAGATTATTGCGAATCATGATATCAAATTCATCTTCATTAAACAATATCCGCCGCCATTTCTTTATACTATAACAAACCAATATAGTAGGCCAATCTAACTCATATTTTATTCTGTTTAAAATTTCTACGTTTACATATTTTAACAGTGTGGATGCTGTGATGTTTATAATATATATATTCTCAAAAGTATAAAACAATGGATTATTGAAAGCAACATATATACTATCAATATTTCTATGTTTAACTAATTGATAGATTCTATTAACCAAATTGCCTAGGTATACAAATCGACACATAGCACTATCGCATATAGATACTATGTCCCCTATAATGTTGACTAAAAAATCATCAATCTCTCCTTCATCGATTTTTTCAATTATATTGTTATTTTTAGATAGGGTTTTTAATATAAATATATAATCCTTATCCATATGTTCAATAAAATTTAAATTACTTAATATCGTTTTATACAAATTTATCGTTTCAGAACAATTATTAGAAACAGCAATAAATATATCAATCACAACATCATATCTGTTTAATTGAACTAATACATTTATCATATCGTTATATTTTTTTTTTTCGTAATAACTATTAAACAAATAGTAAAATGCTTCGGTACATAATCCCCTATTTAGGTAATTATGAAATATAATACTATACATATCATCTACAAGCATATCTAATAAGGCCTCTATGTCAGATTTTATCAAGGTTATGAAACTATAACGGGTTCTACTGTCCATTTTAATTTGAAAGTACAATTTCAAATTTTGAAAATAAATATAAACCAAAAATCGATATGATGGAAATACACACTTCTAAGGAAAGTCGATTTATCATAAAATCAAACGATATTATAGATCAATCGTATACAAAAGATCAACTAACTAAACATTTTGACGGTATTATAAAATCATTGGATATTAGTGGATCCAATATATCTAGTAAGTTCACTCATAGTCTATTTATTTTAACTCGTGATAAAAAAGTCATTTTGCTGAAGCGTAAAAATAGTTTTGAATATACTTATATTGTTAACAATATTAAACTTTACAAAAAATTAAAAAAGAAAAATGTAAATGTAGGTAAAACTAAAAATAATATATTAACCATGTATGATAATATATCCGATAGTGAACGGAAAGAATTACTTAATCGTTATAAAAATATAATATATGATATAATGAACACAACTGAAGGAGAGTACTTATCAAGTAGATTTAAACGTATAAAATGCAATGGATATATATATAATGATGAAGTTGATAAATTTAGAAATTTTAATATGAAAGACGTAATGGTAAAATATAAGCAAGATCCCACTATTTATATGCTACCAGGTGGGTTTATAAAAAAAAAGGAATTATATCATAAAGGACTATGGAGAGAGTTAAACGAAGAATTTGGAAAGTCTTTAACAAATTTAAATATTGAACTAGAGTTTAATAAAACTGAACAGTATATTGTGCTTATATATGATAAAATGTTTAATAAATTATATGTATGTGTTGTTAATTTTGCTTGTATTAACGTACATAGTACTAAAATATCAACATTATTCAAACCCAATGGTGAAGCCCGCCATTTGTATATGTATCCATTGGAAAATAATAACACAAATCCCTTCGAGTTCATTTGTGATGTCCAGTCATTTATATCTTCTCAGTATGAAAAGGTTTTTTTGTGATATTAGTTTAGTAGTTATCAACACACAGTATACAATAGTAAATGAAAAAAAAATATAATACTCTATACATATATAAAAATAACAACGTTTACGATAGTAATGGAAATATAGTACATTCATCAGAATATAATATGATAATAAAAAAATATAAACCACCATCTCATTTACATAATATAAGGATAATAGCTAAAAATTTACATGATGCAGATAATGGCTTAATATATATAGGATTGGATAAGAATAATAAAAAACAGTATATATATGGGTATAATTATGTTTTAAATAGAAATTTTAAGCGAATATCTACATTTTTATTGGTAGATAGCATAAAGGACGAAATACAACATTTTATAAACACAAATCTTTTAAGTATAAAAAAATATGAAGATATTACTATAAAAAAATTATTTGCATTGGTTTTGTTGATAGAGATGTCATTTTATATTAGAACAGGAAAAAAAATATATTTTGATACAAACGATACAATAGGCTTACTTACTATTATGCGAAAACATTTACAATTTGAAAATAATGGTCTAATTATATCATTCAAAGGGAAAGTAAATCAATGGCAAAAATTTACGATTAAAAGAGCACATCATAAGTTATTATATGATATATTACATATATTATATAAAAAGTTATCTAATAAAGATTTCATACTAACGTGTAACGAAGGTGTATTTACTGAGTATATGTTGTATAATATGCTAAATAGTTATTTTAATATAAAATTAAAGGATTTACGGACATATGGTGTTAATAAAATATTTTTGAATGAACTGTGGAATTATTTTCAATTAGAATCCGACGGTGTTACTATAAAAAAAGCTTTAAAAGTCATAATAGAAAATACAGCAACAATAATAGGCCATAGCAGTACAATATCAAAGAAATCGTACATTGTTGTTGAATTATTAAAATTAATAAATGATGATATAATAAAAAAGATAAAATCAATGGATTTAGAAAATTTTTATAATTATATGCTCAAAATGCTTAAAAATACAATAAAAATAAATGAATAAATTAATTAAATATTGCTACAAAAATACTATTCCAGATAATTCCTTATCACATACAATAAATTTTTTTTTAAAACGACCTATTACTTATAAAAAATATATGGTATACAACATACAATATAATGGTATATATAAACAAATTACTAATGATTTATACTCGTTTGAAGATATAATTTTTTTAGATGATTATTCACCCATGTTAGATTATTATATTAATACAGACATAAAACATACACGTGTATATGATACTGATTCTATTATAACAGAATATAGTAAATATCAAAATTTAATAGATTTTGAATTATCTATAAATAATTTCCTGGATAATATAGAATCATATAATTATGCTCATGCATTATATAATTTTATAAGGGATCTAAAATCTAATAATGAATTAAAAAAAAAAGAGTTAATGGCTATGGTACATTATAATGTAAGTGAGCCTGATTTCATAGATTGGAACCATATAAATTGGTATCATTCAAATTGTAAAGAATGTGAAAAAATAATTAATTTATGATAAATGAATAAATATACTATAGAATTACTAAAAAATAATCTTTCTGTTGTATTACCTCAAACTAATAATGTACCTGATGAAATTAAATTAACTACACATCCTATAATGCGAATTTATACTTGTATAGAATATCAATTATTATCTATTGTAATAGAAATATCTATGCTCATATCTAAAATAAGTTTGGATAATTTAAAATATTTCACAAAATTTGATACAATTAAAGGATTTGATAGACGAGGTGCAAACGTTTTCGATTATGGGTTTAATAATAAATTGATTAGACATGAAATAACAGCAAAAAGTGGTTCTTCAACGTCAAATAATACATATATATTTTGCCATGATATTATAACAGCTGATATATTAACCTCATTATTATGTAAAAAAAAACGGGATAACAATATAATTATAAATTTTCCCACAGTAACATCAGTTGCAGTTATGCAATTGATATATATATATACATATATTTGTACTAAAGTAACTATATGTAAGAATGATGATTGGTTGAAGGATTCTTTTTATATGATAGGAGAAAATATAAATTATGAACGATTGGAGATTGTAAAAAGTAAGTTAAACGGAAATATAAACCGTACCATGTCATTGGATTGTATATTTAGTACATTCATGATACCTAACAATTCGTTTCTGAATATATATAGGGGCTTTATTATTTCTATATCAACATGTATATATGATTTGTGGAATAATATCATAAAATCTATAGATAAATCTCCTACTGATAGAGATTTACAATTTTGGAAGGATTATGATACATTGGTTTTATCGTAAAGTATAATTATAAATATTATTATACTCAAATCTGATAAAACTTTGGCATGTATATAATTATATATTTTATCAACAAATATAGTGAATATTAATAATGGTTTTACAGTATCGTGCAGGTTTATTTTCCTTTTAGGTGTTAGATTTTCTTGATCATTTATAGCGTTATTTATTTCTTCTAATTCCAACGTTAATTGATCTATTGCTTTTAAATTACTGCTAATTTCATTTTTTTTTATAAGTATATCAGCATTATATTTATCTATATCTGATTCCCATATATTTAATTGATTTATTATATTATTTTTTTCCTCCTTTAAGGAGATGAATTCAGCTATACCGTACCCACTAGAACCCTGTTTTAGTATTATATCCTTGTTATATTGTGGCAAATATAATTTACGTTTTTTACTCCTAAATATTATTACTATTAAAATAAATAGAATAACTAATAATATAGACAGATCCATTTTCAATTTATTGAAAATATATAAGAGGGTAAATGATATTAAAAGATATATATGATAATTTCATAAAATTCCATAAAAATATAGATTTATCAAATGGTAATGAGGTAGAATTGATTTTTATAAAACCACACATATCATTAGCATCAACATTATATAACTATGAACCTCGGATATGTAAAACGTATATAGAATTTATAATAAAATATGAAAATAAAAATAAAAAATTAAGAAAGCGGATACCATTCAACAGAAACAATTTTGATATTAATAATATTACATTATATAATGGATTAGACGATAATTGGGAAAAAAAAACACTCATAACTGAAGATATTATAATACCAAATGAAGTAATTTGCAAATTTTCAAAAGAAAAACCAAAAAAAATAGCTCCGAATATATTATATTCTGATGCTGTAAGTATGTATTATGTATCACTCATATGTATAAAAATCGAGAACGTAGTAGTCGATTTTAAATTCAAAATATTTCTGGGTAAAGCAACCGATAATAATACAGTATTATTATCAATCTTGAATAGTGTACCCAACATACGAAAACAAACACAATATACTCTGGAATTCGAACTGACTGATAAGACTGATATAAAACATATGGAGATAGCTATGAAGTACGTATTTAAAATAATGGATTTAGGAAATTTAGAATTACTATTTAGCAGTGTACGTGAAAACGTTAAAACATTCATGATTCCGTTGAACGAATTACATTTAATACCTACGCAAGATTATTTAATAACTGGTAAAATAGATGGAATATCAATAATATTTGAAATTTCTGATAATATATGTACATTGATAAAATATAATTTTAAATATACATTATCCTGTAATATATGTAATCATAATTTAAAAGGTATGGGAGAACTTATCAAAATTGATAACATCAATTATATATATCCTTTTTCATTTGAATATATAGATACAGTAAACATAGCAAATGGATTTGATAGAAAATATATGTTAGACTTATATAATGATATCATATCATCTAATGATAATACAGATAATAATTGTAAATTGAAATTTGTAAAAAAACAATATTACGGTCCGTATAAATCTGTTTCTGATATTATCGATCATTCTACATATTTCTTTCAAAATCCATTATATGATGGTGTAATATTACTGGATACTAAAAAAAATACCAACTATACAGATTATAAAATAAAACTAGATAATACTATAGATGTACCGTGTAAATTAGAATATACTAACGGTATATATATAAAAACCAAAAAGGGTACAGCTATAGAATTTATACTTTATAATTATGATGGAAAAAAATTTAATCTATTTGAAAGATCTATAGAACTGTCACAAGATAATAAATTAAAATTTCGGTTTGACAATAATTTAAATCTACTCGTATGTAATGTGAATTCCGAATGGATTGTATTACCACCATGTTTTATATGTGAATATTCCATGGTAAAAAAAGAAATAATAATACCAAGATTACATAAAACACATTTATTTTATAAATATAATTATAACGGTAATCCATTACATATAGTCATAAAATCAAAAGAATTCCATGATAAATATGCAACTATAAGTATTGATAATATTAGTGCTATAGTGGATATTTCCGATAAACAACCAAAAAATACATCTTATTTCCTACCAAAAACAGTACGTACAGTTTTAAATATAGTATCAAATTTAGTCAAAACCAACATGATTACCATGTCAGGCTCTTCGTTATTTACTAATATCAAAAAAAAAAATGTATTAATTATAGACATAGGTAGAGGTGGTGATCTAAACAAATATTACTATATTGGTACATCAAATATGGTAGGTACAGATCCTGATAAATCAGCATTAGATGAGGCATCTAGTAGGTATAGTACTACGATATTAAATTTTAAAAAAAAATCCAATGTATATACATTATCTCTACATAATATATCCATACACAATGATAATTATGTTAATATTGTTACTGGTAACACAAACAATAAATTTTGGATAATAGACTGGCAGTTTGCGATACATTACTCATATAACGCCAATACAAAACATGATATTCTATCCAAATTAAAAAAAATATCAATGACTGGTACAAGAATACTTATAACTTGTTTGGATGGACATAAAGTATTGAATCTTATAAACACAACAACATCTAAGACGTTGAATTTTATAATACCACACGATAAAACGCAATATAATTATACCATAAATTATGTAAGTCCTACTAAAATATCAGTTTTTTACGATGCAACAATGACTGCTCCTATGGAAGAAAATTTGATATTTTTAGATGAATTAGAAATAGATTTTAAAAAATACGGATTTAAATTGATAGATACTTTTAATTTTGATGATATCATTTCGAGTAATAAACTGTATACATTCGAAGTATTAGCTCGCTCTTTAAGATCATCTACTGCCAAATTTCATAGACAAATATTTGAAAACAAAGAAAGTATATTTAATACTGATTTTAAAAAATTATTATCTGTTAATATGGGTATGATATTTATGAAAGTAGACCATATATAAATGAGTATTGAAAAATAATTTATGACAGTCAACATGTATGTAATATATAATTTTACCTATAATGATATAGATGTATATGATACGGATATATGTAATATAAAAATAAATAATATATCTCATACACATGATAAAAAATGTTTAGTAATTGAAAAAATAGATGATGTTGCAAATATTTTAAAAAATCACAATTCTATAGAAGGTTTTATGGTAATATGTTGGGATAGTATTATTGAAAAAAAAATAAAGAAATACGTAACAGAAAACAATAAAGATATATTAGTTATCTTTAATAATACAGTAGAAAATTGTATCGATATATTTTACAAAGTAATTAGATTAAATAGTTTTATTTTATTTGATAAAATATGTGTAGTTTAACTATACAACTTGTACATAAAGATGATGTATATAGGGTGTCATTTCAAGGTTTACGAGCCAATTATAATTACAATATGATAGATGTAATACATGAAACATATTATAGTAAAGATGAAGTTGTACCACTGCGTTTAAGTTTATCAAGTATTACATACAGGGATTTGATTAATATAAAAACCCACACTTTATCAAAAGAAGTTTGTAAAATGCTAACAAGGTCGTCTGTTGTAGATATTCATAAATTACTTGTATCTTACAATGTGAATTTTATAGACAGTTATATACTTGATAGTTTATTAGATTTCTGTAATAATGTCGTCATATATAAAAACGATAAACTGAATTATTGTTCTGATATATATTTCAATCAATATGATAATAGTTATAATAGATTGAAATATATAGAACAATGCGATACATCAAGAAATATATCATTGAGTTTAAATATGGACGATATACATTTGTACAAGTGTTTTGTGGTATTTGATGGTGTAATTCCACATTACATATCTACTAAAAATCATTTATATTCCAATGTTGAATTATATAGTACACAATCGTTGTGTAATTTTTTTTATAAATAATTATAATAAATTGAAGATGGATGGTACTGAATATTTGCAAAATATATTTAAAATAATATCTCAAAACAACAATACAATATCACCCAATCAATTATTTGGGTTTTTATCCGCGATAGATAATAACATTACACAATCCGATGTCGATAGTGTAATCAATAATTATGATTTAAACGGAGATGGTTCATTAGATTTTAACGAATTTAAAGCAGCAATAAATCCCTTTATTTCGTTATCGGATGTAGAAAATAGTTATAGTTATTTGTCTGAATATAATTTGAATAAATTTTTCAATTTAATGAATATAGAATCCTTACCAAACATAGATCTATCAGACTATATATCTTTAATATTAAAAATGGTAGGTCCGGGTCTAACAACATACATTGATTTATGGAATCATTTAACAAATTGAAATAATACAGTAAAATACAAAAGGTTTAAATGGAGAATACTATAATAGATTTGGCAAGATTCATTAAACTACCTCCAATTAACATTAATCATTTACTTGTTAATTATGAATTTTATGATTTGGCTGATGATTTAATAGAATATTTAATGATTAGAGTAAATTGGCGTAAAATTATGTTAAATTATACATTACCCGAATCTTTTATATCAAAATTTATAAAATTTATTTTACCTGGAAAGTTACTGTCTTTAAAATATCAGGAACTATCTATTGAAGCAATTGAATTGTATGCTTCATCTATCGGGTGGCGCAATATAGCAACTTATTACGAGTTACCAGAAGAGTTTATAGAAAGAAATCTAGATAATATTATTTCATATGAATTAATAGCGTATCATACACTATCAGCCCACTTATTGGAGAAAATCGTAGAAAAGTTAAATATTACTAATAATGAATTAGGTATGACATTATGTAAACATCAACTATTATCAGAACAATTGTTAGAACAAATAATAAAAATATCTGGAGATCATATATATAAAGCAATATGTATTCATCAAAAATTATCAGAAGAATTTATAGAAAGACATATTCGTAAACTTGATTGGAAAAAAATATGGAAGTACCAAAAATTATCAGAACAATTTATAGAAAAGCATATCTGTAATGCTAATTGGCCAAAGATATCAAGGTGGCAAGTGTTGTCATCAAATTTCATAGACAAACATTGGTTCTATTTAGCCCGAGAAAATATTTGCTACTATCAAAAATTATCTAGGGAGTTTATTTGCAAAAATTATAAATATTTAAAATGGGATTATACCCTGTCTGATTATAACACATTAAAAATATTGTCCGATAGTGACATACAGAATACGCTTAAAGAATATATTAATTGGGATCGGTTATCAAAATCCGAAATACTACCGGAAGAATTTATAATTAAATATAAAGACTATGTTATATGGGATGTGATATCCCGCAAGAAATTAAGTCATCAGTTTATAAAAGATCATAAAAATCTTATCAATTGGGATAAAATTGTTTATGAATGGCTAACTGAGGACTTGTTAAGAGAATGTATAGATTATGTCAGGTTTCCTACAAACCGCTATGACGCATATAAAATATTGTCTGAAAAATTTATAGATGATTATATTGATCGATTTGAATTTAATTGGCACTATATAAATTATAAAATACCTTTGTCTGAGTATTTTATTGATAAATATAGTAATCACATTTACTGGGACGATTTAATTCAGTATCAACAATTATCAGAAAATACAATAGATAAATATCAAAATATTATTGATTGGGTTAGCGTATCGCAATATCAACAGTTATCTGAATCATTCATAGAAAGACATATCGACAAAATTAATTGGAACAATATTTGCGAATATCAAAATCTATCTATAAGCTTTATTATTAAACACAAAGATAATATTGAATGGAATATTATATCGAAATATCAAGAATTACCCGACGAGTTTATTGTTAAATATATTGATAAAATAAACTTGTACGAAGTAAAACGACGTAAAAAAAATAAAAAAAACTATATTTATAAAATTGAAATGCCGGATTGGTGTAGTGAATAGCATAGTAAACGTATAATCATAACAACATCCAGAAATTATTAGAGGAAAACCATTCTAACAAACGGGTTACTCAACTATTAAGAAAATAACTGAAATTAAAGTTACTTCAGAGTAAATGCAGAGTGATGTTAAGAAGACTCGACCTTGTCGAGTTGGTCTGAAAGAAGTTGCAAAAGCTGGTGGGCGGCTAAAAGAGTTCGAAGATTATGATATGACGCATGATGATATAATATTTTTTAAAAATATGAGGGCCATGTTTCTAATTCCAAAATGGGAATGTCCTAAAGTAACTTGGATATGTGGACCTAGGGGATCGGGGAAAACAAAACTGGCTCAAAAACTAGCAGGAGATGATGAAACAAATGTCTATTGGAAAGATAATTCAAAGTGGTGGGATGGATATGACTTACAAGAAAACATTATACTCGATGAATGGAAACCGTCAAGATATTGGAACGTATCAAACACATTACATTTCCTAGGAGGTGAACCCCTAACAGTAGAATTTAAGGATGGCTTAATACCATTATGTAACAGAAAACACATTATTATGACAACAGTAGAACGTCCAGAAAAAATATGGCAAGAAAACCCTTCGGGTGAAGTTAAACATCTATTAAAAAGGATTCATGAGATTATAGACTTATCAGATCCAGTGCTTCGTGATCAGTACTGGGATGATACTAAATCCAGCACTTAGACCCTGGCTCTAGTAACTACATAATATATACCGACTACGCTACCATAAGAGGCATAGAATAAACGCTAGATTAAAAGAGAATCAGCATAAACTGAATTGGCTTGTCTTAAGATTATAGGTAGGAATATAACCTTACTTATCGTATCATGAGAAGGCTGGTATATTGCGCTGTATCTTACGATAATAATTCCAAGATCTCTGAAGATTCTTGGCAGAAAGAAAAGTGACTCAATAGTAATAAAGAGCATAGTAAACGTATATTTCCAACGCGTAATATTAAGCCGTTATAAATTGCCAGGATAGAATTGATTGGTTTGTATAAAGCGATGAATGATTTGTATTCGTTAGATAGTTGAAAAAATATAATAAATGGCAGAAATGGCTTATTCTACAGAATATTATGCTTGTGTTGATGTTATGTATCATATTTTTATATATAGTAACTCATATGATATATTAAGCAATTTAACTAACAGATTGAGAATATATTCACCCAGAATATGTAATAATATAAATGTTGCAAAATCTATTAATAAGTTTGTCAATACTATGGAAGCAAAATATAATTTGGAGACGATAAATTTATTAAATTTAGGCGAGGAGTCCTTCGCACAAATCAAAGATGCATATACTAGAACACCTGAAGACGTTAAACATAATGTATTAATAAATATGTTATATTCTGATTCAAGATGGATCCCTATAGAACGTCCTGATATGTGTAAAGAATTAATGTATTTTGTATCTAAATTAATGAAAGATAAAGTTGGATATGAACTAATAGAAATCACAGTTAAATTTTTCAATTTAAAGCCTGTAGGAACAATAATTCAAAAAAAAAAGTCAAAATTTAATAAATTTTTAACTAAATTAAACAAAGCATTATTATATCAAAATTCTTTTAGAATATTGAAAAAAAACACAAATTAATAAAGAACATAATGTTCCGTGCTGATATAATCCAGCATGCGTTGGAATTAAATACAATTGAATTAGACGAATTAGTTGATTTGGCTAGAACTTACAAATCTCTGGGTAGTTGGATTAAATATAATCGTACGTTATGGGTGATAAATAAATGCATAGTGAAAGAGGAAAAAATGCGCGAGAAGAAATCAGAAAATAAAGCTCTACAATATCAAATACAATCTGGACCAGATTGTGTTATTGACGGTAGTTACTATTAAATCGTCAGTGTCAGAATTGATTCTGTTAATATAATTATACCTTAGTAAGCCAGGCTGATCATTCGGTATGTCAGACGATGTGAAAGAGATCCGTCTTAAATGGGTACTCGAAGCTATATGTGATACTTGTAGATGGTATACGCATGATAAACATTATAAGTCACTCGATGAAATTATTAGGAGTGCTATTTTTAATCGTATGTGTCCCAAGTGCAAGCATATGATATTATTGAAACAAATATACCCCTATTAATGGAGTATTCATTACTGTGTTATTGAAAATTAACTTAGCAATATTGATATATGTGGACCATCAGAATTGGTCAGATAATATGGTCAGATGTTCATAATGTCAAATATTCTGAGAAGATTTAATGTTAGTGTGAAACTTCACTCTTTATTATGTGTTAACTGTGAAAAGTATATACATAATATATGTTGGTTATCACTTGATGAGTTTATTATTAGTGATATTTTTGCTAATATGTGCTTCAAGTGTAACAATACGTTAATGGGATATGTACTTGCCGATATTTCTAGCAGACATGTGGTTTAATAAATTAGATTATCGTTGAAGGAAATACAAGATAATGCATAAATAAACTGGTAGTGTTTTTTTTTTAATGTAAATCATGTGTTTGGATGTATAAATGGTTTACCACACATACTAGAAACTTTCTTTAATTTGTGTATTATACAAAAGTAATAACTTGAATTTCGTATCACATAATAATGTTAGTTGGAATGACCAGATAGTCCACATCAGATAGAGTAATATCTTCGTTGTCTGGATATCCTAGAAATAATTACATTATGGAACCGTTTTGAAATAAATATACATCAGAAGAAGCTGATTGGGTTTATGAATTGTAATTCGAAAGGTGGAATATTATATTATTACTGTGAAACTTTTAATGTTAATGAATATTAGAAAAATAACCGATCTTTTCGTGATTCTAGTTTGAAATGAGAAAATTATATGTTGGGTCAATACTGAGTGAAGTATGACTATAATATAAATGTTGTTATGATCCGGTTAAAGGTACCTATTACAGTACAATGAATAGTTACAAATCAATAATGCATTTGGAGGTCACGTAAAATAGGAAATAACAATATAGTTGTCAAGCTGTAACAGTTAACTTGCAAATATTAGTAAGATACTTTTTATTAAATGATAATATATATCTCAATAATTATACTGCTTACAATTGCGATATTATATTATTTTATGTATCTACACAATAATGGGTTATCTGCGTATGATATTGCACTACGTTATGGATTTGTTGGTACTGAATATGAGTGGTTACAAAGTTTAAAAGGAGAACAAGGCATCCAAGGTATACAAGGTATACAAGGTATACCCGGTACAAATGCAGTTTCTAACATAAGCGCCCGTGGTGTATGGGATAACACATCTGATTATTATATAAATGATTTAGTACTTGTTATTGATAATAACAGTTTTATAGCTATTAGCGATAATATAAATGATTATCCACCCACTAGTCCAAATAGTTGGCAACCGTTTGTTGCCCAAGGTCCACCAGGAACACAAGGAATACAAGGTATTCAAGGAATACAAGGACCGCCTGGCGATCCATTATCTATACCTTTATCACTAACACCTAAAGTGACATTCATACCAGATGACGCTGAAAATGATCTGAATACATTTATATTAACTCAAGGATGGTTTCTAGTGGCAGCAGGTAAAAATATAAAAAACAGACCTGTAACAACTGAAACAGGCGAAGCTATATTGTATGTTATGGGTGGAAAAACGGTGACGTCGCCGGCATATTGGAGACATGTTCAAATATTTGAAGAAGTGTTACCCGGAAGAGTATATAGAAGAGTCACATCGGATAGGACGGGCCAACCTAAATGGTCCGACTGGACACTAATACGTCAATATAACGATGAAACTGATAACCAAAATGTTTAAAAATTTAGATCATATTACATATAATGTATACGGAATAATCAAAATCATTTTGAAACAATATACATAACAAAATATCAAAATGGAAGGGATTGTAACGCGTAAAATTTATAAAGGATCTGTGTATTTTTTACTCTATTACGGTAATCCTAAAAGAATATATATGAACGCAACTAAACTTTGCAATAATAATGGAAAAGATATCGAAGAATGGTTAAAAAGTAAAAACAAGGTTACAATGATTTTAAAAAATCCTCAAAAAAGACAGTCCGTTATAGATCGATATATTATGTGTTGTGTTGATCCGATTAAAGATGAGGCTGATGGACTCTACATCGGTATGAATAGCATTTTAGATCTTGCAATGTGGATATCTACAACTTGTTACGATGAAATAATAGATTTTATATATAGCTTACATTCTAATCTGCTAGATGAAAATAGAATCCAAGAAATAACTAGTAGAAATCGATAAATAGACTTTTTTGATAATCTGATGGATAATATTATAACGACAGAAGTACATTCTACAAAATTAATAATGTGATGTTATTATCATACATGAATAGTTTTTGAATAATTAATGTATAAATACAAGATCATAATGGATACTACTATAGTATTTATCAAACCACTTCCTTTCTATGTTAAGTGGGCTTATGCACTAGTTGGTGTAAAACCGACATGTACACATTGTAGATGGCCTACAAGCGAAAAGAAAGTGAAAAAGGAAACCCGTCGAAAGTATTTATCGAGGGGTGGTTGATTATTTTTTTTGAATATATAGATTATACATTATTAAGTTCTACTATGAAGCCTTGCACAGTATCGCTAGGTAATATTAAATTAAGAACAGAAAAATTAATTGATCAGGCGTTTATGATTGGCACTATGGAATTAATAGATATGATTTATGAAGTTTTATTCTACAAAAAAATGGCGGAATCACATAAGTGTGAACGATTGTATTATAAAAGCGTGTTACAGTTGGCCAGAAAGATAGAAGAATGTATCGGTATTAAGAGTCAACGTCTATTGTAAATGAATCTACGCCCCATTCACTTATTTTTACTAACACCAAGTCTCCTATAGCATGGCAGGCTATACTGTCCGGATACACTTTATAAATTTTTCTATACCCAGACCTGACTGATGAAATTATATCCTTTAATCTGAAACCCCCATCCTTGATAAATTCCAATGTAATAGGCTGTTCCAGTGGGTAATCAAACTCTATCTCTATTGTCGTGCTATTGGTTATTTTTTTATATTTTTGTATATGATATAGAAGTCTTTTATAAAGTTTAATTTCCAAATTACCCAGTGTATCAATATGTATGGAGCCTTCAAATACTACCATTTTTAGTAGACCTTCTTTTTCACACATGGAATATATTTGAAATTTTATATGAAAGTAAAATGGATATAACGACACTATGTTACGAGTTAATTACAATAAAGGGCGAATTAAAATATTATAAAGCATTATTTGGATCTATTGTGTTAATAGTGATTAAGTCAAATGATTATCGTAATGGATTTATCAATGCAACAAAGCTTTGTCTCGATAATGGAAAACTGTTTGGGGATTGGTTGGAAAAAAACATATGTGATATCTGTTATGTTGAATCAGATCCGGTGGTATCGGGTGTGTATGTCTCAGATGAATTACTATTAAATATTATACCGTGGCTATCAAAAGATCTACATAAAGAGATTTATAATATTATAAAGAAACATAATATAGAATATTTCAATAATGAAGTAAAAAATAATCTGACTGTATTAAATTCAAAAGTAAATGAATATAAAAATGTAGCAAGTCACAGATGTCGATTAATAGACTTAATTAAAAAATTTAATGAACTCAACACTAATGACCATAGGGATTGTACTCATACAGGCAAGGTGATAACCTGCAATATATGTTGATTTTTTTGAAATATTAACTAACAGTTGATGATTAATATGGCTTGCAAAAGACACGCAATGAACATCATAAATAGTGTTTTTGAGTTCATTAAAGAGAACCCAATATCTGATTTGGGAGAACCCGGTCGTTATTGGTTTGAATCCAATGTTAAATTTCTCAACGGGTGCAGATCGTGGCTAAATTTGATTGATGATACATACAAATATGTGTTAAATAGAATGTGTGTTATCCGCAACATGATGATGTATGAAATATCCAAACAATTGGATAGATACAAAACTCAACAGGAAAAATGTCTTCGTGCTTGTCCTAGAGTGTGTTCCAAGATTAGGATACTATACTGGTATAGTAAAAACATTGTTAAGGCACATACGCGACACATGTGGATTCTGAATGATGAGTATATGAATGCAAAGGAAATAGCCGAGAAAGACCGTCTTCTTTTTAAGTCAGGTATGCGTGTATTGTATTCAATGCAGGATGTAGTGATAATGTTTTCTAAAGAAATAGTATTTAATCATATCACCAGTTGTGATGATACATATGCAGACTTCAGAGATGTTATAAGTGGCAGATATAACGGTTCCGGGTCCAGACACGTCATATTTGATGCAATGGAATACGTCATACCTGGTACAGGCAATTCTGTTTTTGAATTTCTGATCATGGATCTGAATCTGACTCACCTTCCGATTTTGAATCATGAGGAATTGATGGTTGAAAAGTTCAAGAAACTTGACCATTTGATAAGAGATAGATGTAAGAAGTTGAATGAGATATATGATATACATCTTATGTTCAAGAAAGTAAATTCCAATTTTCCAGAGGATTGTACCAATCATGTATTTCATTGTAAGAACAATAGATAGTGGTTGATCATAGTGATAATGATTTGATTAACTAAACTGATAGGATGTAAATTAATAGGGTTTATAGGTTATTATAGTTTATTTTTTTATAGAAATGTAAAGGAACTATGTTATTATTTCGTTTTATATATTGATTAAAATTCAAAATATTAATGGTATATAATATTTACTAATACGGTATTATAAGATACACCTAAACAAATAATCCATGCTAAGATAAACTAATGGGAGCAAGTTAGGATTGGTTGGAATCAAAAAAAATAATTGTACAAATATATTCGGTTGTTATGTATCATAATCTAATTGCTTGATATTATAATATAACAGACTAGTTATATCTGGTAGTATGTTATTTGTGCTTATAGGTACTGTCATTAATTTTTTTGTATCTAAGTACCTTTTTAAATTTAATCTATGAGAACATGTTTTGTAAATTACAATAAACATGTTATTACCGCTATTACTGAAATATAAGTTAGCGGTTGTATCATGCATTATGACTTCCCAACAATTTGTAAGAATTATTGAGTACATTAAGGAAAATAGACCGATAGAAGTGCGAAAAGGTTACTGTTGGTCCGAAATTAAAATAGCGAAGGCTTCTATAAAGACAAGAACAAAGATGATAAGGGATGTTATTAATCATGGAATACATATGTTATACTATGTACATCTTTGTTATACCAGGGAATTATATAGCAAAGTAAGTAAATATCGTAATAGCGTTGGTGAAAGCTGGCCAATTGCATGTTCCAAAGCTAGAGTAATGAAGCATTATCACAATATTACCACATCACATTATAACTGGGCAGTACAAACTCTTAAAAAGACATGTGAGAAATGGTTTAAACACACTTCACTAGTTTCCTTCCACAGAAAGTACGTGAATTATATTCATGATTTTTGTGATGTGTTTGCTGTAAATATTAAAAAGATGATGACAGTTCCCAAGTATGTTACGTCTGACGGTATTGGTATTGGAATAATGTGTGTTCTGGACGAACCGGATGATAATCATGATGTTGTACACGCCATGAAATGCATTATACAGGACACGAACGTTTCTGTTTTTGAATTTTTGATTATGGATCTGAATCTGACTCACCTTCCAATTTTGAACCATGAGAAACTAATAGTTGAAAGGTTTAAGAAACTTGAACCAATGGTAAGAGACAGATGTAAGACATTGAATGTGATGTATAAGACACATCTTATATTCAAAAAAGTAAATTCTAATTTTACAGAGGATTGTACCAACCATATATTGAAATACTGTTAATGGATTTGAAATATGAGTTAATAGTCCCAGTATTATCCCATGGCTTGCAAGGAACACGCCCTAAATATAATAAATAGTGTTTTAGAATACAATGAAAAAAACAGAACAGTGGTACCTAGAGAATGGGGACATTATTGGTCTGATTCCAGTATTTATTCGGAGCTAACCACTTCCCAAGATATGCGGGAGACATGGGCAAGAATAATCGGAGACACATATAACTATGTACTCAGACAGATGGATGATATAAATAATTTGTTTATAGATGATATATCTGTCCAGTTGGTTGATTATAAAGAACGTTTGAACAAATGTCTTCGTAATTGTTCTGTAATATGTTCTAAAATTAGAGTACTGAAACATATCAGTAAAAGCGTACATAAGTCACATAATTGTTCTGCAGATGACTTAAGCAACTCTTACAGGGATGCGGAAAAGTGGCTAACGAGTGATTGTCTAGACATAACTGCCGGCTTGTGTGTACTCCAAGACATGCAATATGTTGTAGAGATATTCTCTAGAAGACTATCATTTGGTGAATATGTTATCTGTGATAATATATATGTTGAGACCTTGGATCTTGTAAAAGGCAGTCAGCGTTATCCTAGACACGTTGTATTTGATGCCATGGAATTCATTATACCTGGGACTAATATCTCTGTTTTTGAATTTTTGATCATGAACTTGGATCTGAATCACCTTCCAATATTGAATCATGAAGAACTGATTATTGTAAAGTTCAAGAAACTTGAGCACTTAATAAGAGATAAATGCAGAACATTGGATAAAATACGTACCGTACATCTTGCAATAAATGAGAAGTGTCCCAATTTTCCAGTAGAGTGTACAAATCACATATTGAAGATGTGAATTTTTGTTTTTATAGTGTAAAATAGTTTGTATAATACGACAAGATGAACATTTGTAATAGATTTAATAAAAAAAATCTCAACTAATAATTAGAAAATCAAATTACATCAAATATGACAAAATTGTGACATCTATAGATTTAAAAGATAATATAGATATTGTAGTATAGTAATATTAGATGAATTTAAGAGTAGATTTTTATTAAATAGGGGATTAATGATTTAATATACGACTGTTAGGTCAATCTAATGTGAACTTGTTACGAATTATGTCTTTTTGAAAATAACCTTACTAAATTTGTAATAGTGGAGAGATACATAGAAGAACATGGATATTGTTACAGAATGTTATAATTATATTGAAACACATAAACCTGAGAAGCCTACGAAAAAAGGTAAGTATTGGAACCCCGCTGAAATTGATATTGCATTGCTTATCGGTATTGATCCCTATACTTTGATTTCTGATATTATTGATTGTAATAGATATCTTATCTATAATATTTACTCTAGAGAAATTTATCGCTTATCTACGATGTTAAGATGTTATAATTCGATGAATCCATGTGTGTGCAGCATAGCTAGAGTGATGAAACGGTGTAGTAAAATTATTATGGATTACCATAATAGTACAATAATTGGAGTTGCTGGATTACGAAAGACATTATCTGATAATTTGAAAGAATGTGGATGTTATATACCGCGTTTATCCAATATTATAGCTCAATTTCAGATTGATATTAATCGTTATGTTCATAGTATTTCTTGGAATATGTGTTCCCAGTTACACTTTAAATATACCACATGCGATAATATGATTTTTGGACAGATGCTTGTGGTATCAGAATTACTTAGACAAGACGACTCCCATGATGTATATTTATCCAAGGATTATATCATACCAAATACAGATATCACTGTTTTTGAGTTTATGTTCATGGATCTGAATAAAACTCACCTTCCAATTTTGAATTATGAGGAACTGATGGTTGAAAGGTTCAAGACACTCGAACACATTATAAGAGACAGATGTAAGAAATTGAATGATATATCTAAATCCCGAAAACGATGTGCCTTAATTTAAGATTATCCCACGCCTACTGGAATAACATAAAATCAGGTCAACTGTACACAAAAAGGAATACGTGAAAACAAGATAGTTGGTCTATTAGTAGATAAAATACCTGAAAATATGATAATTTCAATATGTACATAAATCTGAATTGTATTCAAAATGAGGAACACACAATATACTTTCACACTAACTACGTGCTGAGCAATCAAATCAGATTTAAGCAATGATAACTACGTATGTTATCAGATTTTTAACATGCAGTATTACATAATTATAAAAACACCTCTGATGATAAATATTATATACTGAATTTATTACATCTGAAGATATTTGAAATAAGGTTAGGCAGTACTTGTATAATTCATTATATAATATAATGATGCAACAGTTTGAATATGAATATAATAATGTTAGTTGATTACACAAATAAATACTAATGTATTTATCGTTTTTTTTTTTGTTGGACAAAATATTTTTTTGAAATATAATGCGGACATGTAATATGAACCTGTGTATGTAGACAAGTTCGTGGGAAACATGGATATTATTACAGATTGCTGTAATTATGCTGAAAGTATCAAATTTGAGGTGCCTATCAAACAGGGACGGTTACCTTACCCTGCCGAAATTACTGCATCGTTGGAAAAAGGAGAAGACCCCCTGAGATTCGTTTTTGATATTGTCGATTACTATAAAGTTCATATTTATACATCATGCACTAATAAAATGGACGAAATCTTATCCCATTATAAAGGTGAGATTAATGTAGATCTTACTTGTGTACGCAGCAGAGCTAGAGTAATGAAACAGTGTAGTAAAATTGTTGTGTATTACTATAACATTATGATAAATGTACTTACTAAATATTTAGATGAAATTATGAGTAACCCGGAAGGACATAATTTGAACTTTGCTGTTATATACCGTTTCTTAACTGATGTGAACGCTCATCTTTATGATATTATTGGAAGTATGGTTACCAAGTTATATTGTAAATATACTACAGACGATAGAATGCGTTTTGGACCGATGTTAATGTTGATTGACGCGGAAGAACTGTTCAAAAATCATGATATGTATGTATGTAGAAACTTCATCATACCGGACACAGACATTACTGTTTTTGAGTTTCTGTTCATGGATCTAAATCTGACTAACCTTCCAATTTTGAACCATGAGGAACTAATAGTCGAAAAGTTTAAGAAACTCGAACATCTGATAAGAGATAGATGTAAGAAGTTGAAAAAGATGTATGATATACATCTTATATTTAATGAGAAACGTTTCAACTTTCCAGAGGATTGTACCAATCACATATTGGAATATTGTCCTGACGAAATAAAGCTATCAGAATGCCCTACAGCGGAACCCAAATGGAGATTATCTCATATACGATATCCATAAAGTATGGACGTAAAGTAAACAGTCAATAAAGAAATCCGTAAAACAGAAGCATTACAATTTCAATAAATCCAGAGAACCTATGAACTTGTATCTCACCATACCTATTTTGATTCAAAATATACTTCCGTAATCTAACAAGTAAATTTTTGTAGAAAACATGGTGTTCCTTACAGGTAATATTGTAAAAAAAATATTTTAGAGATCGAATATAAATTCATTATTTATTTTAACTTCCTAATATAATTAAAATTTTAGCATGAAGTAATATTGATATAAATATCATAACATATTTATTGTTATAATGAATCACATTAATATATCTGTTATTCCAAGTTTATTTTTGAAATAATATCTATAAACGTGATATTGTGTTTCATATTTATGGAAATAGAATGGATTTTATTAGAAAATGTCGTAATTATATTGACCATATCAAATTTGAATCTTTTGAACAAGATTATTATCTGGTAGAGTCAGAAATTTGTGAAGCATTAACACTTGGTGAAGATCCGTTGTGGTTGATTTCTTTTATTGCTGATTACTATAAAACTTACGCTACTAGCGCGTGTAATAATAAACTAAAACTGATTACTCATTACTTCCATAACTATAGTTGGAATTTGTCATATGGTTATATGTACAGTGTGGCTAGAATATTAAAGCTATGTAGTAAAACTGTTGTGAATCATTACAGATTTATGCTAACTATAATTGACAGATTACAAAAGAAAGTAATAGATATAGTGAAAGCGAATAAGTGTAAATGCAAGATATGCGAGTCATTATTGGCTAAAATGATATGTGACTTGAAATATAATATGAATAGTCATGTAACGGCTATTATTCAATTTATGAATAATCTATTATATTCGAAATATACTTTTGATGGTAAAACATTTGGTATGATGTATGTTGGTAAGGAAATGACTTTATATATTGAGAACGACCGGGCTTTTTTCCGTGATATATATAAATGTGTAAGGTATATCATACCCAATACAGACATTTCTCTGTTTGAGTTTCTGTTCATGGATCAAGATCTGACTCACATTCCAATTTTAAATCATGAGGAATTGATGGTTGAAAAGTTCAAGAAACTTGAACATTTGATAAGAGATAGATGTAAGAAGTTGAAGGAGATATATGATATACATCTTATATTCAATGAGAAATGTCCTAATTTTCCGTTTCCAGAGAATTGTACCAATCATATATTGAAATATTGTTCCGATGATCTATTCAAACTTTATTACAAGGAATAATGTATATCATAAAAATTGGTTTTTTGAAATTATAATGTCAGTCTTACTCAGTTACTATGGCTTCATATGTAAGAACTGTTAAAAATGTTCTGGATTACATTGGACGAATTAATCCTACAAAACCTCCAAAAGGAAATTTATATGAAGTTCAAGAACTTGTAGATGCTATTACTCAGGAAGGGGTACCTACACTTCTGATCATTCGTAATTTAATTAATCATGGCTATTACGGGATATGGGAAATATGTTCTTGGGAGTTGAATAAATTATCTGGTATATTAAAAATAATCGAGGGAAATTTGGCAACATCATCCAAGACTAGAGTAATTAAACTATGTGCTACAATCACTATTCGGTATTATAGAGCCATGAAGGATATTTTACATAAATCATACACATTAATATGTGAAAAACTAAAAATATGTGGAGGTAGTACTGTGTCCGACTGTGCTTTAGTGAACATTCTTCGTTTAGATGTGCTAACACATGTAAGATTATTTTCTACAAACTTACATAGACTACTGTATACTGAATACACCACATCTGATAATATACCTTTTGGTTTAAATAATATAATTATGGCTGTGGTAGAAAATCCTGACAGATTAGCTGAATCCATGGAATTTATAATACCAAATACAGACATTACTATTTTTGAGTTTCTATTCATGGATCTCAACCTGACTCACCTTCCGATTCTGAACCATGAGGAATTGATGGTTGAAAAGTTCGATAACCTCAAACATCTGATAATAGATAGGTGTAAGAAGTTGAATGAAATATACAACATCCATCTTGTGTTTAATGAAGTACGTCCTGGTTTTTTGGAAGAATGTACGAATAATATATTGAAATTTATTCCTAAAATCTATTTCAAAGACATATAGTAAGATGCTGAATATTAGATTGTTGAATTTATAACATGCAGTCTATCATCTGAAATATTAGATGGTGAAGTCATAATTTAGATTATTATATAAAAGCAATTTAATTTGAATCCATCAAGAAGAATCAGTTATTTTTTTGAAATATAATTTAACTCTAGTTTATACGGTTCAATACGGACATTATTAAGGGTCGTTATGATGATGTTAAACACATCAACCTGAAAAGAAAAACAAGAAAAAATTAGTACTTGTTAATATAAATGCAGAAAATATAGCATACCGAATACAAATATTAATGTTTCTGTTCATGGATATGAATTCGACTCTTCCAATTTTTAGCTATAAATAACGGATGACTAGAGTTAAAGTCACTTGAATATTTCATAAACAGTAGATGTGAGATATTGAATAAGATATATATCTTTATTTTAATGAAGCATTATCAATTTCCCAGAAAATTGCACCAATCATATATTGTAATATTGTTCAATTAAGACCGATAATTAGATTCTTTTTTTTATTAAATTGTAAACTAATATTGCACTAGAAATTGAAAACACTATACCGAGTTAATCTGAAATATAATATTGGTAATTAATGTGTTAGGTAATACAAAGACAACATATAAATAATATGAACATTATTAAAGATTGTTACGATTATGTTAAACGTATCAAATTTGAGAAGCTCACGAAAGAAGTCAATGACGTGGCAACAAATATAATTGCATTACGATTGGTACATGGTGAAGATCCGCTGTGTTTGGTTTCTGATATTGTTGACTATTATAAGAGTATTGCCTTAACGTGTTCTAGCAAAATAGAACTGATCATTGATATATTATTCCATTATAAAGTTTCGGATAGATGTCATCCTGTTATGTGTAGTAAAGCTAGAGTAATGAAGCAGTGTAGTAAAATTATTTTATACTATTATAGCGTTATGATAAATACAATTACTAAATTGCGAAAGACGTCAACAGATGAACTGAAAAAATGTGACTGTGGTATATTGTGTATAGGTGTTATTATAACCAATTTTAAAGCGAGTGTGCACGATCATGTGTATCATATTTACACTGATATGAGCAACCAATTATATCGTAAATATATTTCAGCCGATGGGATCCCTTTTGGTATTATGCACGTGATGAGTATAGACTCAGCAGTTATCATACACGATATAACCAAATCTACGGAATTCATAATACCAAATTCAGACATTACTGTTTTTGAATTTCTGTTCATGGATCTGAATCTGACTCACCTTCCAATTTTGAATCAAGAAGAATTGATGGTTGAAAACAACAGGGAAATCGGACATCTGATAAGAGGTAGATGTAAGAAGTTGAAGGAGATATATGATACACATCTTATATTCAATGAGAAATATCCCAATTTTCCAGAGGATTGTACTAATCACATATTGAAATACTGTCAGGAAAACTATGCGCTCCAACCAACATGATGTTACAGATTGTTTTGCATTTTTATAATTGATATCCAAATAATACTATCAGATTAATCCTGAAATCTTGGTGTAATAGAATATTAATAGTACGGATAACTAAATCATATTGATTATGTTCTGAATATGTTTTTTTTGAAAATATAATAGCAAACTATAGTTTATAACGTTATAATATGAACATCATTAAGGGTTATTATAATGATGTTAAACACATCAAACCTGAGAAGCCAATCAAAGGAGGTAGCTCCTATTGGAACCCTAATGATATTATCAGGGCACTGACAGCTGGTGGGGATCCGTGTACTTTGATTTCTGACATTGTTGATTGGTTTAGACGTTATATATATGAAACAGTATCTACAAAAATAGATTTATTAATGAAAAGATTAATTATATATAAAGATTATAATTTAGTGGAGAACGTTGATGTGGTAACATCCAAGGCTAGAATGATAAAAAGATGTATTCAAGTTCTTGTGTACTATCACAATGTTGGAATAAATATACTTACTAGATTACAGAAGTCAGTGTTGGATAATCTGGAAGAATGTAAGGCTGATATATCGTATATAGGTATTATTATAAGCCGTTTCAGAGTGGATGTGCGTAATCTTATAGCTGATAATCTCTCCATTATGAATGAGCAGTTATACCGAAAATATGTTTCATCTACCAATAGGTGGTTTGGAATGTTAACTTCGATGTTACATGTGGAAGTAAACACATATGATATATGTACATGCAGAGAATTTATTATACCAGATACGAACATTAGTGTTTTTGAGTTTCTGTTCATGGATCTGAATCTGACTCATCTTCCGATTTTGAATCATGAGGAACTGATGATTGAAGAGTTCAAGACACTTGAACGTCTGATAATAGATAAATGTAATAAGTTGTATGGTATATATGAAATACACCTTATATTCAATAAGAAACGTTCCAATTTTCCGGAAGATTGTACCAATTATATATTGGAATATTGTCCGAGAAGCTACGAGTTAGAGCCAGCAGTAAAATCGAGGGAACATGAACACATGGAGATGTTAAAAACAGTGAATCAACAATCCTTCGAGAAGCGAGCTGGATGTGTGTTCCCGGATACTGAAGTGCGTAAAGCAATTGTTCCTTACGGGAAAGATTATGCTGAA
>Ga0099364_10000343_pt1 | contig 78093 bp, 72 predicted proteins | sample TergutTh196P3_FD_73070 | JGI IMG/M metagenome (GOLD analysis project Ga0099364, IMG submission 73070) | Microcerotermes parvus P3 segment gut microbial communities from Pointe-Noire, Republic of the Congo - Th196 P3 | ecosystem: Host-associated > Arthropoda: Insects > Digestive system > Gut ...
GTTGGCGAGGGGAGCCGCCTTCCGACAGAGAGGAACGAGGTAGCCTTAGTGGTTGACGAGTTTAATCGGATAGACAAGGCGTTTTTTGAAAAGTTGGGAATATACTCGGATACAAGCAGTTACAGGCTGACCGACTTCATCGGTCAAACGATACTGAAAGTAGTCCCCAACGACGCATTCTATTCCCAAACAGCGGATGGCTTGTTTGCTCCCGCGTCTGTTTCCGAGTACGGCGAACTGTATAAAAACGGCGAGGGCATTGAACTGACCATTGTTGGCATCCTGCGTATCAAAGAAAACTCGGCGTCCTTAACAACGTATCTCTCCACCGGCTTGGTATACACCACGGCGCTGACGGATTATGTTGTTGAAAACGCGCAAAACTCCGCAATCGCAGCGGCGCAGCGGGACTCCGATACAGATGTGATATTGAACACGCCCTTTGCGGACGACGACGCGAGAAGGAACGCGCTGCTCACATTGGGCGCGGATACCACCCCGACAGGCATCAGCATTTATCCGAAGGACTTTGAGAGCAAAGAAGTGATAAAGGAATATCTTGACAATTACAATAGAGGCAGACCCGCCGATGAGCAAATCGTCTACACTGACATCGCGCAAATGATGGAAGGCATGATCGGCACGATGTTGAACACTGTGACACTCGTTCTGATTGCCTTCGCCGCTATCTCCCTGTTGGTTTCCACGATTATGATCGCCATCATCATCTATGTGTCCGTAATCGAGCGTACAAAGGAAATCGGCATCCTCCGCAGCGTGGGCGCGAGGAAGAAAGATATATCGCGGGTATTCAACGCGGAAGCCCTGCTCATTGGCCTAACCGCCGGACTGATTGGCATAGGCATTACCTATCTTATTCAGATGCCTGTAAACTCCATTATATCATCGCTTGTCGGAGTAGCCGGCATCGCAAATCTACCGATATTGATTGCCACGTTGCTTGTGCTTGGCAGTATGGCCTTGACGCTGGTCGCCGGATTCGTACCGTCAAGAATGGCGGCGAAGAAAGACCCGGTCGTAGCGCTTCGGACAGAATAAGGAGGAACCGTTCATGCTTAAAATTTTCAAATACCTCAAACCAAAAGAATGGTTTTTCGCCGGGGTCAGTTTAATCTTCATCGTCGCACAAGTGTGGCTCGACCTAAAAATGCCTGAATATATGTCGGAAATTACCATGCTCGTCCAAACCGAGGGCAGCGCCATGAGCGACATTTGGATTGCCGGAGGCTTTATGCTCCTGTGCGCCCTCGGCAGCCTTGCGGGAGCTATCATGGTTGGATTCTTTGCGGCGCGGATTGCAGCGTCCTTCTCCCAGCGGCTCCGCAGTATGCTGTTTAATAAGGTCGAATCATTTTCAATGGAGGAAATCAACCGCTTTTCCACATCAAGCCTGATTACCCGCTCCACAAACGACATCACGCAAGTCCAAATGCTCATCACAATGGGATTGCAGCTTGTAATAAAGGCTCCCATTATGGCGGTTTGGGCGGTAACAAAAATCTTGGGTAAAGGCTTTGAATGGTCGTTGGTCACAGGCGGTGCAGTCCTCATCCTTGTGGTCATGGTTACGTTCCTGATGATATTCGTGATACCTAAGTTCAGGAAAATGCAAACGCTGACCGACAACATAACCCGTGTGACAAGGGAAAATTTGACAGGGCTTCGCGTTGTCCGGGCGTATAACGCCGAGGGGTATCAGGAAGAAAAGTTTGAAATGGCAAATAAGGAGCTTACCGATACCCAATTGTTTACAAACCGCGCTATGGTCATTATGATGCCTGTCATGATGCTGATTATGAGCGGGTTGTCGCTGGCTATTTACTGGCTCGGCGCATATATGATTGACGCGGCGGGGGCGATGGACAAACTGACGATTTTCTCTAACATGGTCGTCTTTTCGCAGTACGCCATGCAGGTCATCATGTCGTTTATGATGCTGGTGATGATGTTCATTCTACTGCCCCGTGCCAGTGTTTCCGCGAAGCGAATCAATGAAGTTCTTGATACGGAGCCTACCATTATTGATGGCAAGGCGAAAGGCGGGAATTTGGAGCTTGCTGGTGAGGTAGAGTTCAGGAGCGTCAGTTTCAAATACCCCGGCGCGGTTGAATATGTCCTCAAAGATGTAAGTTTCATCGCCAAGAAAGGCGAAACCGTCGCTTTCATCGGCTCTACAGGAAGCGGCAAGTCTACGCTGATAAACCTTGTTCCCCGCTTCTTTGACGCGACTGAGGGCGAGGTGCTGATAGACGGCGTAAACATCAGGGACTATGAGTTGGAGGCTCTTTATAACAAAATCGGCTATGTGCCGCAAAAAGCGGTGCTGTTCAAAGGAACGGTCAATTCCAACGTGGCTTATGGCGATAATGGGGTGGATGCGTATACGGAGGACGAGGTTCAATGGGCGGTCAAAATCGCGCAGGGCGCGGACTTCGTGGAGAAGATGGAGGATGGGTATAACGCTTCTATCGCGCAGGGCGGAACCAACATATCAGGAGGTCAGAAACAACGCCTTGCTATCGCCCGCGCCGTTTGCCGACGCCCTGAAATATACATTTTTGATGACTCATTCTCAGCCCTTGATTACAAAACAGACCGTGTACTGCGAAATGAATTGAAAAGGACAACGCGCGGGATAACGAGCCTTATTGTCGCACAGCGGATTGGTACGGTTATGGACGCTGACCAGATAATCGTGCTTGACGAGGGTGAAATTGTTGGCAAGGGAAAGCACAAGGAACTACTACGCGACTGCCCCGTTTATAAGGAAATCGCCTTGTCACAATTAAGCGAGGAGGAATTGGTATCATGAGTGAACAGAATGAAAGAAAGCAAGACAATGGATTCGGGCCTCCGGGTGGCCCACGCGGTGGTGGCCCTCCGGGTATGGGCGGGAGCGTAGAGAAGGCAAAGGATTTCAAGGCTTCATGGGGTAAGCTCATAAGCTATTGCAAGAGTTATATGCCCGCTATCGTGATTTCCCTGATTGTTGCCGCAATCGGCACGGTCTTTCAGTTTATCGGGCCTGATAAGCTGAGTGACATGACGGATGAAATCATGAAGGGGCTGCCCGCAATAATTGATGGTATGCCCGTACTCGGAGCTATCGACATGGGTGCTGTGACGAGTATCGCCCTGCTGCTTGTTTTCTTTTACGGTGCGTCGGCTATCCTCAGTTTCGCAGGAAGCTATATCATGGCGACCGTTACCGCGAGAATCTCCAAGAACATGAGAACAGGTATTTCACAGAAAATCAACAAAATCCCGCTTAAATACTTTGACAAAACCAGTGTTGGCGATGTTATCAGCCGCGTGACCAACGATGTGGACGCCATCGGGCAGACGCTCAATCAAAGCCTTAGCAGCTTAATTACCGCCGTCACCATGTTTTTCGGCTCCATGATTATGATGTTCTATACCAACTGGATCATGGCGCTGACCGCCATCGGCGCTTCTCTGATCGGCTTCGCGTTTATGGCGCTTACGATGTCGAAATCGCAAAAGCATTTTGACGCGCAGCAACAAGGGCTTGGGGATGTCAACGGACATATCGAGGAAATTTACTCAGGCCAAAGCATAGTAAAGGTGTATAACGGTGGCAAAGAAGCACGCAAGACATTTGAGGGCATAAACGAAACGCTCTACGAAAGCGGTTGGAAATCTCAATTCCTGTCCGGGCTAATGATGCCGCTCATGCAATTTATCGGCAACTTCGGGTATGTAGCCGTATGCGTGGTCGGTGCGGCTCTCGCCATGAACGGCACGATCTCATTCGGCGTAATTGTTGCGTTTATGATGTACGTTCGTTTGTTTACTCAACCGTTAGCACAGTTAGCGCAGTCAATGCAAGCCTTGCAAAGGACGGCGGCGGCCAGTGAGCGCGTCTTTGAGTTTTTCGATGAAGAAGAATTAACTGACGAGAGCCAAAAAGCAAAGCGGCTCACGAATATCAAAGGCGATGTGGAGTTCAAAGATGTTCGCTTTGGTTACGATAAGGGCAAAACCATCATCCACGGCTTTTCCGCTAAGGTAAACGCCGGTCAGAAAATCGCCATAGTAGGGCCGACCGGCGCGGGCAAGACAACGATGGTCAATCTGCTTATGCGTTTTTATGAGATAGACAGCGGCGAGATCACCATTGACGGTATCCCCGTCAGCCAAGTAACAAGGGAAAATGTCCATGACCAGTTCTGCATGGTGCTTCAAGACACATGGCTGTTTGAAGGAACCATTAAGGAAAACATCATTTACAGCAAACAGGGCGTTTCCGATGAGGATGTCAAGACCGCTTGTAAGGCGGTCGGGCTACACCACTTCATTCGGACGTTGCCAAAAGGGTACGATACCGTACTCGGCGACAACGCCAGCGTGTCGGCGGGGCAAAGGCAGCTTCTCACCATCGCCCGCGCCATGATTCAAAACGCTCCGCTCTTGATACTGGACGAAGCGACAAGTTCGGTTGATACCCGCACAGAGCGAATAGTGCAGGAAGCTATGGATAAGCTGACGCAAGGCAGAACCTCTTTTGTCATCGCCCATAGGCTTTCCACTATCAAAAACGCTGACATGATTCTTGTCATGCGGGACGGCGATGTGGTCGAGGGCGGAAGCCACGCGGAGCTTCTTGAGCAGGACGGGTTCTATGCGGAACTCTATAACAGCCAATTTGAGCAGGCATCATAATTTTGCGAGGGGGAAAAGATATGAATGGCTGCGATAGCGTCAATTTGCCATTCATAAGGTGAATACAAAACAATGATAATGTAGAATATTTATAAAAGCTCGGAGGGAGATAATCTCTACGGGCTTTTTAATATAAGTTTGGAAAAACCCCTTGACTTATCTCGTCGGAGGTTGAGAATACTTTTCTTAATAGCATTCTTATCAAATGTGGGCCTTACACATATGAATGTGCGGCAAGCGCCCCGGAAGAAGCGGACGAAGCGATTGCGCTTATAAATCAAATGCTGTTCAAATTCGGCGTCATCAATGAAGAAGAACTCGAGAAGAGAGTAAAGCCCCAAGAGCCTGTTGCAGAGAACGCAGAGGATGCAATGGATGACGAACCGCACGAAAGATGGGAGACGGAACAGTGGAGAGAACAAGGCTTGTGTTGTTTTTGCGGCGGCATGTTAGATAGGTTTTCAGGTGCTTGCAAGGCTTGTGGTAAAACCTCAAACTTCTGCTCAGACTGCGGCAAGTTATATGACGGCGCGTGGTTAGGCTGTCCGCGTTGCAGGGCTAGGTCGGAGACAGAATAGCAAACACGCAAAACTCCCGCACGCCGCACCTCCCGCAGTCCGGGGCGCGGGCGCGGCAGACGGCCCGTCCGTGGGCCACGAGGCGGTGGCAGAACAGGAGCTGCTCTTCAGGCGGGATGCGCTCCCGCAGGGCGTTTTCCACCTTGACGGGGTCTTGCGTGTCGCACAGGCCAAGGCGGTTGGAGAGACGGATGCAGTGGGTGTCGGTCACGACGGCGGGCTGGCCGTGAAGCACGCCCAGCGCGAGATTGGCGGTTTTGCGCCCGACGCCGGGCAGCCGCAGCAAAGCCTCCATCGTGTCCGGGACGCGCCCGCCGTAGTCGCTGAGGAGCATCCGCGCGCCCTCGATAAGGTCGCGGGCTTTGGTGTGGTAAAACCCGCAGGGCTTGACGGTTTGTTCCATTTCGGCAAGGTTGGCGTTCGCGATGGCCTCCAGCGTCGGAAACCGCGCATACAGCGTCTCGGCCACGATGTTGACGCGGGCGTCGGTGCATTGCGCCGCCAGTCTGGTGTTAAACAGCAGCTTGTAGTCCGCGTCATAGTCCAGCGTACAGTCCGCCTCGGGATACAGCGCCTTCAGCCGGTCAATCAGCTCCCGCATGTGGCTTCGCCCCCCATGATATGGATATAACGCCATGATAACACAAATCACGGCGTTCGTCAAAGCCGCCCCAAACGGGGCGGCCCACGCTTCCACACTACCATTATAGCACATTTCAACTATACAAAACTATACTCTTTTTTTCGCGATTTGACACCTGTTTCAACCAAACAAAACGCCCGTTCGCCCATCCCCGCCCCAAATCCCGAACAAAACGGCCGAAAACCGCGTTTTTTTGTTATGTTCGTATTTTCAATTTTGTGAAAACTGCACAAAGAGCGGAAGCCGCGCACCGTCAAGATGAAGGATGACGGCCTTCATTCTGCTCGTGCCCATCGCCGGCAAAATGAAACACTGGGATTTGCGGCAGCTTACAAGACACGAGGCGCGCAGCCCCGCCTTGAAAGACCTCTCCCGTCCAATAATCGCGCCATTCGCCCGCGGGGAAATACACCTCCCGCTCATTCATCCCTTCCCACAGTACCGGCGCGACCATGATGCGGCGGCCAAGCATATATTGATTCTCAACGGAATAGGCGCGTCTGTCCGTATAGGCGTCGAAGAAGATTGGCGCCATCAGCGGCCTTCCGGTTTGAACGCAAAATGCCGCTTCCTCCAGCAGATAGGGAAGCAGCTTTTGGCGCTCTTCCGTATAACCGCGGCAGATGTCAATTATGCGGGCGTCGTTATATCTCGCGGCTATGTTCCACGGGCTGCGGTCGTTTATCCTGTCGTCCGACGCCATGACGCCGGCAAACTGGCCCCCCAAAGGCTCGGAATGCCATTGCATGACGGGTGAGAAACAGGCCATCGAGAATGCCCGCAGATACAGCTCCGCAGAAGGCATTTCCCCGGCAAATCCCGCGATATCGAAACCCCAGAAGGGAATGCCGGACAGCCCCGCGTTCAGTCCCGCGGTCAAGACATGGCGCAATTCCTCCCAAGCCGACCGCTGGTCGCCCGCCCAATGCAAGGGCGTCATCTGGCTGCCCGTGAAGCCGGCGCGGGAGAACAGAATACGGCCGTCTCCGATAAACCGTGTATACGCCTGTGTATAGGCAAGCGCGTATCCGTTCAGCATATCGGCGCCTGTAGAGCCGTCATGGAATATCGGCGTGTCGTCATACAAAAACTCCCCGCCGTCCGTTTTGAAGCCGTCAAACCCCATATCAAGAAGGTATTGTCTCTTGCCAAACCACCAATCGCAAGCGGCGGGGTTGGTGAAATCGGGAATCATCGAGCCGCCGAACCAGCGCCCGGCCGGGATCACATAAGGCGAGCCGCCGGGGTTTCGCACCACATAGCCTTGCTCGACGGCATAGGCGCAGTCCGCGTCGTGCTCGGGGCAGCTTTGTCCCGCCTCGAGTTTCTTCAGGACAGGTATCTGCCATAACAGGCATCTTATACCCTTTTCATGCAATTTGCGTACCATATCCGCCGGATTGGGAAACCGTTCGGAATCAAAACGGTAAAAAGTAGCTTCGTCACTCCACGCCTCGACAACGACGACCGCCGGTTTCATCCCGTGTTTTATAGCCGTCTCAACCTGTTGTTCAATCAAGTCCTGCGTATTCCAGCGGTTTGCCGACATCCACAGGCCAAACGCCCAATCGGGCGGCAGCTTGGGGCGGCCTGTCCGGCGGGTGTAATCGTCCATGATTTTGGCCGGTGAGCCATGAAAGATATGCACCTCCGTGCCGTCAGGCAAATCGGCTCGGAAACAAGAGGTCTTCCCGTTCCGCTCCGTCGCGATACGGATGACCCTCTTTGTGTCGAAATAGACGCCGAAGCCCGCGTCTGTCAGACAAAAGGGCACAGGAAGATAGGTGTCCGCGCCTTGGTTGGTAAAGGTCTCATAGACTTGAATCTCGCGTTTCAGCCCGATTTGGTTCAGGGCGTCAAAACGCTCCCCAAAGCCATAGACCGCTTCAAACTCCGCTTCATAACACCAATTCATCCCTTGATGCCTCCCACCTGAAGTCCCGATACAAAATATTTTTGCGCGGCGGCGTACAGGAGCAGGATTGGCACCATCGACATCAGCGCCCCGGCCATCAACAGGTTGTATTCGCTTTGATACTGCCCGTTAAGCGAGTTCAAGATGATGGGCATCGTGAATTTGGTTTTGGTCGTCAGCATGACCAGCGGCAGCAGATAATCGTTCCATGTGTCCATGAAGCAGATAACCGACAGGGTTGCAAAGCCGGGCTTGCACATAGGGCAAATGATGCGGATAAACGTTGTCCACAAGCCCGCGCCGTCGATTGCGGGCGATTCCATATACGCCTTCGGGATGGACAGCATCTGCTGCCGCAGCATAAATATCGCAAAGGCTTTGAACACGGTGGGCAGAATAAGCGATATCAGGCTGTCGGCCAGCCTAAACTCGCTCATAAGCAGATACAGAGGGATAAACAGCACCTGCGACGGAATCATCATGGTTGCGAGGTACACCATAAACAGCGCGTTCCGCCCCCTGAATTCTAGTTTTGAGAAAGCGAAGGCAGCCATAGCCGAGCTGATGAGCGTCACGGCGACGGAGAAAAACGACACCACCAGCGAATTGAAGATGGAATTGGAAAATCCGTCCAAGGAAAACAGCCTGAAATAATTATCCAATGTGGGGGCTTGGGGGAACCATTCAATGGGCAGGGCCAACAGCGCTCCGCGGGATTTGAGCGAGGTGGAAATCATCCAGAAGAACGGCATCATAATCAGCACCGCCAGCAGGGTGGCGCCGATGTGATACAGCGCTTTGTGCCGTCTAAGAGTCATAATGCACCCACCTTTTCTGCAATATGTTTTGAAGCGCGGTAAATGAAAAGATCACAATAAACAGGATCCATGAATACGCCGCGGCATATCCCATCCTGCCGTATCTGAAAGCGTACTTATAGATGCGCTCCACCATGACCATCGTGGCCCCGTTGGGGCCCGCGTCGCCGTTTTTGGTCATAATCATAATCTGCGGAAAGAGCTGGAACGCGTTAATCAGCGACAGCATAATCACATAAAACAGAATCGGCGACAGCATCGGAAGGGTGACGCGCGTATATTTCCGCCACCTGTTGGCGCCGTCTATATCGGCGGCGTCATAATACTCGGGGTTGATGCCGGTTAACCCGGCCAGCAAGATCATCCCGTAAAACCCCATGTCTTTCCATACGCTTGCCAGCACAATGGACGGCATAGCCCAAACCTCGCTTTGCAGCCACAACGGCCCGTCAACACCAAAAAAGGCCAAGATGTTGTTGACGAGACCGTATTCAGGGCTGAGCAGCCATTTCCAAATCAGGGCTCCGGCGACCCATGAGGTCAGCACGGGGATATAGTACATGACTCGATATTTGCCCGCCGCCCGGCTTTTGTGATGGAGGATACTTGCGACAAGAAGCGACAGCAGCAGCATCAACGGCAGGTAGAGAATGATGAAATAAGCGTTGTGGCTTAACACCCTCCAAACCTCACCGTCAGAAAATATATCCAAATAGTTTGTCAATCCGATAAAATGAGTCTGTACAAACGCAAAGAAACCGTTGAACAAGCTGACCCGGCTCATGCCGGACCAGCCTGTGACGCTGATGGCCAGAGACGCCAGTATCGGAATAAGGCTGAACAAAATCAGCCCTGCCAAGCTGGGCGCCAAAAAAGGCAAAGCGCTGATGAAGCTGTGTTTTGATTTCAGTCTTTTCATAAAACCCTCCAAAAAAATGAGGTCTGTCTTGCGGACAGACCTCTAATCACACCATTAGTTCAAGTTGATTTTCTGCTCCAATTCCTGCTGGCAGGCGTCCAACGCGTCTTGCGCGCTCATGCTGCCGGAAAGCGCGTTGCCCAAATGCTTTGCGATAATATCCTGCATCTCGGACTGCTGCTTAACGACCGGCGGAGTGCAGAGGTAATTCAGCGATTCAAACACCGCTGAGCGGTTCGCGGGCGGAGATATGGCCAAATAAGCGTCCAAAATATCGCTATAGGTCACAGGCGGCAGCTCCCAGCTTGCCGCAACCCGGATGGATGTCGCCTCACGGCTGCCCGCGAGGAAAGCAACCAGCGCGGCCGCCGCTTCGGGATGCTTGGTTTCGTTGTTGACGACATAGGCGTTGGAGAAGAAGTGGGTCGCTTTGCCGGTGTTGCCGGGCTCTACGGCAATATCCCAAGCGAAATCGCAGTTCTCGGTATAATGCCCGAAAGCCCAAATGCCGGTGACAATCATGCCGAGACGGCCGGATACAAACAAGTCCCAGTCGCCCATGCCGCCCATTTGGGCGTCGTTGGGCATGACGTTGGAATCGTTGACCCAGCCAATCATGGTTTCCAGCGTTTCGGCGTTCTGCGGCAGATTGACCGTGAACTGACGCATGTCGTCGGTCATCAGTGAGCCGCCGTTCTGCCGGACGCCCTTGTAAAACTCATGGAAGCTGATTGGGCGGTACAGGCCGAAAATGCTGCTGTCCAGCGCGCGGATGCTTTTCGCCGCCGCAAGCATCTCCGCCCATGTCCACGCGCTGGTCGGATAGGCTTCGCCGGCGCGGTCGAAGAGGTCTTTGTTGTAAATCAACACCACGTTTGAAAAGGAATTCGGGACGCCGTACTGTCTCCCTTGATAATTGAAGGCGTCCAGCGCGGTTTGATTAAAGCCGGACGTGTCTCCGATTCTGCCGCCGATATCCAGCAGTACGCCTTCGGAAGCATAGGATACGAAATTCTCAAAGTTTAGCTCAAATACGTCGGCCGCGTTGCCGCCAACCACTTTGGTCTGTAATTGCGTGAAGTAATCGTCATATCCGAAGGTCTGCAATTCGACCGTAATATTGGGGTGTATGACATTAAACTTCGAGAGCATCTCTTTCAGGGTGTCTTCATTGCCCCCGCTGCCGGAGAACTGCTCCAGCCGGAGGGTAATCGGTTCATCCGCGGGCGGCGCAGCCGGGGTTTGGTTGTTGTTGTTGTTGTTGTTGTTGTTGTTGCCGGGGCTCGGAGACGGCGAATCGCTTGCGCAGCCTGCCAGCGTCAATGCCAGAAGGGCAACCAGCAACAGTGCCATAAGGCGGGTTTTCATAATTAAATCCTCCTATTAATCATATTGCATTTTTGAGCGTTTTCAAGTATACTGAAACTGCGGGGTATACGTCGCCTCTTTGATGTGTGTCCGCTTAATCCCGGAGCCGGTTACAACGGTTTCGGGATTTCCTTTCATCTTTCAGCCATCTTTCACCTCCCGCATACCGAGCCGCGTTCCACAATGCTGATGGGCAGCGTAATCTCTCTCTTGTCTGAGAGCTTGCCGTCAATAACGCCCAAAACAGCTTCCACGGCAGTTTTTCCTTTCAGCGCAACATCCTGACGCACGGCGGTAAGCTCAGGGTCGCAGATACCGGCAAGCCATGTATCGTCGAAGCTAATCACCGAGATGTCAGAGGGGACAAGTGCGCCGCCGTTTTTAAGTCCTTTATATAAACCAAGCGCCATGATATCCGCCGATACGAAAACGGCGGTGACGCCGGATTCCCGAAAACTCCCTGCAATCTTCTCCCCGGCCTTGACGCCGTGTTCGTAAGACACCTCGCCGTCATACAGCAAAGCCTCGTCATAGGCGATGCCGGCGTCCTCCAGCGCCATCCGCCAGCCGACCATGCGCTGTTGGTTGACCCCGCGGCTTTTCAGCAGTCCCGTCACATGCGCGATCCTTCGATGTCCTTTGTCCAGCAGATATTTCGCGGCCATATAACCGCCCTGACGGTCGTCTATTTGCACAGCGGTAAAATCTTTGTTCTCGCTGTAACAGTCCACAAGCACCACGGGAATCTCCGCCCGCTTAATCTCAGCGTAGTGTTCTTCCAAATACATACCTAGGATGATGATTCCGTCCAGACTGCGGGTGCGCGCCACTTCGATATAGGTTTGATCCGCGTTTGTCCCTGAAATTAAGATGTGGTATCCGTTCTGCCGGGCTGTGTACTCAACGGACGATAAGAAGTCCCCATAAAACGGATTGGAGAACATAAACTCTTTGTGAAGCTCTGTTTGCGGAATCACCACGCCAATGAGCCGGCTGCGGTTGTTGACAAGCGAGCGTGCCGCCATATTGGGGACATAGCCCAATGCGGTCACGGCATCGTGAACCCTCTGGATGGTTTCGGACGCGAAGGTCTGTCCGGGCGTTTTGTTTAAGATATACGATACCGTGGTGACGGATACGCCGGCTTCCGCCGCGATGTCTTGAATCCTGACTCTGCCTGCCCTCACAAGATTTCCTCCCCTTTTTCCCGGATAGACCAGCCATCCCGAGTCATTTCCGCGCGGTACCGCTTTCCGTTCGCGTAAAACGCAAATCGCATAGCGCTCCAGCCGTCCGGCAGTCTTGGAGAGAGCGACGGAACGCCCGTGCCGCCGAGAGACAGTCCGGCAAAGCCGAATACCGCCGCCTGCCAAGACGCGCCCAGCGCCGCCGCATGGATACCTTCCGTGCCGGTGTTGCCCATGATGTTTTCCAAATCAAGAAACAGGCTTTTATTGAAATAGGCCATCGCCTTGTCTCTCTTGCCCAGCACCGCGGCCGCCCACGCGTGGATGCCGAAGCTCAAACTGGAATCATGCAGGGTTGTCGGTTCATAGAAGCTCCATATGGCTTGCTTCTGACTTTCGGTGAACAGCTCCGGCAGCAGCAATATGAGCAGGATCAAATCAGCCTGCTTCAATACCCTGAAGCGCTGTAAGCGGTCGTAGTCCAGTGTGCGGTATACCGGAGCGTCCGTTTCCCTGCCGCCAAAATCAAACGGCTCCAACCGGAGAAAATCGTCGTCCTGTATATAAAGCTCACGCTCCGCGTCATAGCCGACCTGTGACTTTTCGATGATCTCCCGCCATTTTGCCGGCTCCTCCGGGGAGACGGCATAGCCGTTTTCAGCCGCTTCGAGGGCCAGTTGCAGATTGTGCCTCGCCAATATCACCGTATAGGCATTGTTGGACGAAACGCCGCAATATTCGTCCGGCCCTTTGACAAACAGAAGATTGTAGACGTCCTTTATCCCGTCATAGGAGAACCGGCTGGCCCAATAACGGGCAGTTTCGACAAACAACTGTGACAGCTCATCGCGCAGGCTATTGTCCCCGGTTACGCGCAAATACTCATTGGCCGCATAGGCGACATCGGCGGTGATATGGATTTCACTGCGCCCTATATCCCATGTATGGCACTGCTCCTTGCCCCCGACCGCGCACATCCACGGATACCGCGCGCCTTCCAGATTGAGGGCTTTGGCGTTCTCCCGCGCGTCAGGGAGGGTGTTCAGCCTGAAACGGACTAAGTCACGGGCGGCGGCGGGATTTGTATACAGGAAAAACGGCTGGATGAACAGCTCCGTGTCCCAAAAATAGCAGCCCTTGTATCTGGCGTGGGTCAGTCCGCGCGCGCCGACGCTCACATTCGGGTCGTCAAAGGGTCTGCACTGCATCAGTTGGAACAGATTATATCTCAGCGCAGCCTGTAATTGAGGGTCTTCCGCTTCCACTTCAATGTCCGCGTTTTCCCAGCGGAGCGCCCATGCTTTACCGCTCTCTTCCAGCCATGACGTGAAATCACCCGGCGGTGGATGGTCTGGGCCGTTGACGGAGATGAGCTTTTCCGCGCGGACGGTTTGGTTTTGCTTGAGCCGGACAGTCAGCTTGCGCGCGGGACAATCCGCTGTCGAGCCGTCCTCCTGCGTTCCGTCCGACTGTGTGACGCGGCAGCGCATATCAATCGTCAGGCGGCCGGTGCGCGATTGAGCCGTCAAGCCGCACAGTCCCTGTCCGCTCTTCCCGCCGGCGTCTTTCAGCATTTGAACCGTCTGATGGTTGACCATCGTTTGGTCGTCATGCACCGGCAGGTTCAGCACTCCGGCGTCAAGACCGAGCAGCAGAACCGCTTCGCTCTCGTGATTGAGCGCGGTCAGTTCGATACACAGCGCCGCAAGGTGCTTGTCTGCCATGCTGATGAAACGCGATATTTTGATGGCGGTTTCGCGCCCCTGTTCGTCTGTCCACACCGCGCCGCGTGTATACAATCCGTTTTTAAGGTTCAGGGTTTGATGAAACCCTGTGTAATGCCCGCCGCTCTGTCCGGGCGTTGATTCGGCGACCGTTGCCGTGAAATGGAACAAATCGGGCAGATTCACAATATCCGTAATGCCGGGGCTTATGTAGTCAAACCCGCCTGCCATGAAGGTGCAGCGTTCATACGGCAGCGCTCCGTCCTGCAAGAAAGCGGCGCGCGAGCCGATATACCCGTTGGATTGGCAGAACAGACTCTCCAAGTGCTGCGGCGCGTGGGCGCGATAGCCTGACGCCGATATATGCCAGTTGCCGTATTCAATCATCAGGATTGCCTCCCTCATTTCAGCCACTGAAGCGTTTAAGTAACGCCAGTATAACACCGATGAATCGGCTTGTCAACACCTTTTTGAAATATTCTTTCCCGCCCGGCAAGACGGTGGCCGTCGTGGCCGCCCCGGTTGATTACACCGCCGCGCCCAGCGTTTCGCCGATGTTCTCGCGAATCATCAAATCGGCATACCCGTCATACGGCGTTTCCGACTTGTTGATCAATATCAGCTTGCCGCCGCGGTAGTGCCGAATCAGCCCCGCCGCCGGGTAGACGTTGAGCGATGTGCCGCCGACCATCAAAACCTCCGCGTCCCGTATGGCCCGCGCCGCTTGCGCCAGCACGCGCTCATCCAACCCCTCCTCATACAGCACGACGTCGGGTCGTATGACGCCGCCGCATGAGCAGAGGGGGACATCTTCCGCTTGTATAATCGTCTCCAGCGGGTACTGCGCTTTGCAGTCCATGCAGTAGTTGCGATACGCCGAGCCGTGAAGCTCCAGCACATTGACGCTTCCGGCCTTGCTGTGCAGGGAGTCGATGTTCTGCGTGACGACCGCTTTGAGTTTACCGCGCTTTTCCAGCTCGGCAAGGGCAAGGTGCGCCTTGTTTGGTTGGGCGTCGGGATAGAGCATTTTGTCCCGGTAGAAGCGATAGAACTCGCTGGGTTGGCGGACAAAAAAGCTGTAGGACAGCATCGTCTCCGGCGGGTAGGCGTACTTGCTGTTATACAACCCGTCCGCGCTGCGGTAATCAGGGATACCGCTTTCGGTTGAGACGCCGGCGCCTCCGAAGAAGACGATGTTGGCTGCGTCTTGCAGGATGGTTTTGAGTTGCTGTATAGAATTTGTCATGCTTCACCATTCCTTCGGCACTTACCCCATCTATACCATATCCTCATAAGGCATGATGATGGCACAAATCAAGTAGGCGAGGATTCCCGCGCCCGCAAAGGCGAACACCACAAACAGAATACGCAGTATGACAGGGTCGATATTAAAATACTCCCCGATACCCGCACAAACGCCGCAGAGTTTGCCGTTGCGTTTTTTGTAGATTCTTCTTGGTCCCATCTGTAATCCCTCCCATATGTTTTGCTCCAATTTAGTATATCACAGAGCTTCACCGCCCGTATAGTCCAATGCTTACAAATACCCGCCCCTTCTTCGATACCCCGCCGACCTCCAGCAGCTTGGCGCGGCCCAGCCCGCGAACCGACAGCAACGCGCCCTCGCCCAGCTCTTTCGCGGGCTGCACACATGGCGTATGGTTAAGATTTACGCGGCCGGCGGCGATAAGCTCGGCCGCTTTGGATCTGGACAGACCGAACGCCGCGCACAGCACCGCGTCCAGCCGGAGCGACGCCACGGTGTCCGTTTTGACGGTCAGCTCTTCCAGTCCGGCCGAAAGCCCGTCCAAACCCATCTCCGTTACGCTGATACCGACGCGCCCGGCCTTGGAGAGGTTTTCTGCGATATACCCGCCCAGCTCCGGCAGGCACACCAGCGCGGCGCTGTGTTCCGCAACGGTAATGTCGCCGACCGTGTCGCGCTCGATGCCCAGCGCCATCAAAGCGCCTAAAATGTCCCGGTGACCAAGGGTATCCTGTTGCCGCCATTCGAGCTTCAGCGCGGCAAACAGCCCGCTCCGCTCACAGGCGCCCCATTCCGCGTTTGTAAAGACGGCGCGTGCGCGCTCCGCGCCCTCGTACCCGCCGTCGAAGGTGAGGCTGACCTCCCCCGTCTTGCGCCCGCGGGCGTCATGGGCCGCCACGTCACGCTGCTCGGCGGGCGTGAGGAACCGCGACGCGGCCCAGCCGGTTTTGGCGGCCTTTCCGGCAAGGTCGTCCATATGGGCCAGCAGCAAATCCTTTTCTTCCATGTCACACCTCTTAATAGGGTGAACCCTATGACCCTCTCGGACTCCTTATTTTTAGAGGAGAGCGTTAAGCCAACAAGTTGGCTGCTGTGCGTTCCTACGGAACGCTGAAAAAGTAAAATTATTAGCGTCCAATACTTTGAAGAAACGCTATCGCATTACTTTTTTCCGTATACTGCGCTTCAAGTTTATCACCATTTGAATATCTAACATATATTTCAAATTTGTAGAACTTAAACCGACCGTCCTTCTCATTGAAAGTAGCAATAAAAGTACACGCTTCATTTACATTTGAAAAAGCGCTTTCATCTCCGAACATTGACATTATCCTGATGGATTCTATTTTTCTTTCCAACGAATTGCATAGCTTCAATCGAAAAGCCCCTAACTGTTCGCTTGTCAGCTTTATAAGCTCATCTTTAAGTTTTTCAACCTCAAAACAACTTAAACGTCCGTAAGCATCAATTTTTTCTTGTAAAATATGCTCTTGAGTGTTTTCTTCCCAATGAGCATCTATGCCGACCACGTTAAATGCTTTTTCAATTATCTCAATGGGTATGTATACAACCTCAAAGCCCTCTGAGGTCATCTGATTTAATGAATTTTGAGTAAAAACTCCGGCAACAATTGCTCCGAAAAATGGAGTAAATGAACTATATTTTGCTATGAGCGGTTGTATAGCTCCAGAAATTTCTTGGGCTTTATTTTTTGAATGTTTTGTATATCGGCGCCATGCTATTTCTATAAAAACACGAGGTTCTCCAAGTCGAGCTTCGTCGCCGTTCTTTTCCATGACAATGTCAAGCTTGTGGGTATTCCCATTTACATCTACCCACCTAACTTCTTTACGCCCATTCCGTGCGCTTCGAGCATGACGATAGTCAAGATAAAGGGAATACTTTTCAGCTACAGGCTGTAAGTATTTTATCATGGTATCTTCTAAGACATCGCCAATCATTTGTCCGAAACGATGTGATGGAGAATTAAGAGCCATTTTATCACCTATCCTTTTACCCAGAGTTGTCCCTCTTTAAGTGGAATATCGTGTTTTCGATTCCTCCATTTTACATTTCTATCTCTTGTTTTAACAAACTTATACGAATCGAATCCTGATGCAATAGCAAGCTTTCCAAGCCATTCATCAACAGGAACATAAACTCCGTAAGGCGCTGAATCGCCTACAACAAAACAAACATCGGAATTGCGCTTGCACAGAATTCTTAAATTTTGCCAAACAATAGATAAGTCAAGAAAGTACAGGGCAATCATAGTATGATAATTCTTTTTACCGCCATGATACTCTTTTACCTCGTCAAGCTTTTTACACACAGAATATATTTCTTCTCTTATTGGGTTAAGAGTAGGCTCATCCAAAAAATCAAAAGTCTGACGCTTTTCTTTCGATACATGCTGTGTGCAAGAACGAATTAAAGAACTTCGCACAGTGTTCTGCAAATCGCTCCACCCATTTATTTCCCCAAGAACACAAAGTTCCAGTCGTGTTGCATCCGCATAGTCGTAATTGTTTGCATAGGGTGGTGATGTTATAATTAAATCAATTTTATTTTTAAGCGCATCAAGAGGTAATCGTGCATCGTGTTGGAAAATTGAGCTTTTTGTTTTTGTTTCTGTAACAGTAGATGAAAAAGCTAAAATATCATCACACATTAATTCGATTTGCTTGCTGTACGCATCAAAAACATTTAGCACTTTAATCTTTGATTTATTTGGCAACACATACTGCCATTGAGCTGTACCCGCATGTGAAGTAGAGCGAAGAATTGATAAAAAAGCAAGCCATGATAATTTATATTCATTTGAATCATTGCATGACTGTATAAGAGCGTGTTTTATTCTATCAATATCCGTTAGATTTTCTATCCCATAACAACGATGAATAATAGCCGGGTAATCATCTAAATCTCTTGAAATTTTTTTAGCTACAGTCAAAATTTTGATTGCATATTCTCTAAATGATTTAACATCAGTATTCCATAAAAGTTTCGTTGAAGCTATCTTTGAAATCAACGGGTGTGACTCAAATCCAATTCCAGCTATCCCAACTTGGTCTGCGGCAAGCATAGTAGTTCCAGAGCCCGCAAACGGGTCCAACACGACAAAATCTGTAGCACTATTAGGAGTAACACTTCTCTCCTCAAGAAATTCAAAAACAGTTTTTTCCACCCATTTCGCCGAAAATCCCGCAGAATACCTAAACCAACGATGTATCGGAAGCTTCATATTATCGATAAAGGTTGATGTTGTATTGGTGTTTTGAACAGCAACAGCTTCTTGTTCAAACAATGATATTTGAACAGGATAATCGGACTGTTTTAAGCCAATCATTTTAACACCTCACCATCATTCGCTCGTAAGCCTTTTTCGCGCTTTATTCCAGCGGAAAAACAAATACGAACGTCTCCCCGACGAAAAACACCCGGGTCGGGTTCGGATTTATCACAAAATGGCGGAGGCGGTGGGATTCGAACCCACGGTACCCTCTCAGGTACACTCGATTTCGAGTCGAGGCCGTTATAACCACTTCGATACGCCTCCTCACGGAAATCAGTATACCCGAAAGCCGCCCGCTTGTCAACGGCAAAGCGGGCCGGCGCGGATGCGGTCACCGCAAGGCCAGCATCATCGCGAAATGGGAGATGCTGCCCAGCATGATGAAGATGTGGAACACCTCATGGAAGCCGAACAGCTTGCGGTCGCGTCCCGGCCACCGCAGGGCGTAGAGGACGCCGCCGGCGGTGTAAAACAGGCCGCCAATCATCAGCCAGACAAAGGCGCGCATTTGCTCCTGCTCCCGCAAGGCGTTGAGCAGCGGCGCGATGGCGATGACGACCAGCCAGCCCATCCCGACGTAGGCCGCCGCCGAAACCCAGCGGGGCGCGTTGAGCCAGCACAGCTTGATGACCGTCCCGACGACGGCGAAAAACCAAATCACGCCGAAGATAGCCCAGCCCCAAGCGGGGCTTTGCGCCCGCAGCGGCACGAGGCAGATGGGGGTGTATGTCCCCGCAATCAAAAAATAAATCATGCTGTGGTCAAGCTTTCTGAGGGCTTTGCGCCTTTCCGGCCGGACGCGCAGGCTGTGATATAAGGTGCTGGAGGCGTACAGCCCAATCAGTGCCGCGCCGTAGACCGAATAGCTGACGATATGCCACGCGGTTCCGACAAAAGCGGCCACAGCAATCAAAACGCCCACCCCGGCGGTGGCCATCCAAAAGCCGATGCCGTGGGTCAGCGCCGAAAACAGGCGCAGCGCGTCATAAGGGGAACGAAGCTCTTTTTTTTCGCGGGACATGCGGTTCCCTCCCGTGATATAAACCTCCGCCAAAGCCCGGCTTTCGCCCGGCGTATAAGCGGAGGTTCAATGCTGATACGTATTATACGCTTTTCGCTTTTTCAACCAGCGCGGCGAACGCCGGCTTATCGTATACCGCCATCTCGGCAAGCACTTTCCGGTTGAGGGGTATGTCCTGCGTTTTGAGCGCGTGCATAAAGCGGGAATAATTCATGCCGTTGGCCTGCGCGCCGGCTGAAATGCGGGTAATCCACAGGCGGCGGAAGTCGCGTTTGCGGCGCTTGCGCCCGACGTAGGCGTAACGCAGGCTTTTCATCACCTGCTCGTTGGCTGTTTTGAACAGCTTGCTTTTCGCGCCCCAGTACCCCTTTGCGAGCTTGAGAATTTTTTTATGTCTTCTGCGCGTCGTGACCGCGCCCTTTATTCTGGCCATGATAATCGCCCTCCATTTTACTTGTAAGGAATCAAGTCCTTGATGTTTTGCTCATTGGTTTTGTCGGCGTAGGCTCCGGCGCGCAGCTTGCGCTTAACCTTGGTTGTTTTCACGTGATGCTGGTGACGAAGCCCGGCCTGCTTGCGCTTGACCTTTCCGCTTTTGGTCAGGTTAAAGCGCTTTTTGGCGCCGGAATGGGTCTTAATCTTAGGCATGATGGTTTACTCCTTTTGTTTAGTCTTTAAGGGAGCCTTGGGCGTGAGAAACATAAACATACGCCGTCCCTCCAGTTTGGGCGGTTTTTCGATTGCCGCGAGGTCCGCGCAGCCTTCGGCGAATTTCAAGAGCTGTTTTTGGCCTAAATCGGAATGGACCAACTCGCGCCCGTGGAACCGCACCGATACCTTGACCTTGTCGCCTTCCTTGAGAAAGCGGAGCGCGTTTTTCAGCTTAAAGTTGAAATCGTGGACGTCAATGGTGGAGGAAAGGCGGATTTCCTTGATTTCCACAATATGCTGGTGACGGCGGGCCTCTTTTTCCTTCTGCGCCTGCTCATAGCGGAATTTCCCGTAATCCATCAGGCGGCAGACCGGCGGCGCCGCCGCGGGCGCAATCTTGACGAGGTCTAAGTCCCGTTCGAGAGAGATTTTCACCGCGTCGCGGGTGGGCATAATGCCCAGAGCCGAGCCGTCCTCCCCGATTAGGCGTATCTCCTTGTCGCGGATTTCCTCATTGATTTGATGGTCCCGTTTACTGCTGATGTTACCACACCTCCTGTAAAATAAAAGACGGGAATCATTTCCCCGTCAACAAAACAGCACAGCGCAACACGCCGCAGCCTTTCATTGTTGACCCGCGCCCGACGGACGCAAGGTGAGGGAAACCCCTGCTTTATTGTAAGCGCCGGGATCCGGTCGCCCCGACCCCAAAACCTATGATACACCGCGCGCGGGACTCTGTCAAGCCTTTTTCCAAAAAAGTTTCACAGCGGCGTTTGCCGCCCTCCTTCCCCTTGTTAAATGGCGGGGGTTGTGCTACAATATTAGCGGGAGGTGCTGAATTATGAAGAAGCGTGTATTGTTCAGCGTGTCTGATAAGACGGGTGTGTGCGATTTCGCCAGACGCGCGGCCGCGCTGGGGTATGAAATCGTCTCGACGGGCGGGACGCAGAAGGCGCTTGAGGACGCGGGCGTCGCGGTCGTCAACGTCTCGGAGATTACCGGATTCCCGGAATGTCTGGACGGGCGGCTCAAGACCCTGCACCCCGCCATCCACGGCGGCATCCTCGCCATACGCGGCAGCCGCGACCATATGGCGCAGCTTGAGCTTTTGAGCATCGACTTAATCGACATCGTCGTCATCAACCTCTACCCTTTCAAGCAGACCATTCTGCGCGCGGGGGTTCATTTAGACGAGGCCATAGAAAACATTGACATCGGCGGCCCCACCCTCATCCGCGCCGCGGCCAAAAACTGGCCCGACGTGGTGGTGGCGGTGGATCCGGCCGACTACGACGGCATTTTGGAGCAGCTTGAAAGCGGCGGCGTGCCGAGGGAGCGGCGGTTTGAGCTGGCCTGCAAGGTTTTTGAGCATACGGCGCATTATGACGCGCTGATTGCCGATTATCTTTGCCGCCAGACAAAGCAGAGGTTCCCCGAAACGCTGACGGTTACATACGAAAAGGCGCAGGGGCTGCGTTACGGCGAAAACCCGCATCAGGCGGCGGCCTTCTACCGTGAGATTGGCGGGCTGCAAGGCTCGCTGGCCAGAGCGGAGCATCTGCACGGCAAAGAGCTTTCCTTCTGCAACATCAACGACGCGGCGGCGGCGGTCGCCCTGATTAAGGAGTTTGACCGACCCTGCGCGGTCGCCGTCAAGCACGCCACCCCCTGCGGCGCGGGCCTTGGCGCGGACATCACGGCGGCGTACCGCGCGGCGCGTGACGCCGACCCGGAGGCCATTTTCGGCGGCGTTGTGTCGCTCAACCGCGCCTGCGACGCGGCGGCGGCGGACGAGCTGTCCCAAACCCATCTCGACATCATCATCGCGCCGGGGTATACCGATGAAGCGCTCGAAATCCTCACCCGCAAGAAGAATGTCCGTATTCTTCTGCTGGAAAACATCTGCGACGCCATGCCGGAGGACACGCTCGATTTCAAGAAGGTGCAGGGCGGGCTGCTGGTTCAGGAGGCCGATTGCGCCTCTTTCTCCCCGGAAACGCTCACGGTTGTGACGGAGCGGAAGCCGTCGGAAGAGGAATTGGAAGCGCTCGGCTTTGCGTGGCGGGTCTGCAAGCACGTCAAAAGCAACGCCGTTGTGCTGGCCCAAAGAGACATGACGGTGGGCATAGGCGCCGGGCAGGTGAGCCGCGTCGCGGCCGCCGAAATCGCCGTCCGCGGCGCCGGGGAGCGCGCCAAGGGCAGCGTGATGGCGTCCGACGCGTTTTTCCCGTTTTCCGATTGCGTGGAAACCGCCGGCGCGGCGGGCGTGACCGCGATCATTCAGCCCGGCGGCTCCGTCCGCGACCAAGAGTCCATCGACGCGGCAAACAGGCTGGGCATCGCGATGGTCTTTACCGGCGTGCGGCATTTTAAGCATTGATGGATATTCATAAGATTTGGCATAATTGGCCTGACGCGGAGGCGTTTTCGGGCGTGTTTTCGGTCAGCGGCGAACAGGGCGTGCTGTTTGAAAAGTGCCGCGGCTTCCGCAATCAAAGCGAAAGCCTCTTGAACAACGCGGAGACCGCCTTTAGCATCGCGTCCGGCACAAAGCTGTTTACCGGACTGGCCGTATGCAAGCTCATCGACGATAAAAAGCTGTCGTTGGACGATAAGCTGTGTGACGTCCTGTCCTGTGACTTGGGACAAATCGACAGGGGCGTGACGATGTTTCATTTGCTGACGCATACCTCCGGCGTCGGAGACTATATTGACGAGGAAGCCGAAAACAGCGGGGAGCAGTTGCAGGCGCTGTATCGCAAATATCCTGTTTATCTATGGGAAAGCCTTGAATATTACCTGCCCATGATTACACCCCTGCCGCCAAAGTTTGAGCCGGGCGCGCGGTATGGCTATTCAAACGCCGGCTTTGTTTTACTGGGCTTGGTTGTTGAGGCGGTCAGCGGCCTTTCATACCGGCAATTTGTGACGGATACCATCATCACCCCATGCCGGCTCGCGCATACAGGGTTTTACCGCATGGATTCCCTGCCCCCGAACACCGCGCTGGGCTATATGCGGGACGAGGAAACAGGCGAATGGCGCGCCAACATATTCAGCCTGCCGGTTCTGGGCGGCTCTGACGGCGGAATCTATACCTGTTCGGGAGATTTAAGCAGGCTTTGGTTCGCCCTCTTCTCCCATAAAATCCTTTCCGAGGATATGACGCGGGCCTTTCTCACGCCGCAGGTACGAATGGAGGAGGACGGGGACGGATGTTACGGGCTTGGCGTCTACATCCTCCGCAAGGAGGATGTGCCGCTGGTTTACGCCGTGGGCGGGGATTGCGGCGTTGACTTTTTCACCGCGTATTTCCCCGGCCAAAAGCTGGTGGCGTCCGCGCTGGGAAACACAGAGCTGAATACGTTCCCCCTGCTGGAAGCGCTGCGGGAGGAACTGCGGAAAGACTGGGGGGCGTTCCTATGAAAAAAATCTATGTCCCGATGATTCGCTATGGAGACAAGGATTTCGACCAAGGCTTTGTCGGCTGGGGCTTTCAAAGCACAGAGGAGCAGCTTCGCGACGCGCAGGCGATACTGGACATCCTCGCGCTCGACGGCCTCAAAATCCTCGACCTTGCCTGCGGCCTCGGCGGCTACCATAAGGTCTGGACGGACGCCGGGCATACGGTCGTCGGCTCCGACCTTTCGGAGACGTTTATTGCGATGGCGCAAAACACCAACGCCAACGTCACCTACCGCGTGGAAAACTTCTACGACCTCAGCGAGGAAAGCGAATACGACCTTGTCACCATGATTGATACGCCGGTGGAGGACGAGGATGTGCCGCGCAACGTATACCGCGCCCTCAAGCCGGGCGGGAGCTTTGTCTTCCAGCTATCCAACCCCAACTACAAGCATTTGCGCGGGCATAAGCTGGAAAACAGCCGTAGCTGGCGGGAGAATGAAGACCGCACGTTTCTGCTCATCCGGCACGAATACAACGAAGACGTCGGCCGCTGGGAATATGAGGAATGGCACCTCAACCTCGATACGCGCGACATTGTCATCGAACACAATTTTTCCACCCACCTCCCGCTTTCCCGCCTTGTCGATATCCTGCTCGCCGTGGGCTTTTGCAGCGCCTGCTTCGTAGACGCCGACGGCCGCCCCCACGGCACAAGCAGGGAGGAACCCAAAAACTTCTTCTGCATCGCCCACAAGGGGACGAAATAGGCGGCGAAGCCAAACCGCTTTTGCAAAGCCGGCTGCGGAACGCAGCCGGCTTTAGGGGTGCTGAAAATAATTTTACAAAACCGATTGACAGAATATCGAACTTATAGTATGATATTTGTATCGTCAGTGTTGAAAGGGGGATATGATGAGCAGGAAAGAGCGTTTGTCGGCGTTCAACCGCGGGAACATCCTAAGCGCGGCGAAGCGGCTGTTCCTTGAAAAGGGCATCGCCCAAACCACGGTGGACGACATCTCAAAGGAAGCCGATTACAGCAAATCGACCGTTTATGTCTATTTCAAAAGCAAGGAGGAAATCCACAACCACATCATTCTGGAACACTTTGAGCTGCTCAAAACGGTTATTAGCGAGGCGCTCGAGGGCGAGCCGGGATTCCCCGGCGGATACTTCGCCATCTGCGACGCCTTGGCGGAGGGGTACAGGGCCTACCCCTTGTTCTTTGAGGGTATTTTGAGCGAAATCAAGATGCCTCAAAGCGAATCGGAGGCTGTGCTTCTCAAAATCTACAAGGTGGGCGAGGATATAAACGGGATGATCGGGAATTACCTGAACCGCTGCATGGCCGCTAACCGCGTCAGGCTTGATATCCCGCCGTTACAGGCAACCTTCATCCTTTGGTCGGGCATCACCGGACTCATCACAATGGCGCACAAAAAAGAAGCCTACATCAACCAAGCGTTAGGCGTGACAAAGGAAGCCTTTCTGCAAGACGGGTTTCGCCTGCTGCTAAAATCCATAAAGGGAGACTGCGATGATGAAAACGAATGACAAACGGAAAACGCTTCCGCCGATGTTGCTGGCGCTTAGCCTGCTGCTGGCGGCGGCGGGCTGGGGCGCCGCCGCGTACGTCCATATGTCGTATACGCCCCGGCTGAATCCGGGCGCACTGGAAACGCTGAAAAGCAACGAACTGTGGCAATCGGATTCGGCGCTGCTGCAAGCGTTCGAGCGGCGCAATTCAGCGGCGCGCGGCGGCTTTACCGGAAACGAAATCAGTGAGGACGCCCTGCAACTGCTGGGCTGGGCCGCCACCGGCAAAAACCGTGACGGCACAGGCTTTGTCGTCCCCTTGGCGATGGGGGCGGAGCCGTATGTTTCCCTGTATCTCGCTCAGGAAAGCGGCGTCGGCAAATTTTCTTGGAGAAGCAACAGTTTTGAATATGTAACAGACCGTGACATTCTCGGCAAGGTGAGCGGGGGACAAAACGCGTCCGCGGTTTGGATATATGTCATTGACGCCGACAACGTGCCGCGGGGCAATATGGACTGGGCATGGCACGCGATAGGCGCGATGAGCGAGCATCAGTATTTGCTGGCCGACGAGCTTGACATACAGGCGCGCTTTATGGCTTCGATAAACGCCGATGAAACGGCCGCGCTGCTGGGACTGGACGCAAGCAAGAACCTTCCGGCGGGCGTGATGGCTATGGCGCAAAAATGAAGTTTTTGGAGGGCATGATACGCTTTTCCTAAAGGAGAGGAGCGGCTTGACAGACGGATAGAATTGTTGTATAATACTATCATAATTATTCTCAAGGAGAGGGCGTTTATATGATTATCAAGTCGTCAACCAGCCTGCGCAACAACTATGGCGCGATTTCGCGCCTTGCGCATGAGAAGCAGGAACCCATCTATGTGACCAAGAACGGAGAGGGCGATTTGGTGGTAATGAGCATCGACGCTTTCGAGCGGCGCGAGGAAATACACCGTCTGCGGGCAAAGCTGGAAACCGCCGAGGCGTCGCGTCTGGCGGGAGAAAAAACATATACGCTAGAAGAATCGCGGCGGCGCTTAGAGGATATTTATGAGCGCGGAGTATAAGCTGGAATTGCTTGGGCCGGCTCAACGCGAGTTGGAAGAGATTGCTCAAAGCCATTTTGAGCTGGTCGGCCCGATTTCGGCGCGCAACATAACAGACCGTATTTATGCGGCGCTGGAAAATCTTAAAATACATCCGTATATAGGATTTGCCTGCCGAAACAGGCAGCTTGCCATAGCGGGCTACCGGACGCTGATTTGCGGCAATTATTTGTGTTTCTACCGCCTTTTAGGTAAAACGGTACTCGTCTGCCATATCGTAGACGGCAGAACGGATTATCCAAAGCATCTGACGGATTTGCCGTCGTAAGCCATACCCCTCACCGTTTTGAGCCTAGAATCCGATACAGGGTTGATAAGCTGACGCCCATTTCGGCGGCGGCTTTTCGCTTGCCTTCAACGGTATTGCCGTGGATATTGAGCATGGCGCGGGCGTGGTCGCGCCCGTAGGCGGCGCGCATTTTACGCAGGGAACCGGCCGAAGGCTCGTTGGACTTCTGGACGGCGGCGCCCATTAGATATGACGCCAGAATGATACCGCCGGGGCAGGCGTCAACGGCGGCCTCCACCGTTTCCCGCAGCTCGGCGGTGTTGCGCGGCCAGTCCTGACGGGACAGCATCTCCCGCGCCTCCTCCGCGAAGCCCTGCACATCCTTGCCTGTGGCGTTTGCCCTTGCCGAAGCGTAGCTGGCCGCGGCGGGGACGATGTCTTCCCTTCTGTCGCGCAGAGGCGGCAGAAAGACGGGCATGATGTTCATGCGGGAATACAAATCCTCGGGGAACTCGCCCCGCTTCGCCTTTTCCGCGATTCCCGGCTCCGCCGTGGCCATCAGGCGGGCGGTGAGCGGCTTGACGTCCAGCCCGCGCACGATATGGCGCGAGGTGTAGAGGTTGGTCGCCTCGCGCATAAGGACGAGGCTCCATGTGTCGATACGGTGGCAAAACAGCGTCCCGTTGCCGGCCTCCAGCGCGGCGTCCCGCAGGGCTTCGGGCGTGCTGTTTGCGCGAACGGTGACAAACGGGCGGTTTTGGCCCTTGTGCGCTATCCGGTGGAGGGCTTTGGCAAAATCCGTTTTGCCCAGCCCCGGCTCTCCGATAATCAGCGCGGGCGTTTTCAGCAGCGCAAGCCTTTGGACGCGCTCCCAAACCGACACCATCGCTTCGCTGACGGTGGGCAGCGCGTCGGCTGACAATTCCTCGCTCACCGGGTCGGGACGGAACAGAAGGAGCGCCCCCACCAGCACATCGCCGCTCTTGACCGGATACGCCTCCATCAGTCCCGGCGCGGTTCCGCCGGAGCCTCTCAGCTCGATTCGGAAAGCTGTCTGGCTGACGCCCTCCAGCGCCGTTCTGACTTCGGGAAGATTTGAGAGGTCAATCTCCTCAAGCGACACCGGGCTGGGGCGCTCGTTGACATAGACCGTCTGCCCGTCGCGGTTGAGGAGCGCCGTGGGACAGGGAAGCGCTTCAAGAATCCCCAGCAGTAAATCCTGCTCTGCCTGCCTGTAATCCATTGATTACTCCCTCCGTTATCGTAAAGTCATATCAGCAAACCGCCTCGCGTAAGCGAGTATGTCTCCCCGCCCTCGCCCAGAACGATAAAATCGGTCAGTCCGACGCCGATGAAACGAAGCGCGTCTTTCAGCCTTTTGGCCTCGGCGGCGTCTTTTTTTGAAGGCATCGGGGTTCCGTTCGGATGGTTATGGCCGACCAGCACGCCGGCGGCGTGATACTGGATGGCCGTTTTCACGGTCAGGCGAAGGCTGCTTTCCACACGAACCGACGACAAAGCCGCGTCCTTGGCCAAGCTTTCATGGATTAGACGGCCCTTCGCGTCCAGATACGCCAAGAGGACGCACTCGGCTTTTTGTCCGCCGAGACGGTTCCTGACAAAGGCTTCGGCCCGTTCCTCCGTATCCAGCGGGAGCCCCGGCCTAGCGGGAGGCTCGGCGCGGTATTCCCGCGCGATGTCGCCCATAAACCGAACAAATTCGGCGACGCCCGCCCCTACGCCCTCTACCTCCGCCAGCGCGTATGTCTCAGCTTCCAGCACGCCGCTCAGCGACCCGAAACGGTTGATGAGACGATGCGCCATTTTGTTGGTATCTATGCGCGGAAGGGCAAAAAAGAGAAGCATTTCGAGCTGTTTGTGCGGTTCCGCCGGAAGTCCCTGCCTGCGGTACGCCTCCCGCATCCGCTCCCGGTGGCCTTTGTGCAGATTTTGTTCGCTATTCACTATTCATCAGCCCGGGGCACCGGGCGCGAGCCCGGCTTGACGCAAGGAATCCCCTCGGCGCAGAGAGGACATTCCTCCGCCGTCCATGCTGGAATGTGAACCTGAATCAACGCGTGAAACGGCACGTCAAACGGATTGACCCCGCCGGTGCGGTCTACCAAGGCGCCCACGCCGATGACCTCCGCTCCGTGGCTGCGGCACACCTCAATGACCTCCCTGACGCTGCCGCCGGTCGTCACGGCGTCCTCCACCACCAGAACGCGTTCGCCCGGGCGGATGGAAAAGCCGCGCCGCAGCGTCATCACGCCGTTTTCCCGCTCTGTGAAGATATTGCGGCAGCCCAGATGGCGCGAAACTTCGTACGCCATAATCACCGCGCCCAGCGCCGGGCCGGCGACGGCGTCTATGCCGGAATACCGCGAGGCTAACGCCCGACAGAGCTTTTCGGCATACTCCGCGTGCTGAAATACGCGCCCGCATTGCATATATGTTGAGCCGTGGCGACCCGAGGAAAGGAGAAAATGCCCCTCCAGCCGGGCTCCCGATCGGTCAAGGATGTCCAGAACCGTCCGTTCGTCCATAATAACCCCCTGTTATTGACAAGCCTGCCAAGGGTACTGTATAATGACCGAGGAGCAGGCAGGGAGCGCGCAGCGCATCCCTACGCCAACCATTATACAGTGCCGCCGCTAAAAATACAAGGGGGTAACGCATGAAAAATCAAGTCTTTCGCATTTTTGTGGAAAAGAAACCGGGGTTCGATGCCGCGGCGCGGCTGCTCTTTGAGGAGCTGACCGGGTATGTTGGCGTTCCCCTTACGGGGCTGCGCCTTTTTTCAAGGTATGACGTGCAGGGGATTAGCGCCGACGATTTCGAGCGCTGCCTGCCGGTGGTGTTCTCCGATACGCCCGCCGACGCCGTGTACCGCGAACACCTCCCGCCCTTTTCCGAAGACACGCCCGTCGTCATCTACGAAGCTCTTCCCGGACAGTTTGACGCCCGCGCCGACGCCTGCGGGCAAGGCGTCCAGCTTCTGCTGGGCGGGGAACGCCCGGTCGTGCGGAGCGCGACGGTGTTGGTTCTGAAAGGAGCCGGCGGCGGCGCGGCCGAACGCGTGACGGACTATCTCGTCAACCCCGTGGAGAGCCGTCTCGCGTCTCCCGACAAGCCCGAAACCCTTGCGCGCGTCTATCCCGCTCCCGAAAAAACGCAAATATTGCAAGGCTTTACCTCGCTCCCCAAGGAGGATATCCCGGCATGGAGGGAACGGTTCGGGCTTGCTATGGATGACGTGGACGCCTTGTTTTTGCAGGAATATTTCCAAAAAGAAAACCGCGACCCGACGCTGACCGAGGTGCGCGTTCTGGACACCTATTGGTCTGACCATTGCCGCCACACGACCTTTTTGACGGAGCTTGAGGATATCACCATCGACGACGCCCGCGCGCGGGAGGCGTATGAGCTGTTCCTCTCCGTCCGGGGGGACAAGCCGGTCACGCTGATGAGCGTTGCCACGGCGGCGATGCGGCATATGGAGCAGAAGGGGCTGCTGCCCCGTCTTGACCGCTCCGAGGAAATCAACGCCTGCTCGGTCAAGGTGACGGTGGATACCGACGAAGGGCCGCAGCCGTGGCTTCTAATGTTCAAAAATGAGACACATAATCATCCGACTGAGATAGAGCCGTTCGGCGGCGCGTCCACCTGTGTCGGCGGAGCCATCCGCGACCCGCTTTCCGGGCGGGCCTACGTCTATCAGGCGATGCGCGTCACCGGCGCGGCGGATCCGCGCGCGCCCATGTCCGATACCCTGCCGGGCAAGCTCCCGCAGCGCCGTCTGGTCACTGTCGCCGCCGCCGGAAACAGCTCCTACGGCAACCAAATCGGCGTCGCCGCCGGTTTTACACGCGAGCTTTACCATCCCGGCTACGCCGCCAAACGGATGGAGCTGGGCGCGGTCGTCGCGGCGGCCCCCGCGCATCACGTTGTGCGAAAGGAGCCGAAGCCGGGGGATGTGGTTCTGCTCTTGGGCGGCGCGACGGGGCGCGACGGTATCGGCGGCGCGACAGGCAGCTCCAAGTCCCATGATATGGGAAGCGTGACCGAATGTTCCGCGGAGGTGCAAAAGGGCGACCCGCCGGAGGAGCATAAAATCCAGCGGCTCTTCCGCAAGGAGCGCGCGGCCCGTCTGATTAAGCGCTGCAATGATTTCGGCGCGGGCGGCGTCTCGGTGGCCGTGGGAGAGCTGGCCGACGGCCTGCGCGTCCGTCTCGACCGCATCCCGGTTAAATATGACGGGCTGAGCGGCACGGATTTGGCCATCTCCGAGTCTCAGGAGCGGATGGCTGTGGTCGTCGCGCCCGAAGACGCGTCGGCGTTCTGCCTTGAGGCGGACAAGGAAAACCTGTCCTGCACGCTGATTGCCGAGGTGACGGACGAGCGCCGCCTTGTGATGGAATGGGAAGGCGAAGACATCGTCTCCCTTTGCCGGGATTTCCTCAATTCGGCGGGGACAAGAAAGACCGCCGCCGCGCATATCAAGCCGCCCGCGCCGCAAAAGCGGCGGCCTTGGGAGGATGCTTCCCTGTCCGCGTCGGAACGGCTGCTGCTGCTTGCGTCCGACCTGAATTTCTGTTCCCAGCAGGGCGTCGCGGAGCTGTTTGACTTCTCCGTCGGGGCGGGAACCGTCTTGGCGCCCCACGGCGGGCTGGCGGGCGCCGCGCCGGAGCAGGTGACGGCGATGCTCATTCCCGCGCGCAAAAGCCGTACCGCCAGCGTGATGAGCTACGCGTTCGACCCGCACATCGACGATGTGTTCGGCGGCGGCGTCTACAGCGTGGTAACCAGTGTCGCCAAGCTGATTGCGGCGGGCTGCGGCTTGGAGGACGCCTATCTCTCCTTGCAGGAATATTTCCCCCGCCCCGGAAAGGATTCGGAGATGTGGGGGCTGCCGTTCGCGGCGGTGCTGGGGGCGTTTTGGGCGCAGATGGGGCTGTCTGTCGCCGCCATCGGCGGCAAGGACTCCATGTCCGGCACCTTTGAGGGCGCGTCCGGGCGCATCGACGTCCCCCCCACGCTGGTCAGCTTTGCCATCGCGGCCACCCCCGCGGCGCAAATCCTGCCGTCGCATTTTGTGCGGCGGGGCAGCAACCTTTACCTGATGGAGGCCCCCGTCCGGGAGGACGGGCTGCCTGACTTGGAAGGCTTGCGCGAGATGTGGGAGCGCCTGCGCGGGTATATCGGCCGGGGTGCGGTTCTCTCTGCGTACGCCTGCGAGCTGGGCGGCACGGCCGGGGCGCTGGCCCACATGAGCCTTTCCGGTCTGGGCGCGCGCGTCGAGCCGGCCTTGTACGACGACGGGTTTTTCTCCGCGCCGTGGGGCAGCATTGTGTTTGAAAGCCCCCAGCACATAGAGTGGGAGCGCCTGATTGGTTCGGTTGTGCAGAAGTCCGAGCTTCAGCTCGGCGGCGACTTCATCCCGATTGACAGCCTTTATGCCGCGTGGTGGAAGCCGCTGGAGAGCGTTTTCCCCACCGAAATCCCCCAGCCGGCAATACAAGTCCCGGTTTTGGAGCATATCCGGCGCGCCCCGCCGCCCGTTCATCTGCTCAGCGCCCACCCTCTGGCCGTCATCCCCGTTTTGCCCGGAACCAACGGCGAATATGACGTTGCGGCGGCGTTGGAGACGGCCGGGGCCGTGACCGAAACGCTGGTTGTCCGCAACCTGCGCCCCGACTGGCTGGAGCAGTCGGTGGAGGCGCTGGAAAAGGCCCTGCGGAAAGCGCAAATGCTCATTCTGCCCGGGGGAAGCTCGGGCGGCCACGAGTCTGGAGGCTCCGGGAAATACATGGAAGCCCTCTTGCGGAACCCGCGCCTGACCGAGGCGGTGCGCGACCTGCTCCAACGGCGCGGCGGCCTGATTTTGGGCATCGGCGGCGGCTTTCAGGCGCTGGTCAAGCTGGGGCTTGTCCCCTATGGGGATATCCGCGACGCCGCAGAAGACAGCCCCGCGCTGACCGTCAACGCCATCGGGCGTCATCAGGCGCGGTACGTCCACACACGGGTTTCCTCCGTCCTCTCCCCGTGGCTGACACGGTGCGCCCCGGGCGAAATCCATACCGTGCCGGTATCGCACGGCGACGGGCGCTTCACGGTAAACGGCTTCATCGCGGAAAGCCTGAGCCGAAACGGTCAAATCGCCTTCCAATACTGCGACGTCAAGGGCGTCCCGAGCATGGCCACCTTCATCAACCCCAACGGCTCAACGCTGGCGGCGGAGGGCGTCACCAGCCCGGACGGCCGCGTGCTGGGCAAAATGGCGCACTCGGAACGCACCGGCTTCTTCGTGGGCAAAAACGTCCCCGGCAACAAAGAACAGCCGATTTTCGAGGGCGGCGTTCGGTATTTCAGATAAGGGCGCGGCGTTCACCCGCGCCGGCTAAGGAGGGCGTTATGTGGCAGGACTATAAGCATATCATCCCGCATATCGCCGTCGGGCGCGGCGTGCTTCGCGGCGTGGCGGACTGGGTTTTGTCGCGGGGGTATCAGACCGTCCTTGTTGTGACCGACCCCAACACCCGCCGCGTGGCGGGAGACGCGGTGTTGTCACAACTGCGAAATGCGGGGCTGCAAGTGCGCGAGTGCCGCTATGAGCAGGACGAGCCGCTGCCGGACGAGACGTCGATTGGCGCGCTGCTGGCGGCGTATACGCCGGATGTTGACTTGATTTTAGGCGTCGGCGCGGGAACCGTCAACGACCTCTGCACCTATGTCGGCGCGAAGGTCGGACGCCCGTCCGCCATCGCCGGCACGGCGCCGTCGATGGACGGATACGCCTCCCTCGGCTCGGCCATGCTGCTCGGCGGGATAAAAATCACGCCGCCGACGCAATGCCCGGAGGCGATTTTCTGCGACACGGACATCCTGCAAAACGCTCCCCGGCGCTTGATTGCGGCGGGGCTGGGCGATATGCTGGGCAAATATACCGCGCTGGCCGACTGGAAGCTCTCGCGCTTAATTACAGGCGAGCCGATGCCGGAGGATATCCATTCGCTGGTTGAGACGGCTCTTGAAAAGTGCGTAAAAACCCCGGACGACATTCAAAGCGTCGCCGAAGGGCTGATTTTGAGCGGCATCGCCATGAGCCTGTACGGCGACAGCCGCCCCGCGTCAGGCACCGAGCATCATCTGGCCCACTACTGGGAAGCGCGCTACCTCAAGGAAGGCAGGCCCCATATCCCGCATGGCATCAAGGTGGGGCTGGCGGCCGTGGCGGCGCTGGCGCTGTGGAAGGAGCTTCCGTCTGTCCAGCCGCCGGAAACGCTTGCGCCGCTTTGGCCAGATATTCTCAACATTGCGAAATCACTGCCCTCGCCGGGAGAGCTGGCGGATATGCTCAAAAAGGCGGGCGCGCCGGTGCGTCCGAGTGAAATCGGCTTGACCGGGAGCATCCTGACCGACAGCGTGGTTTACGCCCGTGACCGCAAGCCGCAGATGTACACGCTGCTGCAGCTCTTGGGCGGCATGGGGCGGCTGGAGGACTTTTCCCAGAGGGCGGCGCGGTATTTTGAGCAAAACGCCCTGTCCGGCGTCAAATGCTTTGTGCTGGACATGGACGGGACGATTTATTTGGGAGACAGGCTCTTCCCGTTTACGAAAGGGTTTCTGGCGGAGCTGGAAAGAAGCGGGCGGGACTGTCTGTTTTTCACCAACAATTCATCGCAAAACGCGGCTTTCTACCACAAAAAACTTGAACGCATGGGCGTTCCCGTTCCGCCGGACAAGCTCCTCATGTCTACGCACGTTTTACTGGACTGGCTCCAAGCCAACGCGCCCGGACGGCGGGTTTTCGCCGCCGGCACAAAGCCGCTGATTGCGGAGCTTGAGAGCGCGGGGTATACCGTGACCGAGAAGGCGCCGGACTTTTGCGTCTTGGGCTTTGACCGCGACATGGACTACCGGCGGCTCACGGCTTTGTGTGATTTTGCCCGTTCCGGCCTGCCCGTCTACGGCGTCAACATGGACTATAACTGCCCGGTGGAGGGCGGCTATGTCCCCGATTGCGGGGCGCTGGCGGCGGCGGTGACGGCTTCGGCGGGCGTGGAAATTGAGTTTTTCGGCAAGCCCTCCCGCCGCGCGCTGGACTACATCCTCCGGCAGACGGGATACGCGGAGGAGGCGCTGTGCTTTGTCGGCGACCGGCTGTATACGGACGTCGCCATTGCCTCCGGCACAAAGGCGCGGTCGGTTCTGACGCTTTCGGGCGAGACAAAGCGCGGGGACACGGACGGCTCCCCGTTTGTGCCGGATTTAACGGTAAAGGATTTGTCGGAATTGACAGACTATCTAGCCTCCGACGCTTTTGAAGCCTAGCCCAAGCACCTCGCGGGCGTTTAGGAAAATCATAAAGCTCGACGGGTCTACCCGCTGCGCCGCCGCCTTCAAACGGCTGATTTCATGCGAACGGGCGGCGACAATCAGCGTGGTGACCGGGCTGTTGGTGTACATTCCCCGCGCGTCCAAGCCGGTGCAGCCGCGATGTACCTCGTTGAGGATGGCGTCGGCCATTTCCTCCGGCTTATGGGTGACAATCAGCGCGGCGGAGGCGTGATCCATGCCCGAAAGCAGCATGTCAATGACGGTGGCTGAAACATACTGCACCACGACGGCGTAGAGGGCCGCCTCGGGGCTGCGGTAGACAAACGCCGCCGCGATGATGACCGCGGCGTTGATGGTCAGGTTGACGCGCCCTAGGCTGATGTGCGGGCGTTTTCGGGTAATCATCTTGGCGATGATGTCGCTTCCCCCGGTGGTGGCGCCGCGTGAGAACACCGTCCCCAGCCCCAGCCCCATCAGCACGCCGCCGTACAGCACCGACAGCAGCTTGTCCTCGGTGATATGCCAATCGGCGATGTACGGCGTGAGAAAGTCAATCATCAGGCTGGACGCCACGGTCGCGGCGGCTGTGCGGATGAGAAACTGCCGCCCCATGCTTTTGAACGATATCAGAAAGAGGGGGAGGTTGAGCAGAATGACCATCATGCCCATCGGCAGAAAGCCGGTCAGATGCTCAATCATTTGCGCCGCGCCGCCCACGCCGCCGATGATAACCTCCGCCGGGCGGATGAAGGTCACAACGGCGGACGCATAGGCCAAATTGCCCGCAAAGATGAGCGCGTAGTCCAAAACAACGCGGCCCTTATGCTGTTTCATCGGCAATCACCTCAAACAATTCGCGCAGACGGTCTTCGCGCCCGCTGAGATACAGCCAGCCGAACAGCGCTTCCAGCGCCGTGGCGTATTGGTATTCCGCGCGGGCCGCGGCTTGGGGGATGTTTTTGGTTTCGGCGTTGCGCCCCCGCCGGAAAACGGCGGCCTCCTCGTCGGTCAGCAGCGGCGCGAGCCGCTTCGCCGCCTTGGCCTGCGCGCGGGCGTTGACGCGTGAGACGCGCATAGTGTGTACATTTTCCGCCTTGGCTATCCCGCCGGCGCAAAGGCGCGCGCGTACCATCAGGTCGTAGACGCTGTCCCCCACGGACGCGACAGCCAATACGCCGAGAGCGTTAATCCGCTCCTCGGGCATCGGTGCTGACAGCATGGGCATCCCCCGTTTCCGGCGTGTTGGTTTCATTGTCCTACAAACCGCCCGAAATGTCAATAAGGACGTATCGGCGCGCAGACGCGCGGCCGGTGCGGAAAATAAGGAGGCAGCAGCAAAATGAAAGCGTTTCAACTTCACATGGGGCCGGCCAAGGTCGCGCTCGACCTCGGCGACGGCAGCGAACGCGGCGAGTACGTCAGTCAGGACGTCATCCTGCACACCTTGGGGCGTCCCCACCGCGCCATAAACCTGATGTACTGCTACTATCCGCTGGACAAAGGCTGGCCGGCGCGCGCGTCGGATTTGCCCCTGCCGGACGGCAAGACCGCCGGATTCGCTTGGGATTACGCCTACGACGACTACTTTCCCTACCAAGGCGGCTTGGAGGGCGATACGTCGGGCGAGCCTTTCGGTCAGATGCGCGACGTGCGCCGCCACGGGCAGGATGTGATTCTGACCCTGACCTGCGACTGCGCCGTGTCCGACGCGCAAATCATCCGCATAGCCGAAGATTTGCGTCCGTTCGGGCGGCTGATGCTGCGCGTCAACCACGAGGCCACCGGCAACTGGTTCGCCTTCAACAAACGCTATACCTACCAAGAGGTCGCCGACTTCTTCTCCCGCTTCCACAGGCTTCTTAAACAGCACGCGCCGCATATCCGCACCATCCTCTGCGTCGGCGAGGACACGCCCGATAAAAATGGCCAGATGCCCTATGAGGACGAGTTTGCCGAGGCCATCGCGCTGACGGATATGTGGTCAACCGACACCTATCTGGCGCTGCACTGGGGCTGGCCGTTCGACATCGCCGAGCCGGGCGGCTCCTCGCACAAGCGGGGGGACAACGGCAAGGTTCTGCGCGGATTCAATTTCGAGTATGAGCGCTTTATGGCGCGGGGAGAAAACAAAGCCCGCCCGTTTGTCATCAGCGAGTTCAACGCCGACGGCGACGTGACCGGCCCGTATGAGCAGGCGGAGCAGTTGCTGGATTTTTACCGCCGCCTGCCGGAAGAAGCGCCCTGCGTCACCGGCGTCACCTTTTATCAGTTCCGCGACCGTGGGCGGCTGGGGCTGGAAATCGAAGACCCCAACAACCCCGGCGCGGGCGTCAAACAGCCCGCCTTGGATATGTACCGCGAGGTGCTGAGCATGGCCCCGTACCTGCCCGTCTTGGAGCAGGGCGCGGAGGCGGCGTTTCCGGCGCGCCTGCGCTGGGGCGGCAGCGAGGACGCCGACGGCTTGGCCATCCCGCTCACGTTTGAGAAAGACCCCGTTTTCTGCGAGGTGATGTTCGAGGGGGAGGACGCCGCCCTCAATTTGATGATGGAGCTCAACGGCCGCTGGTTTTACAAAAAAACCGGCGTAAAGCACCTTGATTTGATGCCCGCCTTCTTTGAGGCGCGGCTGTCCGGGAAAACGGAGCTGCCCCTCCGCATCTTCGCCCCGCCCCCCGACGGCGTCAACGACCCCGCCCAAGGCCCCGGCTGGGAGGAAAACTATTACGCAACCCTCCGCGCCGCCCCGCAAACGCGGATCAGATACGCCCCTGCGGCCCTTGCCCCCTAGCCTCCTCCACCGCCGCGCGCAGCCCGTCGGCAAAGGCGGGCGTGTCCGCCTCCATCGCGGTGAAATCGCGGCGCATGGCGGCTTGCTCCAGCGCGTGGGCGGCGGCGGACAGCCCGGCTTGACCGATATTGGCGAGGATGCTTTTCATTCCGTGGACGGCGGTGATGTACGCCTCAAGCTCCCCGCCGCTGAACCCGGACGGCGGGCCGCCGGTTCCGCCGAGGACGCGCAGCGCGTTTTCGGCGTCCGTGATGAAATGCGCCGTCAGCTCCGAGTCTCTTTGCCGCCGCTCCGGCTCCGGGATTGGATTTTCCCTCGGCAGCAGCTCGTTGAGCAGCAGGTTCAGCTCGCGGGCGTTGATGGGCTTGGAAAGGAACCCGTCAAAACCGTTTCGGAGAAACATTTCCGCGCAGTCGGCCGGAGCGTTGGCCGTCAGGGCGACGATGGGACGGGTATACCCTGTCTCGCGGAGGATTCGCGCGGTTTCGATTCCGTCCATGCGGGGCATTTTGTGATCCATGAAGATGATGTCATACGTCCGGCCGCTTTTGATTTTGCCGATGGCCTCCGGGCCGCTTGCCGCCGTGTCGAGGTTCAGCCCGTACGGCTCCAGCATCCCTTTGGCGACATATCTGCCCGACTCCGCGTCGTCCACCACAAGGACGCTGCCGTAAGGCCTCCGCTCACGCGTGAAGCGCAGCCTTTCCCGGATGGCGGCGCCGTGGAAGCGGAGGTTGTGCAGCGCTTCCGCGGTTCCAACGCCGCACACGGCCGTGCCGGCCCGTTTCTGCGGAACGCGCACGGTAAACGCCGAGCCTTTGCCCGGCTCGCTCTCCACCGAGATGGTGCTGTTCATCAGCTCGGCGATGTGCTTGACGACGCTCATGCCCAAGCCGACGCCGTCGGAAACGCCGTCCGCGCCGGGGCTGAAACGCGCGTATTCGTCAAACAGCCTGCCGATTTGCTCCTCCGTCATGCCTGCTCCCGTGTCGCTTACGCGGAAAATGAGGGTGACATCCTCCGCGTCCTCCGGCCCCGCCTCTCTGGAAACGGACAGGATGACGGCGCCCGCGTCCGTATACTTAAACGCGTTGGAGAGGAGATTGTTCAGAATCTGCATGATTCTGAGCTTGTCCCCAAACAGCTCCAGCGGCGTTTTTTCGTCTACGAGCAGGGTGAAGATAATCGGTTTTTTCTCATAGCGCAGGGCGTTGAGTCTGGCGGCTTCGCTGACCAAGCCCGGGATATCATACCGGACGGGGGTTATTTCCAGCTTCCCGGCCTCGATTTTAGACAAATCAAGGATATCGTTGATGAGGTTCAGCAGCATCTCGCCGCTTTCGTAGATTCTTCCGAACGCCTCCCCGATATCCGGCGGAAGGCTTTCGTCCAGCAGCTTGATTTCGGCAATGCCCAAAATAACGCTCATCGGGGCGCGTATCTCATGGCTCAGGCCGGCCAGAAACGCGCTTTTGCGCCGGCTGCTCTGCTCCGCGGTTTCCTTTGCCGCCGTCAGCTCCGCCAGAATTTTACCGCTCCCGCTCATGCGCGCACCCCCATGACGGCCTACGTCCGGGTTAAATCGTTGTACCATTTCACCGCCGCGATATAGGTGTCGTTGACAAACTGAGGGTCTAGCTGATGGTCTTTGGCAAACTGGGTGACTTCCTCCCAGTTTGCGTATTCAAAATGCTCGTAGAATCGCAGCAAATCGGAATAGACGCCGTTTTTGGTCATAAGGGACTGCCGTATATCTTCGGATACGGGGATTTCGGCCAGCAGCTCTTCCTTCGACTTGTCAAGCGCGATGTGCAGCAGCGACAGCATCCCCACCATAAAGACCTGCTTGGGGTTGCGCTTGATGCGGAAATACGGCGCCAGCGTCTCCCCGAACCGCGCCCTGACCAGCGACATTCTCACCAGCTCAAGGGGCTGGTCGTCCGCGATGCCCCGCAGGGCCAGCACCGCAATCCATTTCTTCAGGCTCTCCTCCCCGATATACGCCACCGCCATCGCGATATTGCTCACGTTGCGCAAGCCCACCGCCGCGGAATTTAGGATACGCAGGAGCTTATAGGTAAGCGCCACGTCGGAGGCAATAATCTCGCTGATTTCCCGGAAATCCATATAATCATCGGTGCTGGACAGCTTCAGCAGACGGAAGTAGTTGACCTTCATCGGGCCTAGCTCCTTCGTTTTCCGCATCTCCGCGGGCTGGTTGAAGAAGAAGCCCTGATATAGATGGAACCCGGCCGCCTTGGCCTCTTGGAAGACGCCGGGCGAATCCACTCGGGTTGCGATAAACCGCACGTTCGGGCTTGCCGAGATGACCTTTTTCAGCATCGCCGGGTTGGTGTCTGCGACGCTGAATTTGCAGTAATCGGCGAGCTTCAGCAGCTCCGGCGTGGCCTTGGAGCTGCTCAGCCCAGCCAGCGCGAGCTTATATCCTTTCTTTTTCAGCGCAATATATATCTGCAAATCGTTTGCCGTGACCTGCCCCGGCAGATTCAGCAATATGATAAATTTGTTTTTGGGCAGATTTCCCAGCACCGCGGGATTGAGAAGCTGCTTTGAGTACCAGATGAAATACAGCATGTCATTGTTGATGTCCCCCAGCCCCAGCGCGTCCAGCGCGCGGTTGAACTCGCTCAGGCTGACGGCCCCCTCGTCCTCCTCGCCGCCGCTGCCCCGGTCTGTCAGTTCATAGGCAAACGTCTTCCCCGAGCCGAGAAGGACGGGCTGGATGTTGATATACAAGTCCTTAAATTTCTGCGCCACGTCATACCGATCCTCGAAAAACACCATTTGGTTGCGCCCGGCGGCCTTCGCCTTATACAGCGCGATGTCGGCTTTCCGCAAAATCTCCGACAGCGTATCCCCGTGCTTGGGAAAGACGGAGACGCCCATGCTGAGGGTGCAGGACAAATCAATATTGGGCAGCGTGTAGGATTGCAGCGCGGTTGATAAAAGGCTTTGATACTGCTGGAGCATCTCCGCCTCGGAGGCAAATTTCCCCGGCGGCGCGGAGAACAGCAGCACAAATTCATCCCCGCCCAGACGGTATAGATGCCCGTTAAACGCCTTGTCCGCCTGCAAATGCTCCGTCAGCCTGCGAAGAACCACGTCCCCCGTATTGTGCCCGTAGGTGTCGTTGACAGCCTTAAAATGGTCTAAATCAAACAGGGCGGCAACCCCGGTCAGCTTGTTTTTGGCGATTTTCTCTTCCACCTCCGCGAAGTCTTCTTTCAGCTTTTGCCGGTTGGGAACGCCCGTCAAATGGTCGATGTATGCCAGCTCATAGAGGCGGTTCTTGACTTCCTTTTCCTCTGTGATGTCGCGCAGGACGAAGATGGCGGCCGGTTTTCCGTCCACCCAGTCAACCATATGGCAGCCGCCCGCGTATGTCCGGCCGCTGCTGTCCTCGATTTCAAAGGGCTTGATTTCGGCCTTTTCATCCTTCTCCCCATAGGGGCAATGCTCGCACAGCTCGGGCATACTTTTTGAAAAGTTTGATTTGCAACCGCGCGCCGCGTCGGGGTCGAGGGCCATTCGGGCTTCCGCCTTGGAGCTGGCGAAGATGATGTCGCATTTTTTGCCGCGCACGGCGACCACTTCCAGCCCCTGCGGGTCTAAAATACTGCCCATACAGCCTAAAAAATTATCGAGATACGCTTTCTTGGAGCTTTTTTTCTCACCCACGTCCGACACCTCTCTCTAATTGTTCGCCAACAGTATATCAAAAAACACGCACCGTGACAATTATTTCTTTAACAGTCTGCGCCGCCGGGCTATCAGACCGGCGCTAGCAGACGCCAAAGCCGCGGGGCATTTGAGTCAAAGGAAAATCCCCCGAACCATTGCGGTTCAAGGGATTTTGGTTGCGGGGAGGGGATTTGAACCCCTGACCTCCGGGTTATGAGCCCGACGAGCTACCGGACTGCTCTACCCCGCGTCGTCTATTCGGTTGTGGTGCCGGAGACCGGGCTCGAACCGGTACGAACCAACGGTTCACGGGATTTTAAGTCCCGGGCGTCTGCCAGTTCCGCCACTCCGGCTCCTCTCCGCCGCCATTACTAGGATACCGCATCTTTTTCCGTTTGTCAAGCGTTTTTTCTTCGGCGCGCGGCTTCCGCTCTTTGTGCAGTTTTCACAAAATTGAAAATACGAACATAACAAAAAAACGCGGTTTTCGGCCGTTTTGTTCGGGATTTGGAGCAAGGCGGGACGAACGGGCGTTTTGCTTTGTTGAAACAGGTGTCAAATCGCGAAAAAAAGAGTATAGTTTTTTATAGTTGAAATGTGCTATAATGGTAGTGTGGAAAAATAGAAGGAACCGTCTCGGGAAGAGGCGGTTCCTTCTATATGAGCGGGCGGCAGGCCCTCACCAAGGCAGGGGCTTGCCTGTGTGTTCCATGAAATACACGCCCTCCGGGATGGTCTCCGGGTGTGTGGCGTAGCGGATGATGTTGGCGGCGCTTTCGTCCGGGGTGACGGAATAGGGGCTTGCGGCGGCGGCCGGGCCGCCCATTTGGGTGCGCAGCCAGCCGGGATGGAAGCAGATAACCCGCACCCCGCGCGGCCTGACCTCGTTTTGCAGAATCATCGACGCGATGTTGGCGGCGGCCTTGCTCATGCCGTACATATACTCCACGTCGCGGTAGCAGTCGCCGATGCTGCCCGATTCGCTGGTTACGTTCACCGCGACGCTGCCCTCGCGCAGCAGCGGGAGCGCCGCCTTGCACATCCGCAGCAGGCCGAGGGCGTTGACCTGCATCATCGGCATCCCGGCGTCGATATCGGTATCGGCAAGCCCGCAGCGGTCTTCCATGCGGAAAAGCCCGGCGATGTTGTAGAGAAAATCGAGCTTTTCCTCGTTGGCGAGCATTTCCGCCGCCGCCTCCTCGACGCTTGGCGTGGAGGCGAGGTCGCAGGGGAAAACGCGCAGATGCTTATGGTCGCGGGCGAGGGCGAGCAGGTCGCCGGTGATGTTGATTTCAAAGGCGTATACCCGGTCGCCGCGCTCAAGGTGCTGCTTGACCACGGCGAAGCCCAGTCCCTGTCCGGCGCCGGTTACGGCGGCGGAGCGGCTCATCGGAAGCTCTCCAGCAGCTCGACGTAAAACGGCAGGCCTTCGCCTCCCTCAAGGTAGGCGTAGCATCCGCCGCCGTCGCCGTAGTTGCCCTTCTGCTCCAGTGTCATGCCGAAATTCTCGCAGTTTAGGATGACCTGCTCCATGCCGTTGACGTTGAACGCGATATGGTGCAGCCCCTCGCCCTTTTGGTCGAGAAAATCCTGCCACACGCTGGGGACGCCGTTGGGCTGAATCAGCTCTAGCTGCAAGCCGTCGCCCACGCTGAAGAACGCGAGCAGGCAGTCGGCGTCCGGCGCCGGGGCGCCCTTGTATTGCGTTTGCGTGACGGCATAGTCTCCGCCGCCGAAATGCGGCGGCGCGGGAAGGCCGAGAAATGCCGCCAGCTTGGCCTTCGTCTTTTCAATGTCCCTTACAATCAGCGCCACTTGGGTGACTTTGCTTGTGCCGAGTGTTCCAGCCATGATAAATTCCCCCTTTTTCTATATTGCATTTATTATAACTGTACGGTAGAATAATTACAAGGGAAATGATGCAATCTCTTCCTGCCTTCGGGGCGAGAGAGAAAAATCAGAAAGGAAGCGTTTTTTATGGCAAAGCTCAAGATAGGCATCGTCGGATGCGGAGGGATCGCCAACTCGAAGCACCTGCCCTCGGTAAAGCATACCGAGCTGGCGGACGTCACGGCGTTCTGCGACCTTGTCGCCGAAAGGGCGGAAACCTCCGCCAAGGAATTCGGGACACCGGACGCGAAGGTGTTCACCGATTACCGCGAACTGCTCAAGCTGGACTTGGACGCGGTCTATGTCTGCACCCCCAACCGCAGCCACAGCGAAATTGCCGTCGCCGCGCTGGAATCCAAAAAGCACGTCATGTGCGAAAAGCCTATGGCCATCAATTACCCCGAGGCCCTCAAGATGACGGAGGCCGCCAAGCGCAGCGGCAAGCTACTCACCGTCGGATACCAGAACCGCTATCGCGCCGATACGATTTTTCTCAAGCAGGAGTGCGTGGCGGGCGCGCTGGGCGATATCTATTACGCCAAGGCGCGGTCTGTCCGCCGCCGCGCCGTGCCGACATGGGGCGTTTTCCTCAACGAATACGAGCAGGGGGGCGGCCCGCTGATTGACGTTGCCACCCACTCCCTCGACCTTGTGCTGTGGCTGATGGACAACTATACCCCAAAGACCGTCACCGGCGTGACCTTCCATAAGCTCAACGGCGAGACGGCGCCCGGAAACGCTTGGGGGCCTTGGGATACGGCGAAGTTTACCGTGGAGGACAGCGGGTTCGGGTTTGTCGTGATGGAAAACGGGGCCGCCATTCAGATTGAATCAAGCTGGGCGCTCAACACGCTGGAAATGGGCGAGCCGCTGGCCCTGCTCTGCGGCACCAAGGGCGGCGCGGATATGATGGACGGCCTGCGCATCAACGGCGTGCGCCACGACCGCCAGTATGTGACGAAGCCCGATTTCGGCGCGAGGGGCGTGGATTTCTACGAGGGCGAAACCGTTACCCCGCAAATCCGCGAACAGATGACCTTCCTCGGCGCCGTGATGGGCAACAACGAATTGGTCGTTCTGCCGGAGCAGGCGATGGGGGTCACGCGCATCCTCGACGCGGTCTACGAATCCGCGAAAACCGGCAGACAGGTGGTCTTCGAGTAAAAAGCGCTCCCCCGCCGGAGGCGGGAATGAAAAAATCTTCGGAAAGAAAGGGACGTTTACATGATCATCAGTGAGTTCAGCATACAGCTTTATTCCACACGGCGCGAGATTTGGCGGGAGGGCTTGCCCTCCGTGATGGAAAAGCTGGCGCGCATCGGTTACGCCGGCGTGGAGTTTGCCGGGTACGGCGACCTCCCCGTTGACGAAATGGCGTCCATGCTGCAAAAAAACGGCTTGAAGCCGGTTGGCGCGCATATCGGCTTGGATCGTCTGGAGTGGGCGTTTGACGAGGAAATCGCTTACCACCGGACGCTGGGGACGACGTTTCTCATCATCCCCGCCGCGCCGTTTGCCAACGCGGAGGAGGTTAAACAGACAGCGGCGCGCCTGAACGCCCTCGCCCCAAGGGTGCGGGAGAGCGGCTTCCGTTTCGCGTTCCACAACCACGGCGTTGAGTTTGAGCGCGACGGCGCGCAGTACCGGCTTGAGGACATGATGGCGCTGTCGCCCGAAACGGAAATACAGCTTGACGTCTTCTGGGCGTCGAAGATGGGCTGCGACTGCGTGGAATTTATCAAAAAACACGCCGGGCGGATTTGCTCTCTGCACATCAAGCAGCGCGACGCGGCGGGCGAAAGCGTAGACCTCGGCGACGGGACGCTGGACTTCAAGGCGCTCATTCAAGCCGGCTTGGAAACCGGCGTAAACTGCTTTGTCCATGAGCAGGAGGAGTTCCCCGGCTGCGCGTACGAGAGCTTGGGGAACGGCTTTAGGCATATCATGTCGCTGTAGGGCGGCGTTCCGCCGCCCGCGGAAAAATTGTAAGGAGGACAAACCCTATGAAACTAGGCGTATTTACCGTCGCGCTGGGCGACCGCAGCGCGGAGGAGGCGTTCAAATGGCTGAGCGAGCGCGGGGTGCAAACCGTGGAGCTGGGCTGCGGAGGGTATCCGGGGAGGGGACACTGCAACCCGCCGGAGCTGCTGGCCGACCCGGCCAAGCTGGACGCGTTTCAAGCCCTGCTGGCAAAATACAACCTCACCATAAGCGCCCTGAGCTGTCACAGCAATCACGTCCATCCGCAGAAGGCGGTGCGCGACAAGGCCGCCGAGGAGTTTACGCTGGCGCTCCGTCTCGCGCAGAAGCTGGGCGTGGACACCATCGTCACCTTCTCCGGCTGTCCCGGCGACCATGACGGCGCCAAGCAGCCCAACTGGGCCATCTGCGCGTGGCCGTCCGAATACGGCGAAATTCTCAAATACCAGTGGGATGAGGTCTTAATCCCGTTTTGGAAGGGCGCGGTCAAGGAAGCGGCCGGATACGGCGTGACCAAAATCGCCCTTGAGCCGCATCCGGGCTTCTGCGTCTACAACGCCGACACCGTTTTGCGGCTGCGCGCCGCCGCGGGCGACGCCATCGGCGCGAACTTTGACCCCAGCCACCTTTTCTGGCAGGGCGCCGACCCGGTGCAAGCCATCTTGGCGCTCAAAGGCGCGATTTATCACTTCCACGCCAAGGACACCAACATCAACCGATACAACACCGCCGTCAACGGCGTGCTGGATACGGGCAGTCTGCTGGGGCTGGAAAACCGCTCGTGGCTTTTCCGCACCGTGGGCTACGGCCACGACGCGGTGGTATGGGGCGACATTTTCACCGCCCTTCGCCTTGCCGAGTACGACGGCGCCGTCAGCATCGAGCATGAGGACGCGTTTATGTCGATTGAGGAAGGCTTGGAAAAGGGAATCCGGTTCTTGAAAAACACGATTTTTTATGAAAGCCCCGCTACAGCTTGGTGGGCATGAGGCTAGACCGCCTGCTCGGAATCCTCACCGTCCTGCTCCAAAATGACCGCGCGACCGCGCCGGAACTCGCAGAAAAATTTGAAGTCAGCCGCCGCACCATCGGGAGGGATATTGACGCGCTTTGCCAAGCCGGCATCCCCATTGTCACCCGTCAGGGCGGAGGGGGCGGCATATCCATCGCCGAGGGCTTCAAGCTGGATAAGAGCGTTCTGACCGCAGACGAGCTTTCCAGCTTGATTGCCGCGCTCAAGGGGCTGGGCAGCGTGTCGGAGCAATCCGCAATAGAGCGCACGCTGGACAAGCTGCGCGCCAACTCCGGCACGGTGATATCCCTGCGGGAGCCGGTAGTCATCGACCTCGCGTCGCATTATAAGAGCAGCCTGACGGAGAAAATCGGGCTGATTAAACAGGCTGTCCGCGAACAGCGCCTGATTGAGTTTGACTACTACTATGAAAAAGGCGAGACGCGCCGCCGCATTGAGCCGTATTTGGCCGTTTTCCAATGGGCGGCGTGGTATGTGTTCGGGTTTTGCTTAGACCGGCAGGACTGGCGGCTGTTTAAGCTGGGGCGGCTGTGGGGGCTGAATTTGCTTGACGAAACCTACGCTTTGCGCGAAATCCCGCCGGAGCGGCGCGAATCCGGCTTCCCCGACAACCAAAAGCTCGCCGCGCTGTTTGATGTGTCGGAGCGGTACAAGCTGATTGAAACCTACGGCCCGGACTGCTACACCGAAACCGGGGACGGTTTGCGGCTGGAAATCGGGTATTCAAACAAAGACTACATGGTAAGCTGGCTGCTCGGCTTCGGCGGCAAGGTCAAGGTGCTGGAACCGCCGGAAATTGCGGAGGAGCTGCGCGCCGCGGCTGAAAAAATTTTATTGAGGTATAGATAAACAAGACAGGCTGTTGTCGTGTTGGGTGTGATAGGATGGGGAAAAAAAGGAGTTGTCGTTATGGAAAGCATCATCAAGAAGGCGGGCGAAATCATTGAGGGGCGGGCGGCGCACAAGGGGTACAACGGGCAATACTGCGTTCTCACGCAGGAGGACTTGGACGGGCGCCTGACGGCGTCGGTCGTCACGCCCTCAAAGGCGGAGGGTCTTCAATGGCTCACCTTCTGCACGGGGCTTGAAAGCAATAAGTGCAAGCGCATCAGGCGCGACAGCCGCGCCGCCGTCTGCTTCGGCTCGGAAGATTACAGCATCACGCTGAAAGGCCGTTTGGAAATCCTGACCGACGCCGAATCCAGACACGAGCATTGGTACGACGGCATGGAAAACCACGCCAGCGGCCCCGACGACCCCGGCTACTGCGTCCTGCGCTTCCGCACGGAGGCGTACAGCCTGTTTGTGGACTGGAAAGAAATTTCGGGGGTGCTGTAGATGCACAGGTCTATGATGCAGGTCTATGTCAAGGGGAGCGACTTGGCCGTCCCGTTTTATCAAAAGGCTTTTGACGCGGGACTGCTTTGCGACCATCGCCATGAAAACGGGACGGTTTTTCACGCGGAGCTTGATATTTACGGGCAGGTATTCGCCATTTGTGAAACGCTTGAGAGCGAAGCGGTCACAGGAAACACCATGCAGTTTTGCCTGCACTTCGGCGAGGGGAAAGAGGCGCTTGTGCGGAGCATTATTGGGAAATTAAGCGACGGCGGTAAGCTCACCTATCACGGCTCTACCGATTGGAGTCCGCTGATGGCGGGGATCATCGACAAATTCGGCGTGAATTGGTGCGTTTTTGTTTAAGGAGCGGAGGGCTTGATGATGAAAGGAGGCCTATCAATGACTGTACAGGAAAAAGCGCTGGCGTTAATCAACCGTTGCGAAATCGGGTTGCTGGGCAACAAGGACGAGGAAGGAAACCCGCAAATCAAAGCGATGATCAAAACCGGAAATGAAGGCTTGAACGTCTTTTGGTTTTGTTCAAACACCTCGTCAAGGAGAGCGAAGCAGCTCGAAAAGGATGGGAATACATGCCTGTATTTCTTTGAGGGCTTCGAGGGCGTTATGCTGCGCGGGGTGTCTAAGCTGTCCTACGACGAAGAGATGAGAAAGGCGTTTTGGCAGGATTCCATGCGTATATATTATCCGCTCGGCCCGCTTGACCCTGACTTTGTCTTGATTCAGTTTACGGCTGAAAGCGGGAATTATTATAAGAACTTACATAATGAAGATTTTGTTGTAACGCCTTTTGAGGCTTGGGAAAACGTGCTGCTGACCTCGGCGGGGTTTGAGGATTCGGAGGAGCGGCAAAAGCCCCGTATCGCCGCACGCTTTCTGAACATGCTTGGGAAGCCGGCGAGGGACGCCAAGGTGTTATTTATCCCGGCCGCCGCGATAGACGACGAGGCCAAAAGGATGGCCGATTGGTGCTTTGACGAGCTGACCCGGCTGGGAATACCGCCGGAGAACATCACCGTATACAACCTTGACGGCGGTATGACCGCCGATGAGGCCATGCGGTACGACGCGGTGTACTTCACCGGCGGGGACACGGGGCATCTGCTCCGGCGCGTGAAGGAAACGGGGTTTGACGCCGTCGTCAAGCAGATGGTCTATTCAAACAAGGTCTATGTCGGGGTGAGCGCGGGCAGCATCATCGCGGCGCCCAATATCGGCGAGCCGTATAGCGGGGAAACGGCGGGGCTGTGTCTGCTCAACGCCTACATATCCGTACACCATCCCGATGGCGCGGCGGCGCGGACGGACTTGCCGCTGCCGCATATCCCGCTGACGGATAATCAGGCGCTGGCGGTCAGTTGGCGCGGATATGAACTGATTGAGGGGTAACATTTGAAATTATGCAGGAGGGTGAATGAAGATGAAAACAAGATTAAATCATGTGAGAATCAACGTAAAAGATTTATTTACATCCATCGAATGGTATGAAGATGTGTTAGGCTTCAAAACCGATATGAAACCGTATCCGGCGGATAATCCCGTATATGTGAGCTTTGAACAGGACGAGGGCGCGGCATTTTCAATCATGGTTGACGAAGGTGTCCCGTCATGCGGAAGATTCAACTTCGACGTGTTCAATGTGGACGAGTTTTGGGAAACGGTCAAAGATAAGGCCGAGGTTGTTGAACCGTTATTTGATACGCCTTACGGAACGAGAAAGTTTACGATAAAAGACCCGGACGGCAACGAATTGGGTTTTGTAAACAATCCCGAATATAACACATTTGAGAGGTAACAGAATGATTCAAAACTACCATGATTTCATCGCCGCGCTGCTCAAGGCCGGGTTTTCCGGGGCGGTGGGCGGGAAGGACGACGGCGTGTTCGCGCTGTTCCGCTACGGGTGGGGCGCGGAGGAGGAGACCGGGCTTGTCTGGCATACCGGCGACCCGGACACCGACCCTTGGGAGTGGCGGATGCGCGTTTTAGACGAGCGGGACGACATTGCCTACGGGAAGGTGTTTGGCAAGAAGGCGGGGTATATCACAAAGGAATGGTACCCGTATTTTCTGGCGGCGCGGCGCGGCGGCCGGTCGTTTGCCGACACCTACGCCGACGGAACAATCAGCCACTTTGCCAAGCGCATCTACGGCGCCGTCGCGGAACGCGGGTTTCTGCCGCTGGACGATATCAAGCGCGAGGCGGGTTTCGGGCGGGAGGATAAGTCGAGGTTCGACGCCGCGCTGACCGAATTGCAGATGAAGCTGTTTTTGACCATGTGCGGCAGGCAGGCGAAGATTTCGCAAAAGGGCGAGGAATACGGCTGGTCGTCCACGATGTTCTGCACGGCGGAGACCTTCTGGCCGCCGGAGGTGTTTGAGCGGGCGGCGGAGCTTGGCGAAGACGAGGCCGTTGAGACCATCACCGAGCGGATTTTGGAGCTGAACCCGGCGGCGGAGGAGAAGAAAATCATTAAGTTTATCAGGGGGTGAACAAAGATGGACAGATTGGAAAGCTTCAGCAAAAGAGGGTATGTCGTCAAAGAAACCGCGCCGGTTTATTACACGCGGGATATGGACAAAACCGCAACGTGGTTTGAGGAAACGCTCGGCTGGTATACTGAAATTGACGAACGCAATGACGAAAACAAGGGTGTTTACGGCTGCGTTTATGACCTGCCAAGAGAATTCGAGAACCTGCACATTGCCCCGTTTACAGGGATTCATCTGTTTTACGGCGACCCGAAAGGCGGGGTTGTCGCCTTTATGAAAGTACAGGGCATCGAAGCGCTGCATCAATATGTGTCCGATAGGGGGCGCAACGCGATTTCAGACGTACAGGAACAGCCGTGGGGCGCAAAAATGTGTGCTGTGGATACGCCGGATGGGTATGTGTTGCAGTTTTTTGAGTGATGTGACCGCATTAAGGGAAAGCGGCCTAAAAGGTCACTGGTAATCGGTGGTGGTGAGCTGCATGTTTTGAATGAGGCTAGTAGCACCGTTATTGGTGCCCCATAAGTTCGTGGCGCGCATAGACAGCTCTATCTTGATTGATAAACATCTGGAAACATCAATTTCAAAATCGATAGAATTAGTGCTGTCAATCATAATTGGTGATTGATAGAGTATTTTCCCCATTTCATCGCGGAAGGTATAGACGGTAGTTAAGCCAGTTCCACTACCGTTGTATTCTGGTGCCAATATTTTCCCAATTAGCTTTGTTGCTACACCGTTTAACGGATAAACGACATAGGCATTATAATCGTACCCGCTCTTATCGGCGCGCTCCACAAATCCACGTCCATTATTACTAAATCCAACATAATCAATCCCCTTGTCCGTATAAGACCTAAAATCGCCAGGATGGCTGACTTCAATGTACGACCTGCTGTACATCGGGAGCGCTATCGCGGGTTTATCGACCTTGCCGCCGAGGAATACTGTGCTTGTCGCGCCGTCCCATTCGGCCGATACGCCGAACGCCTCGGCGATGACCGCTACCGGCAGATACGTCCGCCCGTCCACGACGAACGGCTCGATGGGGTTGCCGTGCAGGTCGCGGATGTTGCTGTTGAGAAGCGTCCCGTTCACGACGATTTTGATGTTGTTGAAGTATGCGTTGAGCTGCTTGAACGTCGCCGACGCGAGAACCGGGGTGATGAGGTTGATGAACATGGCCGTGAGCAACATGCCGAGGATGATGTGCCTTGCTTCTTTGATTCTTTTCATTGGAGATGCCCCTTTCTGTTTTTTGATAGAATAACACATAAGTTTTCATTTGTCAACATATGTGTTCATCATATTGCTTTTTTTGGGATACCCTTGATAAGGGTGATGGACATGAGCGATATGCAGTTGAATCCCAAAATAGTGGGCGCGGTCATCGCCGCGCTTAGAAAAAGAAAAGGGGTTACGCAGGAAGTCTTGAGCGGATTGTCAGACATCGGAAGAACACATTTAAGCGCCATAGAGCGCGGGGAACGAAAGCCAACGCTGGAAACCCTATACAGAATCAGCCTTGCGCTGGATATCAAAATGAGTTTCATTGTTTCCTGTATCGAAGACGAAATAAACGGCGATTGAAAAAACCCGCCCGTTTCCGGTTGGAAGCGGGCGGGTGGGTTGTCGGGGGTTTATTTGGCCAGAACCTTTTTTAGCTTCGCGAATCTCGGCAGGCCGTTGACCTTTTCCTGCTTCGTCTCGCCGGCGATTAGCGGCAGGGCATAGTCGGCAAACGGCTGAAGGATGCCGTTGCCGGCTTCGTTAATCCATTCGCGCGGCACCTTCTTTTCGGTGTTTGCCACCGTTTCGAGGGGCAGCAGGGCGATTTCGCACTTGTAGCCGCCGTCGCGGACGCATTTGAACCCGACCATTTTGTCGGTGATGCCGCTGACGGCGTTTTCCACGGCGGCGCGCCCGGCGGCGTAGGATTCGTCGATGTCCGTTTGGCTTGCCGCGTGCGACGCGCAGCGCTGGAGCAGGGAGAACTCAATGCCGCGCACCTTCGCGCCGGTTTTGTGTCTGCAAAGGCCTGCCAGATAGGCCGCGAGGCCGCCGAGCTGGGCGTGGCCGAAGCTGTCTTTGACCGTATCCGCCCCGGCGGAGGCGTATTCGTTGATGAACATACCGTGGCGGTCGTGGATGCCCTCGCTGACGGCGACGATGACCTTGCCGTTCTTTTGGTACACCTGCTCTACGTCGTCAAGGAACTGCTCCATATCGAACGCCACCTCGGGCAGGTAAATCAAGTCGGGCGCGTAATCCCCCGCCAGCGCGGCGGCGGCGGTCAGCCATCCGGCGTGGCGGCCCATAATTTCCAAAATGGTAATCTGCCCGGTGTCATAGACGCGGGCATCCAGATAAATCTCCATGCAGGAGGTGGCGATGTATTTGGCGGCGCTTCCGTAGCCGGGGCAGTGGTCGGTGCCGAAGAGGTCGTTGTCGATGGTCTTTGGGATGCCCATGACGCGGCACTCGTAGCCGTTCTTGAGCATATATTTGCTGATTTTGTTGCAGGTGTCCATGCTGTCGTTGCCGCCGTTGTAGAAGAAGTAGCGGACGTCGTATTTGCGGAAGATTTCCAGAATCCGCTTGTAGTCGGCGTCGTCCGCGTCGGGGTCTTTGAGTTTGTAGCGGCACGACCCCAGCGCCGAGGACGGCGTGAAGCGCAGATGCTTCAGCTCCTCGCGGGATTCTTCGTCCATGATGTAAAGCTTGTCGTCCAAAACGCCTTTGATGCCGTTGGCCGCGCCGTAGACCTTGGTGATGCTCCCGCTGTCCAGCGCGGCTTCGATTGCGCCCAGCGCGGATGCGTTGATCACCGACGTCGGGCCGCCGGATTGGCCTATGATACAGGCTCCTTTGAGTTGGTTCATGGTTTGCACTCCTCTCTTTCCCCGCCTATTCTACCAAACTCAAACGAGAAAGTCAATTTGAAAATGCGAATATAGGGCGGACGTTTCCGTCCGCCCGCCGCCTGCAAGGGAACGCTTGCTACAGCCCCATCACCAGAATCAGCCCCAGCAGAATCAAAAGCTCATCGTCGTCGCCTTCCAGCGACATGAACAGCAAAATCAGCGCCATCAGGATGTCGCCCGCGTCCCAGTCGATGGAAAAGCTCTTGAGCAGCTTTGTAATCCCGCCGCCGCCGGAGCGCAGGATGTCCGCGATGCCGCCGAGGCTGCCCAAGCTGCCGAGGTTCAGCCCGCCGCCCGAGCCGCCTCGGCGCGAACGGGTCTGGCCGCCGCCGAGCAGGGACTCCAGAAAATTGCGCTGCGCCGGGGTGACGGCGGCCGCGGCAGGTGGAAACGCTTGCGCCACGGTCTGTTCCGCCGGTTCGGACGGAGGATCCGGCGGCGGCGGGGGCGGCGGTTCCGGCATGGCGCCCGGCGGCGGAACGGCGCCGCCGCCGCTGTTGAGCGACAGGCGGTTGCTCATCGGGTCGAACGGGCGGTATCCCGCGTAGCGGCTGTACATCCTAAGACCCTCCAAACATACCCAAAGCCCGCCTCGCGGCCTTTGACAACTGCAAGAGCTGTACCGCGCGATCCATCTTCTCCTGCCGCGATTTGCGCACATAGGGGCGGAGCGCCGCCAGAAGCTGGGCGCGGCGGTCGTCCTTGGCCGTCAAATCGCCCAGCAGGCCGGAGATATGTCCCAGCATCTTCGGGTCAAGCCCCGAAAGCGCGCCCAGCAGCCCCGGATCCAGCCCGCCGCCCGCCGCCGAGGGCGACGCTTCCGCCGTTGAGCCCTGCCCTCCCTGCAACCCCTTGGCAAGCTCCGCCACCTGCGCCAGAGCCTCCGGGTTTTGCAGGATTTGGCTCAGTTTTTCGTCGAAATTATCCATTTTTCTTTAAGTTCATCACTTGACCGGCCACGGATTGGCCTTCCTTGGTTGCCATCAGCGTTCCGAGCAGCGCCGAGAGCGCCGCCGTATCGCCCGACGCCGCCTTCGACGCCGCAGCCTTCATTGCTTCGCCCTCCGGCGCGTTGAGCCGCGCCATCAAAGCGCGTCCCTCCGGGCTGTCCATAATCCCGGAAATCCGCGCCGTATCGAGGCCCTTGGCCTTTGCCGCACCTAAAAGCCCCTGCGTAAGATTTTTAACGTCCCTACCCATTTTACACCGCCTCCTGATACAGTATATGCCGCGCTAGGAGACGGTTGACACAAAAAAATCGCGCGGTGAAAGCCGCGCGCGCAAAGCCGCTGATGGGATGGATTGCGGAGAGCCGTCAGCGATTTTGGGAGAGAGCCGGGGATTTTACAGCTTGCGTAATCGCGGTCAGCGCCCTGTCCAGCTCCTCTGCGGTTGTAAGCCTTGAAAAAGACAGGCGTATCACGCTTTCCGGCGTCCATGCGGGGAGCTTCATGCTTAAAAGGGCGGCGCTCTTTTTCCCGCGGGAGCAGGCCGAGCCTGTCCCGACCAGCACGCCTTTGTCGGACAGCAGCCGCGCCAAGGCTTCGCCGGCCATGCCGGGATACGCCGCCGACAGGATGGGCGCGTCGTGCGCGGGGATGACTGTCCAGCCGGACGATGCGAGGCGTTCGGCTGCATGGCGCGTCAGCTCCGGGTTTACGGGCATCCAAGCCTTGATTGCCGCCGCGAACGCCGCAATCAGCGGCAGTGATTCCGTGCCGCCGCGCAGGCCGTCCTCCTGTCCGCCGCCGGTGATTTGCGGGACAAGGCGCACGCGGGGGGAAACGGCCAGCGCCCCCACGCCCATCGGCGCGTGGACTTTGTGGCCGGAAACGGTCAGGAGGTCGATGCCGGATTTGTTGACGCTCACGGGGAATTTCAAAAAGCCCTGCACCGCGTCAACGTGCAGCAAAGCATCCTTTCCGCGCAGGATTGCGGCAAGCGCCCCGACGTCCAGCAGCGAGCCCGTCTCCCCCGACACCTGCGTGACGGTGACTAAAAACGTCTCCGCCGTAACGGCGTCGGCAACGTCCTCCGGGTGGATGCGCCCGTCGGCGCGGGGCGGCACCGTGGAGACGGTAAAGCCTTTGGCTTTCAGCGCCGAGAGGGTGTTTATTGTGGCGGGATGCTCGAAGGCCGTTGTGACGATGTGTTTTTTCGATTTTGCGAAAACGTCGGCCGTGCCGCGCAAAGCGAGGTTTATTCCCTCCGTTCCGCCCGACGTGAACACCACCCGCTCGCAGTCCAGCGCGTCCCGCAGAACCCTCCGAGCGTCCTCCAAGTAAGCCCGCGCCGCCCGTCCCGCCGCGTGGGGCGACGACGGATTGCCGAGCGAGAGCGCGTCAAGGAACGCCAGACGCGCTTCGGCGCAGACGGGGGTATTGGCGGCGTTGTCAAGGCGGATGGCGTCTGTCACTGCGCGCTCTCTATGCTCAATTCCTTCAGCAGCGCCGCGTCTACCGCCGACGGGCAGCCGGTCATCGGCTCGACGGCGGATTGCGTTTTGGGGAAGGCGACGACGTCGCGGATGTTGGCGGTTTGGCAGAGCAGCATGACCAGCCGGTCGAACCCGAAGCCGATGCCGCCGTGCGGCGGCACGCCGTAGGAAAAGGCTTTCAGCATATGCCCGAAGCGGCGTTCGGCTTCATCCGCAGGGATGCCCAGCAATTCAAATATCCGGGACTGCAAGCCGGCGTCGTGGATGCGTATGGAGCCGGAGCAAAGCTCGTAGCCGTTGCACACCATGTCGTATCCCTTGGAGCGGACTGGGGATAAATCCTTTTGCGCCAGCAGTGGGATATCCGCATCCATCGGGGAGGTGAACAGATGCTGCGCGGCGACAAAGCGCGCTTCCTCCTCGCTCCACTCAAACAGGGGGAATTCGGTTATCCAGAGGAAATTATATTGGCCGGAATCAAGGAGGCCCAGTCTCCTCGCGCACTCCAAGCGTAGCGCCCCCAAAGCGGTCTGGGTCAGGCGTTTGTTGTCGTCGGCGACGGCAAAGAGGGTGGCGCCGGGGGCAAAGCCCGTATGCCCGTAAATGGCGGCAAGCTCCGTTTCGGTGAGAAATTTGGCGAAGCTCGAGCTCTCCGCCTTGTGCCACGCCAGTCCCTTGACGTTCAGCCCCTTGACAAATTCGGTCAGCGCGTCGATTTCCTTGCGGGTGAACTCGTGGTCAACGACGATGCACCGCACGTTTTGGGCGCCGGCGAAAACGCCGAAGCCGCAGTTTCTTGTGAGGGCGGTCAAATCCTTTAGCTCGAATCCGAAACGGGTATCGGGCTTGTCGCTGCCGTAGCGCTCCATCGCCTCGCGCCACGTCAGGCGCGTGAACGGGAGCGGGAGGGTGACGCCGAACGCGCCGAACAGATGGGCAATCATCCCCTCGTTGAGGGTGTAAATGTCCTCTAAATCCACGAAGCTCATTTCAATGTCGAGCTGCGCGAACTCCGGCTGACGGTCGGCGCGGAGATCCTCGTCGCGGGCGCAGCGGGCGAATTGGAAATACTTATCCATCCCCGCCACCATTAAAAGCTGCTTGTATTGCTGCGGCGATTGAGGCAGGGCGTAAAACTTGCCCTTGTGGAGGCGGGAGGGGACGATATAGTCGCGGCTGCCTTCGGGGGTGGAGGCGGTCAGTATCGGCGTTTCAATCTCGCAGAAGCCGTTCAAGTCCATATACTGCCGGATGACCTGCATGGCGCGGTGGCGCGTTCTCAGATTGCGCTGCAGCGCCGGGCGGCGCAGGTCAAGGTAGCGGTATTCCAGCCGCAAAAGCTCGTTGGCTTTGGTGTCGTCCTCGATTTCAAACGGCGGCGTTTGGGCGCGGGACAGCACCTTCAGCCCGGTGACCTCAATCTCTATCTCGCCGGTCGGAATGTTGGGGTTTTTGCTGGAGCGTTCCCGCACCGTTCCGGTTACGGCGAGGCACCATTCGCTCCGCGTCTGCGCCGCCTCGGCGGACAGAGGGTTGTCCGCGTCAAATACGCATTGCGCCGGGCCTTCCCGGTCGCGCAAATCAATGAAGACCAGCCCGCCCAAGTCGCGGGAGCGCTGCACCCAGCCGCAGACCGTGACGGTTTGGCCGATATGCGCGGGGCGCAGTTCCCCGCAATAATGTGTTCTCAGCATTCCAGTTCCACCTCGCTTAAAATATGAAGGGTTTTGGCGATATCCGCGGCGCTCGCCCCGCAGCCCATTACGTCTCCCGTGCGCATATCCTTCAGGTTTATCCGGCCGGTTTCCAGCTCCGTGTCTCCAATGACGGCGCTGAAATGTCCGCCGCGCTTGTCCGCGTATTTCATCTGCGCTTTTAGCCCGCGCCCGCACAAGTCCGTTTCCGCCGTGACGCCCAGCCGGCGCAGTTCGTGGCACAGCTTTGCGCAAATCTTCGCCGCCGCCGCGCCCATCGGGGCGAGATAGACGGACGGGGTGGCCTCATCCGGCAGGATGACGCCCTTCGCCTCCATCGCCAGCAGCAGACGTTCCAGCCCCATGCCAAACCCCAGCGCCGGGGTGGGCGGGCCGCCCAGCTCCCCGGTCAGGCCGTCGTACCGCCCGCCGGCGCAAACGGCGCCCTGCGCGCCGATTTCGCGTGAGATAAACTCAAAGACCGTCCCTGTGTAGTAGTCAAAGCCCCGCACAATGCGCGAATCACGGACATACGGGACGCCCATCTCGTCCAAAAGGCTCTCCAGCCGCCCAAAAAAGTCGGCGCACTCCGGGCAAAGGCAATCCACGGCGGCGGGCGCGTCGGACGCGGCGGCGGCGCAGGTTTCTACCTTGCAGTCCAGCACCCGCATCGGGTTGCGCTCCAAACGAGTCTTGCAGGTTTCGCATAAATGAGAGACACGATCATCCAGCCACGCGCGGAGGTTTTTTTGATAGTCCGGGCGGCACTTCTTACAGCCGATGGAGTTGAGGTGCAGGGAGACGTCCAAATCTTGCAGGATGCTTTGCGCCAGCGCGATGATTTCCGCGTCGGCCTGCGGCTCGGACGCGCCGAAGCACTCGGCGCCGAACTGTACATGCTGGCGGTAACGCCCTTTTTGCGGCTTCTCATAGCGGAAATTGGGCGCGATGTAGAAGCATTTGAACGGCAGAAGGGACATATGCAGCCCGTGTTCGATGAAGGCGCGCGCCGCGGACGCCGTACCCTCGGGGCGCAGGGTCAGCGAGCGCCCGTCTTTGTCCGAAAAGGTGTACATCTCCTTTTGCACGACGTCGCCCGTCTCCCCCATGCCGCGCAGGAAAAGCTCGGTATGCTCAAAGACGGGGAAGCGGATTTCCCCGTATCCGTACAGCGCGGCGGCGGCGCGGAGCTTATTCTCCAGCGCTTGCCATCTGCGCGTTTCATTCGGCAAGAGGTCATAGGTGCCGCGCGGCGCTGAAATTTTCATTCGGTATCCCCTCCGATATCGCAAAAACGTTCTATAACCCGCCGATAAAACGCGACGGCGGCGCCCAGAGAGGCCACGGCTACACGCTCGTTTTCAGCATGGATGGTGGCCAGTTCGTCAGACGTGAGAATAAACGGCGAGAAACGCAGGACGGCATCGGAGAAGGGCACGTAGTGCCGCGCGTCCGTTGCTCCGCAGTAAAGGCCCGGCACAACGGGGATGCCGGGGAACACATCGCCCACGGCGCGGGAGAGGGTTTTGAAGGCCGCGCCCCTGTAGTCGGAGGGGTCAAGAGCGGCTTGCTCAAAAACGACGTCGGCTTTCACGCCCAAATCACGGGTCAGCGCTTTAATCCAAGCGAGAAGCTCTTCGGCGCTGTCGCCCGGCAGCAGGCGGATGTTGAAGGTGGCTTCGGCGGACGCGGGCAGTACGTTGTGCGCGATGCCTCCGCTGATGAGGGTCGCCGCGACGGTCGTTCTCGCCAGCGCGGCGGTTCGGTCGTCGGAGCAGAGCCGCTTGAGCAGTTTCTTTCCGTACAGGCGCGGGGACGCGATGTAGCGCCGCAGAGACGCGTCCAGCCACGGGGCGATTTGCCGGATGTTGTCGCGCATCAGCGGGATGAGACGGGCGGGGCGGGGCCGGAACCCGATGCGGCAGACCGCTTCGCAGAGAAGGCTTGCCGCCGTGCGTTCGGGAGGGCGGGAGGAATGGCCGCCGGGAGCGGAGACGGAGAGCCTGACGTTCATCATTCCCTTTTCGGCGGCGCATACGTCCGCCGTCGGTTTGCCGACGGGAAAAGCCGCGTCGGAGATAAACCCGCCTTCGTCCAGCACGAGGGAGAAGCGGATGCCCTGATTGGAAAAATACCGGGCAAGGAGCTTCGCCCCTTCGGCGCCGCCCAATTCCTCGTCGTGTCCCAGCGCCAGATAAATGTCGCGGTCGGGGGTGAAGCCGCGCTCAAACAGGCTTTCCAGCGCCGTGAAAAGGCAGACGACCACGTTTTTGCAGTCCAGTGCGCCCCGTCCCCAGACAAATCCATTTTCAATCCGGCCCTCAAACGGGGGGACGCGCCAAGGCCCTTCTGCGGGAACCACATCGAGGTGGCCGCAGAGGAGAATGGGGTCGGCGGAGGGGTGGGCGGCAGGCCATTTGAAAATGGAGGAGAACCCCGAGGCCTGCTCGGAAATCATATGCTCATGGCACTTGGGGAAACGGTCGCGGAAAATCTTTCGCAAGGCGACCCATTGGGTAAAGTCGCGCTGTGTGACGTCGGGGTATGATACCGTTTGGCAGCGGATGGCCTCCGCCAGCGCGTCCGCCGCGCGTTCGGCCTCTTCGGGACTGTATTCGGGAAGGCCGGGCTCCGCCGCCGGCGCCGCCGGGATTTTGCGAAGCAAAAGCAACGCCGCCGCAATCAGAAGCAGCGCCGGCACGGCAATCCCCGCGATATACAAATAGTCCATTCAAACGCTTCCTTCGAGATAATGCTTATTTTCTACGGTGTACAATCTTCTGATAATACTGCTAAATTCCATTCGTAAATTTCGGAGCGGTAAAATCCCTTTTCTATAATCGGGTCATTTTGGGCAACTTTTTGAGCCTCCTCAATGTTTTGAGCTTCAAAAAGGCACATTCCTCCATCTATATTTGAAAACCCGCCGCCTAAGAAATATCGCTCTTTAGCAATATTCTTTACATAAACTAAATGGTTCTCGACATCCTGACCTGTCATTTCGTTTTCTCCGGTCTTAAAATCGACTCTGACAAATAACTTGCAGCCTTTTTTCAAATGCATTATCTGTTCCCTCCCGTACCGAATATAAATTTTCTGCGCGACGGACATATAATGTCCCTCTGTCGCGCCCTTCGTCTCCGCGACGCTCATTATATCAGACGGACGCGTCTGTGTAAAGTCCCGCCCGCCTCACAGCGTCAACTGTTCCTCGCCGATGTCCTCCGGCTTGACGGCTGCGCCGACGGCGGGGAGGGAGCGGACGCGGAAACGGGCTTTGTTGAGGATGCCGCAGCCGTCGGCGGGCTTGACGGCGACGACGCGCTGACGCGGCTTGACCGAGACGACGCCGACGCCTTGGGTGCTGCGCGTCGTCTTGGGTTCCAGCGACGCCGTGTGGAAGATGACGCAGCGCTTGTCGGAGGTGAAGACCGCCATTTCGGCGTCCTCGCGCAGGACGAGCGCAGCCGTGAGCGGGCTTTTGTCGGAGTAGGCGTTTTGGAGCTTGCGGCGGTTGGACAGGGTGGCGTAGGAGGACAGCTCGACGCGGGCGGTTCTGCCGTTTTCAAAGAAGAAGAAGATATGCCCCGCGTAGTCCTCGCCGGGCAGACTGGCAAAGGAAACGGTTTCCCCCTCGTCCATGCCCAGCTTGCTTGGCAGATAGTCGCCGAGAACCGACGCCTTGGCGTCGTCAAACTCGTGCAGGCGGGCTTTATAGCATTGCTGGCGGTCGGTGAAGACCAGAATCTCGTCCCGGTTGTTCCCTTCCCACTGCAAGGACGGCCCGTCGCCCTCCTTGTATTTGTGTTCGCCAGACATCCGCAGGGAGAGGGGGGTGATTTTCTTGAGGTATCCCTCACGGGACAAAAAGACATGGACGGGATAGTCCTCCGCCGTTTCCACAACCTTTTCCTCGGTATGCCCGTAAATCAGCAGCGTTTTGCGCGGCTTGCCGTGTTTTTTGTCAATGGCTTTCAGCTCGTCGGTGATGATGCGGTCGATTTTCGACGGCGTTTGGAGGGTGTCCTGCAGGTCGGCAAGCTCTGCTTCCAGCGCGGAAACTTCCTCCACCCGCTTGAGGATGTATTGTTTGTTGATGTTCCGCAGGCGTATGTCGGCGATGAACGACGCTTGCGTCTCGTCGATGGCGAACGCAATCATCAGGTTGGGGACGACGTCGGATTCCTCCTCTGTTTCCCGTATGACGCGGATGGCGCGGTCGATATCCAGCAGCACCTTTTGCAGGGCATATAGCAGATGAAGCTTTTCTTTCAGCTTGCCCGCCTGAAAAAAGACCCGCCGCCGCACGCATTCGCGCCGCCACGCGCACCATTCCTCCAGCACGCCGCGCACAGACAGGACGCGGGGCGTCCCGGCGATTAAGAGGTTGAAATTGCAGGAAAAGCTGTCCATCAGCGGCGTTTTTTGGAAGAGGAATTTCATCACCTTTTCCGGGTCGGCGCCGCGCTTGAGGTCAACGGTCAGCTTTAGGCCCGAAAGGTCGGTTTCGTCGCGCATATCGGCGACGTCGCGCAGCTTGCCGTCTTTGATGAGCTTGCCCACGGCGTCGATGATGGCCTCGGCGGTGGTGGAATAGGGGATTTCAAAAATCTCGATGACGCCCTCTTTGGGGTCGTGCCGCCACCGCGCGCGCACCTTGAACGAGCCGCGCCCGGCGTCATACAGCGCGCGCATTTCGTCTTGGTCGCAGAGCAGCTCGCCGCCGGTGGGGAAATCGGGCGCGGGCAGGGTTTCCAGTAGGTCGCAGTTTGGGTTTTTCATATAGCGGACGGCGGTTTGGCACACCTCGGAGAGGTTGAAGCCGCACATCTGGCTTGCCATACCGACCGCGATGCCCTGATTGGCCGACACCAGTACGTTCGGAAACGCCGTGGGGAGCAGGGACGGCTCGCGCATGGTGTTGTCGTAGTTATCGGTGAAGTCCACGGTGTCGCTGTCGATATCGGCGAAGATTTCCTTGCAGATGTCGTCCAGCTTGACCTCGGTGTAGCGCGACGCGGCGTAGGCCATATCGCGGGAATACACCTTGCCGAAGTTGCCCTTGCTGTCCACAAACGGGTGCAGGAGCGACTCGTTGCCGCGAGCCAGCCGCACCATTGTCTCATAAATGGCGCCCTCGCCGTGCGGGTTGAGCCGCATCGTCTGCCCCACCACGTTGGCGCTCTTGGTGCGCCCCCCGGTCAGCAGCCCCATCTTGTACATGGTGTAGAGCAGCTTGCGGTGCGACGGCTTAAAGCCGTCAATCTCCGGGATGGCGCGGGAGATGATGACGCTCATGGCGTAGGGCATATAGTTCTGCTTGAGCGTTTGGGTTATAGGCTCCTTGCGGAGCGGCGCGTGGGAGAGGGTTACGGGCGCTTTCGGCTTCTTCGGCATGAGAGACGTTCCTCTTTCTCTTCTATAGCAATTTCCAAACAATTTGGAATGGTCGCGTGGTATCTATGCAGTGACACACAGTCTTTGCAATGACCATACCATTCGCAGTCTGTTTCAGGACATATGCATTTCATATGTTCGGGGGCAGCCAATATCTCCAAAGGTCTTAGCTTGCCGGACATGGAATCCGCCTCCTAGAAGATGGGGTGTTAAAGGTTGATGTCCAGTTTTGTTTAATGTAGAAAATGCGCTTAGGTGCGCTCAATAGGGTGCCAAGCAATAATTTTTTTACTATCTTCGTCACATAGTGTTATATCCGCTGTTTCTGGATCGTTGGAAAATCCACCCTCTATTTTTGATGTATATGGATTGTTCTTGAGCCACTCATTCCAAAAATAATCATCGGCTTCTTTAGCTGCTTGCTCTCCTGTAATATCATTTTTGTAAAAATAAATAATTTTGCAATAATCAGAAGGAGCAAGACGTATTATTTCAAAGCCATCACCAGCTTTTGCGTTGTTGAGATTTTCGCAAGCTAAATCATCACCACAAACCCAGTCAAATTCCTCATCTTTAACACATGAATTACAAAACAAGCTATAAACCTCATTTGTGCCGGACTTTATTTTTAGTTGCTCTGTCAATTCCTTTTTTGGAAAACCATACTTGCTTTCCCATGCAGCGTACTCATCGGGGGTTATTTCACGCCATGACATATAGCCCCTAATGGCGAGATACACTTTCTCGGGTAAGGATTCTATTGATATTTCGTATTTCATTTTAGTTGCTCCTTTTCACATTATATAAATTAAACATAATTCAGCACCTTTAACTAATGGCGCACTGATATACTATTTCAGGGCATTGTGTGTCAAGCCGCAATTTTTTCTACCTGTCGGTGTAAAAGAGCAAATGGGACACATGCCCTTCACAGCCCAACTTCTAGAATATATCTTTAAGTTTCACAATCAAGCCGGGCAAATCCTCCCGGATGATATCCCAAACCAATCTGAACTTAACGCCCTCATTCCTCATGGATAACCACCCCTGTTGATGCAATTTCCCGGTCTATTCTCGAGTTTTTATCAATGTGGGTCATGTCGAGCAAATCCACATCCCGTCCCAGCGTGCGGCATATGTCCTCGCACAGGGAGACAAACCGCAGCCCGCGCAGGCCGCTGTCAACCAGCAAGTCAACATCGCTTTTTTCGCTTGCCGTTCCTTTTGCGAACGAGCCGAACAGCACGGCGCGTTTTACGTTGTGCCGGGAGAAAACAGGCTCCAGACGCAAGCGTAAATCTGCCGGAGAAACCGAACCATCCATAACAGGTCACCCCCTATGATATATCCGCCAGTTCCAAATACTCAAACCCATGCTCGGCGATGAAGGTTTTTCGGGCGGCGAGGTTGTCTCCCAGCAGCATGTCGAAAACCTCGGCGGTGCTTGCGGCGTCCTCCGGGGTGACCTGCACCAGACGGCGCGTTTCGGGACTCATGGTGGTCAGCCACATCATGTCCGGCTCATTTTCGCCCAAGCCCTTGGAGCGGTTGATTTGCGCGCCCTTGGGGCGTCCCCACTGCTCCAGAATGGACTCTTTTTCCGCGTCGCTCCACGCGAAGGCGGTCTTGTCTTTGTAAATCAGCTCAAAGAGCGGGCTTTCGGCGATGTAGACATACCCTTCCTCAATCAGCGTGGGCGTCAGGCGGTGGAGCATGGTTAAAATCATCGTGCGGATATGGAAACCGTCCACGTCGGCGTCGGTGCAGATGATGACCTTGTTCCAGCGCAGCGCCGAGAGATTGAAGGATGCGTTGCCCTTTTTGGTCTTGGTTTCGATGCCGCAGCCCAGCACCTTGACAAGGTCGGTGATAATCTCGTTTTTGAGGATTTTATCCAAGTCGGCTTTTAAGCAGTTCAAAATCTTGCCGCGCACCGGGACGATGGCTTGGAACTCGCTGTCCCGCGCCAGCTTGCACGCGCCGAGGGCGCTGTCGCCCTCGACGATGTAGACCTCGCGGCGGTCTAAATCCTTTGTGCGGCAGTCGTGAAATTTGCCTACGCGGGTGGTGATATCCATTGTGCCGGACAGCTTTTTCTTCAGTCCGAGCCGGGTTTTTTCCGCCGTCTCGCGGCTGCGCTTGTTGACTAAAACCTGCGCGGCGATGGCTTCGGCGGCGGCTTTGTTTTCGATGAGGTATACTTCCAGCGAGCTTTTGAGCCAATCGGTCATGCACTCTTGGATATAGCGGTTGTTGACGGCTTTTTTTGTTTGGTTTTCATAGCTGGTCGCCGTGGAAAAGTTGCTGGAGACGAAGCACAGACATTCGGCGGCGTCGGCCCATGTGACGCGGCTCTCCGCCTTTTGGTATTTGCCGTTGGCCTTGCAGTAGGCGTCCAGCGCGGAGACGAAAGCGGAGCGGACGGCTTTGTCGGGGCTGCCGCCATGCTCTAAGTAGGACGAATTATGGTAATGCTCGCAAAACGCCGCCGTTTGGGAAAAGCAGAACGCCGCGCTGAGACGCACCTTATATTCCGGCTTGTCCTCCCGGTCGCGCCCGCGCCGCTCGGCGCTCCAAAAGACCGGCTCGGTGATATACGGAGGGGTTTCGTCCTCCGTCTCCCCGTCCCGTCCGCCGAGCTGGCGCTCACGGATATAGTCCATGATGCCGTTTTGATAGAAAAACGAGTGTTTTTGCCCCATGTAGTCAAGCAGAAATGTCACGCTGGGGTTGACCACCGCCTGCTTGCGCAGGGTATCGGTGAAATATTCAAGCGGGACGGCGATGTCGGTGAATACGTCCCGGTCGGGCTTCCAGCGGTGGCGAGAGCCTGTTTTTCTGCCGGAATACGGCTCTTTGTTCAGCCCGCCGATGTTTTTTCCCTTCTCAAAGCGCAGGGTGTATTCAAACCCGTCGCGCAGCACCGTTACGTCCATCCATTCCGAGGCGTATTGCGTGGCGCAGGAGCCTAAGCCGTTGAGACCGAGCGAAAACTCATAGTTTTCGTCGGCGGCGTTGTGGTATTTGCCCCCGGCGTACAGCTCGCAAAAGACCAGCTCCCAGTTATACCGGCCCTCGCGCTCGTTCCAGTCCACCGGGCAGCCGCGCCCGTCGTCGGAGATTTCGATGGAATGGTCGGCAAAAACCGTGACGCGGATGGTTTTGCCGTGGCCCTCCCGCGCCTCGTCGATGGAGTTGGAGAGGATTTCAAAAACGGCGTGCTGGCACCCCTCAAGCCCGTCGGAACCGAAGATGACGCCGGGGCGCTTGCGCACGCGGTCTTCGTCTTTGAGCTGGGTGATGGAGGTGTTATCGTAGGTTTTTCGGACAGGCACCGGCTATATTCGCCACCTTCCCAAATAAATCGGCTCGATGATTTCAAGCGCTATCAGAAAAATCACGGTCAGCGCGGCGAGCAGGACGACAATCCAAACCGTCATCGCGGCCAGCAGCTTGCCTCTGGCGTATTCCCGCAGGGCGCCGCCGCGGCCGCCCGTCGCCATAATGACGAGCAGGAAAAAGTTGAGGATGGGGATGCGGCATAAAAGCTCCATGCAAAAAACCCTGCCCGCGGAAATGCCGCCGTCGGCGTCCGACGGGACGGAGGGAGGCTCCGCAAGCCCGGCCGGTTCCTCGCCCGGCATGTCTTCAAGGCCGTCCGGCAGCGGCTCCTCCGGCAATGCCGGTATATATGCCGGCTCCGGCTCCGGTACGGACGCGGCGGCGGGTTGGCCGCAGTGGTGGCAAAACTTGAAGCCGTCTAACATATGGTGTCCGCAGTGTGCGCAAATCACAAAATCCCCTCCCGGTCTGTTTCTCTCGCTACGCACTATATTACCGCAAAAAACCCGTCTTGTACAGTGCGCGGCGAAAAAATTTGCCCGGACGGCGATTTTTTCCTAAAAACGCTTAAAAAAGTGTTGACAGTCCGCGCGGGCTGTGGTATTCTGTCATAGCCGCTTCATGTGGGTTGGCAAGCGGGGAAACTCCCCCACCTTGACATGAGCGAGACTCAAACCGAGAGGGACTGCTCTAATGACAGCGATTTTTGAAACAGGCGGTAAACAATACCGCGTGGCGGAGGGCGACATCATCTATGTCGAAAAGCTCGCCGCCGAGGAAGGCTCCAATGTAGCCTTCACCACCGTTATCGCGGTGTTTGAAAATGACAAAATCAAAACCGGCGACCCGTATGTCGCCGGGGTCACCGTGACGGCTGCCGTTATTAAAAACGGCAAGGCGAAGAAAATCATCGTTTACAAAATGAAGCCCAAGAAGAATTACCGCCGGAAGCAGGGACATCGCCAGCCGTACACCAAGCTGCAAATCAAATCCATATCGCTGCCCAAGGAAAAAAAGCCGGCCGCGCCGAAGACGGACGCCGTGCCCCAAGCTGAACCCGTCCCCAAGGCCGCTGCCGCGCCCAAAACACCGGCAGCCCCGAAAAAAGCGGCGGCTCCGAAAGCGGCGGAGACCAAAACAACAACGGCGGCGAAGCCAAAGGCCGCGGCAAAACCCGCCCCGAAACCCGAAAAGGCGGAGAAAAAAGGAGAGGAATAAAACATGGCTCATAAAAAAGGCGTAGGCTCCTCGCGCAACGGGCGCGACTCGCAATCCAAACGCCTCGGCCCCAAACGCGCCGACGGTCAGTTTGTCAACGCGGGAACCATTCTCGTCCGCCAGCGCGGCACACGTATCCACGCCGGCCTGAACGTGGGCCTCGGCAGCGACGACACCCTGTTCGCCTTGGAAAGCGGCACGGTTCGCTTCGAGCGTCTGGGGCGCGACCGCAAAAAAGTCTCCGTCCACGCGGCAGAGTAGGCACGGCACAACGAATAAGCACCGGCGCGGAAACGCGCCGGTTTTTGTACGGAGCGGCGCCCTGTCCGTAAAAAGGGTGTGGAAATTTTGGAAAGAGTATGGTATAATAAAATCGTTCGTTGAGACTGGCTTAATAGGCCCCGAAAAAATATAAGGAGGAAATCATCATGTCAAACGACAAGTACACATCCATTGTAAATCTTGACTTCCAGTACGCGCACAGGTTTATGAATTGGTCAAGGGAGGCAAAACACCTTCACGGTCACTCAGGCCTTTTAACGATTGAGCTTGAGGACACCGTAGACCCGGTGACCGGATTCGCGCACGCCTGTAAAGACGGGTTCAAAAAGGCATGGGAGGTTTGCGACCATTTCCACCACGCGACATTGTTTCAAGAAGGCGACCCGCTCCTTGACGCGGTTCTCGCGGTGTACGAGAAAGAAGGAATCATCAACGACCCGGCGCATTGCGTTCCCCTGAAAAAGATTGACCACCCTCTTGCTTGGTCATACCCGGAGTACAGAATTGTTGTGACCAAAAAGGTTTCTACCTGCGAGAACCTTTGCGAGCTTTTCTACGAGCTGCTTAAAGACAAAATGCCGATTAAGAAAATCACATACCGCTCATCCGCTATAAACGCGGCGTCTAAAGAGTTTATGTAGGGAAAGCCTCATGCAAATGATAACAGAGCGGCATTTTGCCGCTCTGTTGCGTTCTGATTATTTTTTATTAAATTGCAATCCACCAGCACACCCCAAATTTATCAATAACCGTCGCGCAGCATTTGCTCCACGGAACTTCCTGAATGGGGCTGAGGATAACACCGCCATCGCTCAAAATGTTAAAGGCATTGCAGACCGATTCTTCGCTTCCCATCTCAAAAACATTAAAGGTCATGGTTTCCCAGCAAACGAGATGTCTACCGCGGTTTTCCGCCCGTCCGCTTCAGCGGCTTCAGGGCCGGGCCGCAGAGGACTTGGCCTTCGGGGTCAAAGCGGGAGCCGTGGCAGGTGCAGTCCCATGTCTCCTCGTCCGGGTTCCATTTGACGGCGCAGCCCATGTGGGTGCAGACCGGCTCGACGGCGTGGGTCAGGCCGGTCAGCAGGTTGCCTGCGATGTCCGCCGTTTCTTTGCAGAAGCTCTTGGCTTGCAACCCGATATCTCTGCCTTTCAGAGAGAAAACCTCGGCAAAATCGCTCCGTCCTTGGGTGATTAAATCGCTGATCATGTCCGCCGCGGCCATGCCGGAGGTCATCCCCCATTTGTTAAAGCCGGTGGCGATATAGAGGTTCTCTTTGAGCCGCCCGATATATGGAATGCCGTCATGGGTCATGCAATCCTGCGCCGACCACATGAACGCCGTTTCGGCGCCGGGGTACAGCTCTTGGGCGGAGCTTAATAACCCGTCGAAATGCCGGGCATCAGTTTCGTGGCCGGTTTTGTGGTCAACCGCGCCAAGCAAAACCAGATTGCCGTACGGACGGAAAGAAAACCCGCCGTGCTTGCTGTCGAGATAGACGTCCCGAAGCGTCCCGGCGTTCTGGAGAGCCAGCACATAGGAGCGCTCCTGAAAAATCTTGGCGAACAGCAGCGAGGTTTTGTCGATGAAAGGATAATGGGACGCGCTGATGATATGCTTTGCCAGAATTTTGCCCCTGTTTGTGATAACCGCGCCGTCCTCAATCCCTGTGGCTTTGGTGTGGGTGTAGATTCTGCACCCGGCCGCCGTAAGGATTTCGCAAATGTGGCGAGCGAATTGCAACGGGTGAAAATGCGCCTGACCGGGGAACTGGAGCGCGCCGGCTGTCTGTATGGGCAGCTCGTCCGGGTGGGCGAAAACCGCCGCCATTCCCAGCTTTTGTGCGGCGCGAACCTCATCTTCGATTGCCTGCGCGTTATCCGTTGAGTATATCCATGCGTTGCAGGGGGTGAAGCCGCAGTTGATGTTTTCCCGTTCGATAATCTCCCGGTAATGCTGTATCGCAGTTTCGTTGGCGGCGAGGTATTGCTTCGCGCGCTCCGCGCCCGCACCTTTGAGCAGTTTTGCGTAGATTAACCCGTGCTGGGATGTGATTTTCGCGGTGGTGGTTGCGGTCACGCCGCTGCAAACCTCGTTGGCGTCAATGAGGGCAATATCCCGCAGCCCCTTACGGTGCAGCATATACGCGCACAACAGCCCGCATAGTCCCGCGCCGACAATGACGGCGTCGGCTTGCATATCCCCCGGCAGAGCGGGGAACGCGGGCATAGCTTCCTGCTGCCATACGGATTTGTGATTCATGCAGGTTTCGATATCACCCGGGTTGACTTTATCGTTCATTTTGCGATCACCTCATGGCGTAGCTTGCCCCGTATTTGCGCGGACTACTATTGCCGGCGCAACGGATTGGCAGATGGCAGCGATATGCAGCCGTGCGCGGGGTGCGCTGGGGAGGACGAAAGGGAAAGAGCCGCCTATGAAGACGGCTCAAACGTATTCCCTGTCCCCTACGGGAGGTCGTCAGGTTCGATATTGTTGAAGGTGACGATGCTCTCTTGCCGGGTGTATGCATTCGTCGGGTTGAAATTGGTTCCGTCGCCGGACATGATGCCGTTGGCGCGGACGAAATTGATGCCGGGCTGCGCCCAGCTCACGGTCACGCTCAAGTCGGCGAAGTCGGCGGTCGGCGGGTTGCTGATGTCTGCACCAATGGCGCGGCAGGTGTTCATTATCATGGTCGCCGCCTCTTGGCGTGTGAAGTCGCCGTTGGGGTTAAACTGTCCGGGGGCGTCAGCCGTCGGCGCGACCGCTCCTGCCGTAATCCCCAGCCGGTACGCCGCCAGAATGTTCGCGTCGGTCGTGTCGCTGAACGTCAGCCCCTCCCGCTCGGGTCGCCCATGCGCCGCGACAATCGCGTCAAGGTCGGTTTCGCCCAGCGCGTATTTTACCCACTCCACTGCCATGCGGGCAAACTCTTGGCGGGTGATGACGCTTCTGTAGTTGTTCTGTATATCGGCGGGGACGAAGCCTTTCGCCAGCGCGGAGGTGATATGGTCTTTTGCCCATGTGTCGGCGGTGTCGAGAGGGTTGGGTTGCGGCGGCGGGGGTGTTGTGCCGCCGAGGAGGGATTCGGGGGGCGTCAGCTTGAGTCCGTCGATGACTTGGAACGGCGAAGCTGCGGCGGCGCTCCAGCGCAGAACGCTGCCGTCCGTTTTCACGGCATGGTATGCCCCTGCGTAGATAAACCTATCGCCTGTCATAATTTGTACTGGCGTTGACGAGCCTGTGCGGCTGCGTTCTATGGGCGCGAAATTGCCGTATCCTGTAGGGTTTGAACCGCCCGCGCTCGCGTTATTCCCCCAAGCCCACAGGGTTCCGTCTGTCTTGACCGCGAGGGTGTGGTCTGGTTGCGGAGAGATAAACGCCACGCCGTCCATGATTTTTACGGGTTCGGCGCGGGCTTGAGACGTCCCGTCGCCAAGGGTTCCATAGGATCCTAAGGTTACATTTTTACCCCAGCCCCATAGGCTGCCGTCTGTCTTGATGGCAAAGTGCCGGAGTCCGTCCGACGATACATCAATGCCGCGTGTGCCTGTCACCGAAGCGACGCCGTCCATGATTTTCGCGCCGATTCTCGAATTTTCCAAGCTCCACAGGTTGCCGTCCGTCCTGATTATATAGCCGGAGTTCGTGCTTGTCGCGACCGCGGAAACAACCTCGTCGGTGATTTTTGCCGGGTCACGGTCGATGTTGCCGTCCCAAAGCCACAAGCTGCCGTCCGTTTTCACGGCGAGGAGTGTTCTATACCATATGGACGCGAACGCCGCGCCGTCCATGATTTTCCGGTGTGTTGTGAGGGTGGCTGACCCCCTATTGTCCCTAAACTCGCCGGAGACCCATAGGCTGCCGTCTGTTTTGAGGACAAAGCTGTTGGTATCCCCTATCCCGGCGGCGAGAACATCATCCATAATCTTAATGGGCGTGTCAATCGTCTGAACCTGTTCCGCACTTCCGGTTCCCAGCACGCCGTGCGCTTCTGTTCCCCACACCCAAAGGCTGTTGTCGGCTTTGATTGCCATTACGGCTTCCCCACGATACATTGTGGTACTCCTAACCGATACAAGGGACGACCAGCCCGGCATGGGTGTGCCCGCCGCCGCGCTTGCGGGGAAGGTTGCGGGGATGAGGGTCAGGGTAAGCGCCAGCGTCAGCGCTAGGGATAGGATTCGTTTTTTCATTGTGTACACGCCCCTTATTTTTATTTTGGCTTTTGCAAAGAGAAAGCTGGATTACCCTCATTATAGCCGATTATGGGCTACCAGTCAATAGCCTGTAACGGGCTACGGTATACTAACATGGGTGAGGGCGTATGTATGAGAGAATCCGCGACTTGCGGAATGACAAAGACTTGCGTCAAGTTGATTTAGCAAGAATCTTGAATTGCAGTCAGCGCGTATACAGCCATTACGAGCGCGGCGAGTTGGATATCCCTACAGAAATTTTGTTGAAGCTGGCAGACTTCCACAACACCACAACCGATTATATACTTGGGCGTACAGACAAGCGGGAGCCATTACCCAAAGCCCTGAAATAGCAAAGAGCGGAGAGGACAACCCCGCCGCTTTGTCTATGCTGCAGTCCTTGCGGCTTCGCTTGCGGCAGTCTTCCTCTGTGGTATCAATCGCAGAGGTTACAGGGCATGGCAAGAGAGCGTCAAGGCTGGATGACCTTAACGCTCTCTTGTGTTGCGTCTTATAGCTTAACCGTGACGGCAAACCTGTCGACGAAAAAATAAGGGTTCGTATAGGACTGCTGTGGTGGACGATAACGGACTTGAACCGCTGACCCTCCGCACGTCAAGCGGATGCTCTACCAACTGAGCTAATCGTCCGGGTCAACTACTATTATACACGCAGAAACACGCCTGTCAAGGGTTTTTTGCCCCTTCCTCAAATTCATCGGCGGGTCTCCGCGGCGCCTAGCGTTACTCAGGCTCCGCCCTGAGCGTAATCGACGCGCAAAAAACCTTGCCCTCGGCTTCAAACCGGGCCGTCTCGTTGTATTTCCGGGCGACGGCCTTTACCGACGAAATGCCAACGCCCTCTCCCTCGTGCTTTCGTGACAAAAAGACGCCGCCGTCTTTCATCAATTCGCCGTCAAAGCTGTTGTCAATGGTTATGGCAAGCATTTTTCCGGTGAATTTGGAGCTGACCTTGATGAACCTATCGCCGCTTATCCTCCGGCAGGCTTCAACCGCGTTTTCGATGCAGTTGCCGAAAACGATGCACAAGTCCGAGTCGCTGATACCCGTGTTTTCAGGAAGCTCCAAGCGAGCGTCCAAGCGGATGCCCTCGTTTTTCGCTATTTCAGCATAATATCGCATGATGGAATTGACGGCGAAGTTTTCGCAGAAGACCGTTTCAATATCGGCCGGCAGCGTCTCGGTGTATTCGTTTACATACGATTTCAGCTTTGCGGGTTCCCCCTCGTTGATATACGACTGGATGAGGGACAGGTGATGGCGCAAATCATGGCGCGCTGCTTTGGTGTCCTCTATGTTTTTCTGCACCCCGTCATAGAACCTTTTTTGCAGCTCAAGCTGCCGGTGAGCCAAAGTGATTTCCGATTCCATTCGGGTGTTCTTCGCAATCCCGGACAGCATACGAAGCAGCAGCGCATACGTAAAGAAAATCACCACGGCAACGGATGTAAAAACCGTGTAAACCCAAGGACTGATTGTTTGCCACACTTCTTCGGCTCCGTTGAAAAGGATTGCGAAAAAAAGGAGGTTCTCAACGGAAAAAAACAGAAGCGGAACAGCCCACAAGCCTTTTATATCCTGTGATTTTATCCGCGTCAGGGACGGCTCGAACAAACGGTACAGCAACAAGATCATGACGGCAAGCAATACAAGCCTGCCTGAAACATTGAACAGATAACCGGATGTCTCCGACAACAGGGAGAGAAAGGTGCTTCCCGCGAAATAGAGGAGCATACTCTGAAGATTGGTCAAATGGAGCGCCAAAAAGAAAATAAAAAGCTGTTTTTGTATGCCGAGCCGCGTGTTTTTTAGCATGTATAAAAATACAAGCAGGAAATACAAGAGATCCGCGAATAAAAAATGCAGGTGTTCGTAGCTGAGCAGCGGGGTAAGCAGGGTTAAGAGCGACGAAAACACAGCCGTGGCGGCCAGCCACAGCAGCAGGACTTTGTAAGCGCTGCGCGTTAAATGATTTCTGAAAAGAAAGAAATACAGAACAAACAAAGAGTAGTAGCTAAAAAAATAATGGAAAACTGTCCCCATAGGAAATGAACCCTCCCTTTTGCCGGGCCGCCCCGGCGCTTTTACAGCCCTCTCAGCATCGAAAACAAATAGTCCCTGTACGCTTGGTGGATAACCAGCTTGTCCTTTTTGCGGATGGGAACCGCCATTCCGTTTTTCAGCAGAAAATCGCTGTCCGCCGCATCGTCTATGTAGCGCATGTTTACGATATAGCTGCGATGCGTCCGCAAAAACATCCGCGCGCCCATGCCCCGAAGCTGCCGATCCACTTCATCCAGAGGCCGGTAGCATTTGAGGGTCTCCGATACGGTGTGAATCAGGCAGGCATGGTTGAAAACCTCAATGTACATGATGTCCTTGAGCAAAACCTTGACCGTAAGCCTGTCCGACAAAACCTCCATAAACGCAATCGAATCGAAGAAAACCTTCACGCATTTGTTCAGGGCGCTTTCGACCTCGGCATAGCCGACCGGCTTGAGCAGATATTGCAGCGCCTGCACCGAAAACCCGTCAAGCCCGTGGTCGCGGCTGCTCGTTATGAAAATAATCGCCACATCGCCGTCGGTTTCCCGTATCTTTCGCGCGACCTCAATCCCGCTCATCCCCGCCATGTAAATATCTAAAAAGATAATCTTGACGCTTCCGGCCGGGTTTGCGGCCCAATCCTTCAGAAGCGATTCGCCGTTTTCATAGGCGACTATCTTCACCGGACAGTTTATATCCATAAAGAATCTTTTGACCAGAAAGCACAGAGTCTCTCTTTCCTCAACGGTATCCTCGCAAACCATCACGGTCATCCGCGCTCGCCTCCTTATGAAGTTGGTTGCCAACCAACAGTATACCACAAAACGCCGCGCCCATCCAGCCCCATTTGCGCAATTAACCGCCGCCTTACGCCATGTCCGCCGCCGCCCGCCCGCGCGCATTCCGGCTTGCGCAATTTGGCGGCGTTTCACGCCGCATCTATTGTTTCCCGCCGGGAAACGCGCTATAGTGTCCCCAAATATCGAAATTTAGGGGGCACACAAATGCGTACAAACAAACGATTCTCAAAATTTCTGGCGTGGGCGCTGGCCTTCGCCGCCATCATCGCGCTCGCGCCGCTCACGGCGTTCACCGCGGAAAACGTGGACTACGTTGACGCGGCGGGCGTGCCGCAAACACCTCAGAACGGCGTAACCGAGGTCGAAGACACCGACACCGAATGGGAGACGGGCTGGTACGTCGCCGGAGGCGAGATCACCATCCCCGTGCGCGTCACGGTCACAGGCGCGGTCAACCTCATTCTGGCGGATGGCGCCCACCTCACCGTGGAGGGCGGCATAGGGGTCACCGGCACAAGCAACAGCCTGACCATCTGGGCGCAGTCCCACGCCGTAGACGGCGACTGGGTTCATGGCAACTATAGCAGTGTCGGGAAGCTGACGGCGACGACTCTTAATACTACCACACATTCGGCCATCGGCAGTAATGTTGGCGCAACAGATCGGTCTGCGCCAGTTGCCGGCTCGATCACCATCAACGGCGGTGTCATCTCGGCGACAGCTTCTGACGTTGCCGGTTCTACTAACACATCTGCCGGAGCCGGCATAGGCGGCGGCGGTGCGGGCAGTTCTGTAACCATCAACAACGGTCATGTCACCGCAAAGGGAAGTAAAGGAGGAACCGCAGGAAGTGCGTCCAGCGGCGCAGGTATCGGCTGTGCGGGTTTCAATGGCTATGCGGGTGACACCTCAAACATCGGTATTATCGAGATTAACGGTGGATATGTAGACGCGCAAGGAGGCGCCCCATCCCAAGCCGGTCCGGGCGGTGCGGGTATCGGCGGTGCCGGCATTATTACCAACTTTAATAATGCCGAATTTATGTCCGGCTCAATTACAATTACAGACGGTATTGTCTTCGCAGTAGGCGGGAATGCCGCTGCGAATTACGGCAACAACAACGACGGTGGCGCGGGTGCGGGTATCGGCGGCGGCGGCGGAAGGGCTCAACGCCCTCAGTCAGCCCCCGACATTACCATCAGCGGCGGCACTGTCACCGCACAGGGAGGTCATAGTCTGATTTCCCGAGGCGGCGCAGGTGCGGGTATCGGCGGCGGCGGTAGCAATAACAACAGCGATACTGTCTACCCGGGCGGCGCAGGCGGCACAATCATCATAAGCGGCAATGCGAACGTCACCGCAACCGGCGGAAGAACCACCGGAACGGATGGTAGTCAGAACACAGGCGCAGGCGCGGGCGCGGGTATCGGCGGTGGCGGCGGAACTGGCAGAGCAGACGCAGACGGCGGCGCAGGCGGCACTATAACCATCAGCGGCGGCGCGACAGTCACCGCGACGGGCGGCACAGCCCCAGCATCAGGCGGCGGCTCTAAAGCTATGGACATCGGCGGCGGCGGCAATAGCCGCGCAACGGACAGCTACGGCGACGGCGGAACCCTCTCCATCACCGGCAGCACGGTTTCGCTGGGAGAGAACGGCACAAACTCGGATATAACAACCCTCACCACCGCCACCATCAAAGGCGACGGCGCGGGTGAGTTAGAAGGCTATTACAACGCCGACGGCAATCACGACGTGACGGTTACCTTGACGGCGAGCCCAACAACCCCCGGCTTCGTCAACAACGCGGTCACGCTCACAGCGGAGGTCTACACCACGCGCACCAGCGGCTTCGCGACCCTCGCGCCGGGCAGCGACACCATAACCTTCTCCGTCGGCGCTACTCCAATCGGTTCCCCGGTCGCGCTCACGGCGAAACAGGACGCCGGCGGCGATCCGGTGCTGGAAAACGGCTACCCCGTTTACGTAGCGACCACGACGTGGACGCCCACCGCCGTAGCGGACAACCTCACCCTCACCGCCGCGTTCACGGGCGACACGCGGTATGAGAGTGCTACAGGCACGGTCAGCAGCTACGCGGTGAACCTGCCCGCCCTCACCGGCACGGTGACGATTGACGACGACGGCGCCGCCAACCTAGTCCCGGGGACAGTGCTGACGGCGGTGACGACGACGCTGACTTCAGACCCGACCGGCGCTGACCTCAGCGTGATTACCTACCAATGGCGGCACGTCGGCGATGCCGCCGTCATCGGTACAGACTCCACCTACACGCTCGCAGCAACCGACGCTGGCAAGACCATCACCGTCACAGTCACGACGGCGAATACGGATGGATCAAAAACCTCGGACGCGACCGGCACGGTCGTCCTCCCCGGCGCAGGCATGGACGCGCCCACGCTCGTCACCAGAACGGCGAACTCCATCACAGTCACGGCGGAAAAGGTGGGAGGAACCAACGCCCAAGACATCGAATACGCCAGAAGCAATGGCGTCACATCGGCGCTGGACGGTACGACTTGGCAGGACACCGGCGTGTTCACGGGCCTTGCCGAATACACGGAGTATTACTTCTTCGCCCGCACGAAGGCCCTCCCTGCAAGCTATTATCTTCAAGGCGCCCCCTCGTCCTCGAGCGCCGCCATCCGCACGCAGATGGATATTACCGGCAAAACCGTGACCGCAGACTTCCCCACCAACCTAGTCTATACCGGAAGTGCGCATGAGCCAACCCCGACAGGCTCTGTCACGGTCACGTTCGGGTCGGACGATATCACCCTGACCGCCGGAACGGATTATACTCTCGGCTATACGAGCAACGTCAATGCCGGAGAAGCCACCGCCACGTTCACCGGCACGGGCAACTTCACCGGCACGGTGCCGATGACCTTCAACATCGCCCCCGCGCCGCTCACCATCACCGGCTTTAGCATCAGCAAAACCTATGACGGGGACAACACCGTCACAGGCTTCGGCAGCTTGACGTTTGAGGGCTTTGTCCCCAGCGAAACGGCGGAAGTCAGCACAGCCGGCGTGACCGCGACGTACGACTCGGCGAATCAGGGCGCGGATCAAGACATCACGTTTGGCGGAGCCGATTTCAGCATGGCGACCGGCGGCACCGCGACGGCAAGCAACTACAGCATCACGCAGCCGACCGGCATAACCGGCACGATTAACAAGCTGGCGCTTGCGGACAGTATGCTGAGCATCACCGCCCCCGGCCCGTTTACCTACACCGGCTCGGCCCAAACCCCGGCGTATACGCTGAACCCCGGCACCGGCATGACCGCCACGCTGGATACGGATTACACCGTCGAATGGTCAGCCAACACCATTGCGGGCGAAGCCACCCTCACCGTCACCGCGACAACCGCCGGCAACTACTCCGGCAAGGCGGAGACGACGTTTACCATAGCCCCGAAGAACATAAGCACAGCGGATGTATTCAACGCAGTTTTCCCGCCTGTGAGTTATACCGGAGACGCGCGGCAGCCCACCCCCACCTCCGTCACAGCGGACGACTTGACCGTGACCTACACCCTCACGAACTGGAAGGACAACACCGCCGCCGGAACCGCAAGCGTGGACATCACCGGCACGGGCAACTTCACCGGCACACGGTCGGCAACCTTCACGATCGACAAAGTCATCCTCACGCCGAGCATCGACTTTACCAACGTGACGGACAAGACCTACGACGGCACTGCGGCGATTACCAGCACACAACAACCCACCATCACCCTCGCCGC
>Ga0099364_10000344_pt1 | contig 77951 bp, 62 predicted proteins | sample TergutTh196P3_FD_73070 | JGI IMG/M metagenome (GOLD analysis project Ga0099364, IMG submission 73070) | Microcerotermes parvus P3 segment gut microbial communities from Pointe-Noire, Republic of the Congo - Th196 P3 | ecosystem: Host-associated > Arthropoda: Insects > Digestive system > Gut ...
TTCCCAGCCGGTATAAAATTTCTTCCGCTTCCTTAAACCTGCCATGATTAAAGAGAATCCAGCCAAGTGATAAAAGGGAAGGGCCATGACCGGGATCGGATTCCAATGCAGCACGGACAGCCTGTTCCGCCCTGTGGTATTCTCCCTTTTTTAATGAGACATAGCTTATCATTTCAAGAATGGCAGAGCTGGAGCTTATATTGTTTGCCCTTGTTAGAAGCTCATCCGCCTCGCCAAAAAATTCCTGTTTAATGTGGCAGTTTGCTAGATTGCATAAATACTCTGCATTATCAGGATCGGCAGCTAGGGCTTCCCTGAATTTCTTTTCCGCTTCCTCATATTTACCGTAATGAAATAATATGCTCCCTCCGCAATTTGCAAGAATGCCTTCCGGATCTTCTCCCAAAATTTCTACGGCCTTATCGTGATGTTTTTTAACCGCATCCAGATCACCCTTTCTTAATGCAATTTGTGCGGCCATGCAATTTGCCCAGCCTCTTACTCCGCTCTCTCCTTCATCCTTTTCAGAAAGCTCCAAAGCTTTGTTTAATGCTTCCAGCATTTTTGGATCATTCATATCGTCATTTAAAAGATAGAGATTTTCTGCAAGACGTAAATGAAAAAGTGCAAAGTCTTCTTCAAGGCCAACTGCCTTTTTTAAAAGAGTAAGGGCTTCCTTTCTCTTTCCTTCGCGCAATAAGAGCAGGGCTCCAAGAAAGACTTGGGCACCGTCTTCCTTTGGACGCGGCTTTACATTCTTGCGAAGTTTTTCTGCAAGGGCGAATTCTTTCTTTGCCATTTCCCAATCTTCCACAGCAAAGGCCCATTTACCTGCAAGGCTTCTTGCCTCCCAGTTTTTTTCTCCAAGTGAGAGAAGTCTTGGAATTATCAAACCAAGATCGTTATTGTTTCCTTCATTTAAAAAGGCCCTGCCAGCATCCAGAAAACGCATTAGGGCTTCTTTGGTTTCTCCCATCACATCGTAAACATTGGCGGAGTTTTTTGCAAAAATTCCCCTGTCCTTATCCAGCGAAAATGCCTTGTCATAATTTTTTGCTGCGCGTGTATAATCGTTCAAACCCCAATAAGCATGACCCATAAAATTCCAGAGTATGGGATCCTTTTTGGAAATCTTTAATGCTTCCCTGCAGAAATCCTTTAACTCTTTGTAACGCCGGCCATGATCCAGGATCTTTGCCATTTCTATCAAAGCTTCCCTGCCTTCAAGACTTTCAAGATCCTCTTCATAACATTGACCGATATGGGCTTCGGCTTCATTGTACAATCCAAGGGAAAAGGAAAGCCGTCCTGCCAGCAATAATTCCTTCTGGCTCTTTTTATGGTTCTCCATATCCCAGCACTTATGCAATTCTGACAATGCCGCCTCGAATTGATTTGCCGCCGCAAAGCTTCCTGCAAGATTCAATCTGCACTGGGGATCTATGGAAGGGCTGTTATGCCAAATTTGGTATTGCCGGGAAACTTCGTTATGATGGGAATCTGCAACAAGGCTTTCAAGAAAAATTGCTGTTGTATATTTTTCTTCCGGAGACGAGTTTTCTGAACCAGTTTCCAAACCGGCCGAACTTAAATTCGTCACTTCTCCTGAATCGTAGGAAGCCGCATATAAACCAATCCCTCCCTCATATATGGAAGAATCCTGAATTTCCGCCGCCCATTGTCCGCCTATCAAAATGATAATGGAATTACTGTAGGAGATAATAGAAAACTCAATAAGATCCCTTGCCTCAAGACCTTTCCCGCTGAATGAGGGAAGCTCTGTCCAGCCAATTAAGGGAAAGGGCATTCCGTTTCTTACGGCATCTAACCGGAAATATTCCTTATTGGAAATTAAAAGTGAATAATAGGTATTGCTGTCCACCATGCGGAAGAGCATTCCGCCTGCACCATATCCCTTTGTATCGATCCTTATTGAAGCTGTTAAAAATACATCCCTATAGCTGATGTCCGGAACATCCACCCATGCAATGCAATGACTTTTTTTTATGCCCAATACCATGGATGTTTTTGTCTTGGATGAGAAGCTGCTGCTTCGGTAATTGGCATCATAGGACAATTCTGATTTAATATTAAAACGGGACAGGCGAGGTTTGCTGAAGTCTGCAATCCATTTTTCTTCTATGTTGCCTTCGGAAACAGGCTTTTGCCTTGTAAAGAGCTTCTTTAAAAATGGCAGTCTCTTTAAAAAACCGAGCATATAATTTTTTAACCTATATTTTGCAAATAGTCGAGGGAGTAATGATTGAAATAATTAAAAAATATTTGGATAAGCTGCTTTTTATTATTGCAATCGCGATTTTGCTTACAGGACTCATTCAAATCAGGTCAAGCCTTCCGTCTCTTTTTAATACATCGAATATGGAACTGCCGCAAAATCCTCCTATTATTTTGGTTTTTGATCATTGGTGGCTGGAATTTCTGGGAGAGGAAACCATTCTGGAAATTATTGATGAATTTGAAGATCTTCATAAAGACATAAGTCTTGTTTTTAACAATAGATCCTATGAAGAAATTAGGGAAGAATTATTTTCGATAAATAACGGAGATTATGGAGATGCTCTTGGTGCCGACATTTTTGCTCTGGATCTTCTTTGGGTACCGGAGCTGCTGGAAAGGGGTGTTTTGGATGCTTCTTTAAACAGTGACTTTTACACGATTATTTCTTACTTAAATCTTCTATATTATAATACCGCCATTCTTACAGAGGCAGGTTTTGCCATGCCTCCCGGAAATAGATCCCAATTTCTTTCACAGGCAAGGGCGGTAAGGGACATGGACGAAAATATTCGGCCTTTGGGAATGGTACCTTCCTCTTCCCGGTTTATTTATGATGAGATCCTTCCATGGTTTTGGTCGGCAGGGGTGTCGTTCTTTAATGACGGAAGACCAGCCATTAATACCAGAGCGGCTATAGACAGTTTTTCGTTTATTGGCTCCCTGTTTAACGAAGGCCTTACAGGTGAAACTTCTTCCATCGAAAGAAAGATTGAAGATTTTATTAATGGAAGGATCGCTTTCATGATAGCGAGCGAATTTTATGTTAACCACATAAGGGATCATATGGAATCATTCAGCATTACCAATATTCCTGTTCCCGATAATTATTTTGGAAGGACATTTTTTTCCGGAGCTACCTGGACAGTTGGCATTAATCCCTCTTCTCCTTTTCCTGAGGAAGCCTCTCTTTTTATCGATTTCCTTGCGGAAAGATCATACTTCCTTTCGCGGAGGGCTAATTCAATTTCCGCCGGCAATGAGGCAAGACCCGCTCTGGATCCCTTTCTGTCAAAAGTCTGGGATATTGCAATATCTGCAGAAGCAGCGGCGGAATTCTACGGGCTTCCCTGGATGGAGCTGGAAAATGTATTCAGGGAAGAGCTTGCCTTATTTATTGACGGGCAGTCTGCCGCCGCCGAAGCCATTCAGAGAAGATGGCTCATGATCATGGATAGATGAGCAGAATATTATCCCGGCTATTAATGCAACAAATGTAAATAACAAAATCAGAGCCCAAAGAATAGTAAAAATGCTTTCCATACTTCCTTCCTTATTTTTAATTATTTTGTTAACTAAAATATAAGCCCGGTATGGATTGCAAATTATACCTTAATAAAAAAAATCACTGTCGCAAATTACACCCTTTTGGTATAATTAGGTTAACAATTCTTTTGGAGGTTTCCATGTCATTAAGAGCTGCAATTATTGGTCCGGGAAGAAGGGCAAGGTATTACTATGCACCCTTATTAAACAGGCTTAAGGATGAGGTAGAGCTGGCCGCGGTCTGGGGGCGCAATCCCGAATCCGCCAAAAAATTCGGGGAGGACTTTAATATTCCCTGGTACACGGATATGGAAAAAATGAAAAAAGAATGCGGGATTGATATTGCCATTGTTGTTGTAAACGGTCCAAACAATTCTGCAAACGGGCCTGTGGGTTTAATGGCGGTGGAGCATGGTTTTAATGTGCTGCTGGAAACTCCAATTGCATACAGACTTAACGAGGCCGATGCAATAATAAATTCTGCAAAAAGACAGAACCTAAAAATCGAAGTGTCCGAGCAATTTCATCTTCGTCCCCACATGCAGCTCATCTTAAAAATTCTTGAAACAGGAATTTTTGGCAAGGTTCATTCTTCGTTTAATGATTTTGCCGGCCATGGTTATCATGGGGTAAGTGTTATGAGAGCCTTCCTTGGTTTTAATCTTAAACCCCTAAGGGTCTTTGGTGCCTGCAGGGAGTATGAGATAAAAAATTCAAGGAAGGAAATTCAGGAGCATGGCATTATAGAGTTTGAGGAAGGTAAACTTGGAATCTACCATTGGACGAACGGCGGCTATCACGATCCCCTGCGCTGGTGGAGGAGTGGTCGTTTTCTGGCGGAGAATGGCATGGGTGTAAGCAGTTTCAGAGCCGCAGATTATTCGATAAATCTTACCTTGCTGGAAAAAGACGGAGCAGCTCCACGGCCAATCAGCATAGAGAAAAGGCTGGAACGTGTGGACGGAGGAAACCTCCAGTACCTTGCCGCCAGAACCGGAGATGACAATCATCATCTAATAAGATGGGATAATCCCTTTGCCTCTCCTGCAGGAGGGCAGGGCTATACCTGGGAGGATGATCAAATAGGAGTTGCTTCCTGTATTATGAATCTTGTGAATGCCGTTAAAAACAATACCGAGGTTCCCTATGGGCCCCATCAGGCAAGGCTGGATCAGGAAATTACTTTGGCAATAAAAAAATCATCGGCCTTGGGAATGCCCGTTATGCTTCCTCTGGACCCGGATGAGGTGATAGAGTAGGGAAGTGTAATTGACATTGCTATGATTTATGTGTTTGCAGGAGGAGTTCGTACATATGGTGGAGCATGTCCGCCATTCCCATGCCGGAAAATTTCTCATCGTTGTCGCCAATGCCAAGCTTGTGACGGCTTGCGAAGGTATAAAGAAGGCAGGAATGCATTTTTGCCCAGAAATCCGGGTCTGTTTTTTTGTTTAAAATGCCCTGTTCAATAAGGGTATTTATTATTGTTTTTACAACCTTTTCATTTCCCAGAATATAGTCCTCAGTCATGAATTGTCTTACCGCCGGATCCCTGTGCTGTTCCTGCAGGATCACATAAAGCTCGTTTAAGAAGTATCTTTCCCTTCCTTCCGGAAAGACCAGGGACATACAGGATAAAATGCCCTTTGCATCGGGATTATCTTTTAGGCTTGCAAGTTTCTCCTTGTCCAGAACCGGGCGTGTAAACTGGGAATATTCTTCTAGAATATAGTCCATAATGGCTTTTTTTGACGGAAAATGGTTATATATGGAAGATTCTTTTAAATCTGAAGCCGATGCGAGCTCCCTTATGGTGGTTTCCGTATATCCTTTTTGGGCAAAGAGTTCGATTGCCTTTTCCAGAATTTTCTGTTTTGTGGTTCTTTTTGATTGATCCATATCTGATTAAAGAATAATTATATCATAGATATTAATTTTATTAAAGATATTAAAGATTTCCTGCTTCTTTGTTTGGAATTTTATGATTATTTTCCAAAAAAGGTTTGACAAACTTGCGTTAGTTAGTTAATCTATGAATACTAACGTTAGTTAGTTAAAATGGAGGCAGAATGAATAAGGTATTGATCAATAATTCAACTCCTCACCCGGGGAATAATTTTCATTTTCAGCGAAGCAGAATAAATAAACTGTTTTTTGAGGCGCTAAACTATCCTGTCATTATGGTCTGTGCCGGGGCAGGTTATGGAAAAACCCGGGCAGTAACCGACTTTGTAGATGATTTTAAGGCAGGAACCGCATGGATACAGCTTTCGGAAAGGGATAATGTCCCTGCCAGATTTTGGGAGAATTTTGTTCATGCCATGTCCCAGGTTAATTTGCCCTTTAGTGAATCAATTAAAAATGGCGGATTTCCGGACACCGAAGAAAAATACAATCAATACATTGCCGGTGTAAAAAAATACCTCTCGCCCCTGGAAAACAGGGTTCTGGTTTTTGACGATCTCCATGTGCTGGAAAATCCGGCAATTATCCGTTTCCTGGAAAAGGCAATTCATTATCTGTCCATGGGAACAAGTCTTGTTCTTATTTCCCGTTCCACTGCCTGTCTTAATATTACAAACATGATCTCCCGGGGAAAGGTTTTTAGCTTAAACGAAAGGGACCTCTGTTTTACGCCTAACGAAGTTGCACAGTATTTTCGTCATCTGGAAATGATTCCCCAGAACCAGATGTTAAGGGAAATAATGCAGGATACCGGCGGATGGGCCTTTGCGATAAACCTTATAGCGCGTTCATATCAGAAGGCGCCCGGTTACGGAGGTTATCTTCGCAATGCAATGAAGAACAATATCTTTAATTTAATGGAAACCGAAATTTGGGAGGGAATTTCCGCCTCCGTCCAGTCCTTTCTTGTCAGGCTTTCGTTGATAGATCATCTGTCTTTTGATCTGATAGAACTCCTTGCCAATGGAGACAGTGAACTTATTAATGAAATGGAAAAACAAAATGCCTATATCAGGAGGGACTCTTATATTAATGCCTATTTTATACATCATCTCTTCCTCGAATTTCTAAAGACAAAACAAAATCTCCTTTCCGAAGAAGACAGGATCTTCACCTATGCCGCTGCTGCCGACTGGTGTAATAAAAATGGGTTTAAAATTGATGCGCTTTCCTATTATGAAAAAACCGGAGATTATGGAAGCATTATAGATATACTTTATGAAATGCCCGGCCAGTTCCCCCATGACATTGCAAGGGTATGCCTTGAGATTTTTGACAGGGCACCGCCGGATGCCTTTGACAGGGTAATGTATCTTGCCATTACCCATGTAAGGGTTTCCATCCGGGCCGGTCTCTGGCACAAGGCCATAGAGCTTGTAAAAAAATACGAAGAAAAATTTATGGAATTAATAGATGATGATCTTTTCAAGGTATATAATCTTGGGGGTCTTTATTTTTTGATGGCTTATTTACGGAATTTTATGTGTATTAATGATGATGTATATGATTTTGACCGTTATCTGGAAAAATTCTGTAATGGTATAGGTCACCCTGCAGCAATTATTTCACATTCTGCCCGTATCCGCGTTCTGGGCCCATGGGTCATTGCTGCCGGAGCTTCTGCCAAAGGAGCCGCCAAAGGAGCCGCCACCAAGGGTGGATTGCAGGAATACATTAATGCGGTGTCACGCGCAACTGCCTTTGCGCCGAAACTTTTCTCCGGCTTTATGGCAGGGGAAGAGGATCTTGCAAACGGGGAGCTGAAATTTTTCCGCGGGGATCTAACAGCCGCCGAAGCTCATTTTGCCAAATCCCTTGCAAGTGCAAGGGAGCATGGTCAATATGAAATAATGCATAGATCCCTTTTGTATTTAATGCGGCTTAATATTGCAAGGGGAAATTTTCCAAAGGCCGAACAGGCGTTAAAGGAAATTCAGTCCTGCCTGTCCAATGCAGAATGTTCCAACCGTTATACTAATTATGATGTTTCCCTGGCTTGGTTTGCATATATCCTTGGTTTAAGCGATATGGTTCCGGACTGGTTAAGGCAGAATGTCAGCCCTTATTGTCATCCCGGTTTTATAGAGAATTTTGAAAATCAGGCAAAGATAAGATATTTTTACATGACAAAAAATTATCCTCCCCTTCTTGCATATATACATGAAGCCCTGGAGAGGGATAATTATCTTTTGGGAAAGCTGGAAATTCTTGTAATGGAAGCCTGCGTTCATTATGCGCTAAAAGACAAAGCAAGGGCTTATGAGGTTCTTCTGAAAGCCTATGAAATTGCCGAAGAAGACTCCCTAATCATGCCCTTTATTGAAATGGGGAAAGACATGAGAACCCTGACCGGCTCCATGTTAAAGGATGGTTATCCCGGCATCCCGGAGCCATGGCTTGAAAATATTAACCGCAAGGCTGCTTCCTATGCAAAACGCCAGTCCCATGTGCTTGCGCAGTACAGGGAAGCAAATAGCATGAGTACAGGCATAGTCCTCTCCCCAAGGGAAACTGAAATTCTAAGCGATCTTGCACATGGGCTTTCCCGGGCGGAAGCTGCTTCCAGCCGGAACCTTTCAATAAATACCGTAAAAATGGTTATAAACAGCATTTATTCAAAACTGGGTGCGGAAAACGTTGCCGATTTGGTTCGTATAGCCATGGAAAGAAAGATTTTATAGTAGAAACTCTGCCTCTTTCTTGCTTTTTTATGGAAAATTTGGCATATTGATACCATGGCAGATCAAAGTGTAATTCCCATAGATCAGATCCTTCCCAATAAGCTCCCGCTGGTTGCTTTAATGGGCAGGCCAATTTTCCCCGGAATTTTTACCCCGATAATGATTGGGAACCCTGTGGATGTAAAGGTCATTGAACAGGCATTAACAGGAGATGCCCTGATTGGCCTGGTCTTGTTGCTTCATGAGACTGATACTCCTTCCATTGGTGATCTATATAGGGTAGGCACTGCCGCAAAAATCGTAAAAAAGATCAATCTTCCTGACGGCGGCCTGAATATCTTTATATCTACCTTAAAGCGATTTCAGATAAAAAAAACACTCAGGGAGTCCGAGCCCATTATTGCCGCCGTAGAATATCTTGAGGATCTTGAGGACGACACTTCCGAAGTAAAGGCGCTTACCAGAGCCCTTGTAAGCGAAATGAAACAGATTTCCGAAAATAATCCTCTTTTTTCCGAGGAAATGCGTTTGAATATGATCAATATCGATCATCCCGGAAAGATTGCCGATTTTATTGCCAGCATTCTTAACATAGACAAGACCGATCAACAGAAGGTATTGGAGATTTTGAATGTACGCAAGAGGATGGAACAGGTTCTTGTATTTATAAAAAAAGAACAGGAATTATTGAGGATTCAGAAAAAGATCCAAAAGGAAATTAACGAGAAAATAGAAAAATCTCAGCGGGATTATTTTTTAAAGGAAGAGTTAAAGGCAATTAAAGCCGAACTTGGGATGACCACGGATGCCAAAAGCTCCGAGTACCAGAGGTTTAAGGACAAGCTCGATGCCTTTAAATTCGAAGGCGAAATTAAAGAGACTGTTGATCAGGAGCTGGAGAAATTTTCCCTGATGGATCCTAACTCGGCGGAATTCATAGTCAGCCGAAATTATCTTGATGTTATTTCCAGTCTGCCCTGGAACGATCCGGAAGCGGAGAATCTTGAACTAAAAAAAGCCAGGGAAATTCTGGAAAACGATCATTACGGGTTGAAGGATGTTAAAAACCGCATTGTGGAATTCCTTGCCGTAAGAAAACTTAGGCAGGATACCAAGGGTTCCATAATCTGTCTTGTCGGCCCTCCCGGTGTAGGTAAGACCTCTGTCGGCCGTTCCATTGCGCGCTCACTTGGCAAGGCATTTTTCCGTTTTTCTGTCGGCGGTATGAGGGATGAGGCGGAGATTAAGGGACATAGGCGTACCTATATTGGAGCCCTTCCCGGAAAAATAATACAGGGTTTAAAAATTGTTAAAACCAAGGCTCCCGTTTTTATGATTGACGAAATAGACAAGATGGGGCAGAGCTTTCAGGGAGATCCCGCAAGCGCTCTCCTTGAGGTTCTTGATCCCGAGCAGAACATGAATTTCCGCGATCATTATCTGGACATTCCCTTCGATGTTTCCCATGTGTTTTTCATTGTTACGGCGAATACCCTGGACACAATTCCAGGCCCGCTCTTGGATAGAATGGAAGTCATTCAATTGCCCGGTTATATTGATTCAGAGAAACTGGAAATTGCCAAACGCTATCTTGTTCCAAAGAGCCTTGAAAAAAACGGCCTTAAAAAGAATCAGGTTAAGTATAACAGGGAATCCCTGCTCTATATTGCCAATGGTTATGCCCGTGAAGCCGGAGTGCGTAACTTTGAAAAGAATCTGGACAAGATACACAGAAAGCTTGCAAAAAAAATTGTAGATGAAGATGAGATTGCAGAAGAATTAAATAAAGCGAAGGAGCTTTCGGCAAAGGGCAAGAAAGGTGCTGCCGGAAAGAAAGATTCTGCACAGAAGAAGGGTTCCAAAAAAGGCAAAGATGCGGTCAAGCTTGCGCCTAATGCCAGGATTGATACATCCAAAATAAATTATTCCATAGATAAAAAGACAATAGAAGAGCATCTTGGAAAACCCATCTTTCCGGAAGGCGATATAAAGAGAGCCGACCGTCCGGGCATTTCTGTCGGTCTTGCCTGGACCAGTATGGGAGGGGATACCCTTGTAATAGAGGCCACTTCTGTGCCGGGCAAGGAAGGGATCACCCTTACGGGGAAAATGGGAGAAACCATGAAGGAGAGTGCGGCAATTGCAATGACAGTGGTTCACAAGCTCTCTGTCGAACGCTATGGCATCGAAGCTTCCTGGTTTGAAAAAAATCATATACATCTGCACATTCCCGAAGGTGCTACTCCAAAGGACGGCCCTTCAGCCGGAATTACCATGGCAGTTGCATTGCTTTCCCTTATATTAAACAAGATCCCTGCAGACCGACTTGCCATGACAGGGGAACTCAGCCTTACAGGTCAGGTTCTTCCCATCGGCGGCCTTAAGGAGAAAACCATTGCCGCACAGAGGAACAAGGCAAAGCATATAATAATTCCGAAACAGAATATAAGGGATCTGGATGAAATTCCGGATAACGTAAAAAAAGGAATAGAGTTTCACCCGGTTGAGCGTTTTGATGAGGTTCTGGCACTGGTTTTTAAATAGCCGGTTTGGGAGCCTGCTTCTTTTTGCAAAAAGTTCTAAATTGTAGAATATTAAAATTCAGCTCCTGCTTCGAAAGCCTGCATTAAATGTTTTTCCCGGTTTATTTCCCTTTCCGGTTTATCCCGGCTGGTTGTTTCAAATATGATCATTTCACTTTTCTTTACCCTGTCAAAGAAACGATCCCGGAGCATGGTCTTTCTCATGGCATCTCCCAGTCCTGTCTCCTCAAAATATTCCAGGCTATTTCCGGCAGAGCAAAGGACAAGGCCTTTCTCAAGCTGCTTCATCGTGCGGTTGTCGCCGTAGGCAAAGCCATAGGACCATACCCTGTCAAACCAGCCCTTTAATTTGGCCGGGCAGTCAGTCCAGAAAACAGGATATACGAATGCAATTGCATCGCAGGAATTAATTTTTACATGCTCCGCCCTTACATCAGGGGCAACAGGAGTTTTACTGATATAAAAAGCATCCCTGATATATTCTTCTTCACAAATATCGCTGTTAAATTCCATTTCGTATAGATCCGAAAGAATATAGGTATGGCCGGAATGTTCCAGTCCATTGATAAAACATCTTAAAATATCGAATGTAAAGGAATGTTTGCTCGGATGACAGTAAACTATGAATACTTTCATTTAACCCTCCAAATATGGGTAACTTTTTGGACTAGAGTAATCCCGTACGTTTTACTTCAAGATAGCGGTTTATCAAAGCTGCCGAAAGATCTTCCGCCGAAGCTTCCAGACTGAGTATACCCGAATTTTCCCATTTCTTGTACAGGTTTTGTCTGGATACAATATAGGAAAAAGCCGCTGCGCTTTCCAGAGCTTCATCCGTGTTTTCCGGCTTTCTGGATGCAAGAAACTCAGATTCCTTCTCCCTTATGCTTACCAATAAAAGAAGATGGTGTCTTTCCATGTGTTTTAAGATCCACGACAGGGATTCCCCGTCTTCCTCCCTGAAATTGCTGATAAGGATAATGAAGGTTCTCCTCCTTAATTTTGCCAATGCTTCTTCAAGAGCAGAAAAGGGAGAAGAGGCGGATGAAGAGCTATGAAGATCGTAAAGGCTGTTCATAAGAAGCGGAAAACTGCTTAAACCCTTTCTTGGACTGACCCATCTATAGGCATCCGAATTCATTTCTCCGCCAAAACCAAGAGCCCCAACCGAGTCTCCGTGTTTAAGGCTGACCCATGACAATAAAAGAGCCGCTTCCAATGCCTTGTCAAACTGCAACCTCTCTTCCTCGTTAGGCGCTTTGTCATAACGGTGAAGGCGGTAACCTGTGTCAAGAAGGAATAATAGTTGCTGATCCTGCTCTTCCTGATACTCCCTTATTATGACCTTCTGTCTGCGGGATGTCGCGCGCCAGTCTATGGCTCTTATGGAATCTCCCTCCTGATAATCTCTTAGACTGGAAAATTCCAGGCCGTTACCCCTCATGCGGATATTTTTCAGGCCGCTTCTTTCCAGAAGCCCCCTTATGTCCATGCCTGCCATGGATTTTATTTTTCTGAAGTTTGGATAAATTTTAATCGAAGAGAGGCAGTCCTTTTTTACTTTTAACTGCCATAATCCCAAAACAGACGATAAAAGGAGCTCTGTATTGTGAAAATACCAATGTCCCCTTTCCTTTGCGATAATCGTATATTCAAGAATGCTTTTTCTTATTTGGGGATTCATAAGATCAACAAGATCTTTTTTTTTGATTTTTACCGGAAAGGCATCTGTATCCATGGAAGGCGGATGAATATCCCATAGAAGGATTTTGGAGGGAAGCAGCAAGTTTCCCTTTACAGTAATTTCCAGTTTTACCCTGTCATTATCTCCCTGTGCAAGTGTTGGCGAAATGAATCTTTTTATCTCCAGTTTGTCGGTAAAAAAAAGCAATAAAATGGCATCGATGATCAATACCGGTAAAAGGATGAGGCCGGATAAGAGCCATATAAGCGAAATTTGGCTGATAAAGAACCCCACACAGCCCAGAAAAAACCAGATTAGTGCAAGGATGAAGAATCGGGGGGCAGGTTTCAAGAATGGCCTCTTGGAGCTTCCACACCGGAAATAATTGCCTCGACAGCCTGTACTTCAGTAAGACCTTCCAGATCACTTTCGGCTGACACCCTGATGCGGTGAATTAATACGGGAACGGCCATGGATTTTATATCGTCAGGAATTACATAGTCTCTCTGTTCCATTAAAGCCCTTCCCCTTGCCGAGCGTATAAGAGCAAGGCTTCCCCTTGGGCCTGAGCCTGTTTCTATAGCAGAATGAAATGCAAGGGGAGAGAGATTTGTTCTGTAATTCATTGCATTCCTGCCGCTTCCCTTCCTTGTTGCAGCGCAGAGTCTTACGGCATAGTCCATGATTGAAGGATCAACCCTTATGGCAGAAGTATAATTTTTTAGCTTTAAAAAATCTTCTGCGGAAATGACGGTTTCCACTCCCTCAACCGAGAGCTTCTCTCCGCTTCCATTGTTTAATACCAGCTCAAGCATTTCTTTTTCTTCTTCCTCATCCGGATAATCGATGAGCAGCTTCATTAAAAACCTGTCCTTTTGCGCATCCGGCAGGGGATAGGTTCCCTCATGCTCAAAGGGGTTCTGTGTTGCAAGAACCATAAAGGGGCTGGGAAGCTCATACTCTATTCCGTCAAGGCTTACCTGAAATTCTTGCATTGCTTCAAAGAGGGCAGCCTGTGTTTTCGCAGGAGAACGGTTAATTTCGTCCGCAATCAGGATATTCGTAAAAACCGGACCCTTGCGCGTAATGAAGTTTCCTGCCTTTACATCAAACATTATATTGCCTGTAATATCACTCGGCATTAGATCCGGAGTAAACTGCACCCGTCTGGATTCTCCTCCGATTGCCTTTGCAAGGGAGCGTACCAGCAGGGTTTTTCCAAGTCCGGGAACTCCTTCCACAAGCAAGTGTCCGCCTGCAAGCAGGGTAATCAGGGAATTTTCCACAAGTTTTTTTTGCCCGACAAAGACTTTGGAAATTTCATTTTTAATTTTTTCCAGCGATTCTGTTACAAAATCAATGTTAATTTCATTCATATGCTCTCCAGTATATTTTTAAGTTTAATTATCATTTCTGTGAATTCTTTTGAGGAGGGATCTTTTCCTTCCATGTGATCTCCATACTCTCCTGTAATTTCCCTTAACCTGTTTTCTGCATCTTCCGGATTGGAAATGCCTTCTTTAAAGACAAGGAGTCTCTTTATTTCCCTTAAATAAAAATCCCTGTAATAGGAAAGACTCTTATGTCTGAATAAAAAATGTCCTTCCGACAGGAATCTTTCCCCAATGGGTTTTCCCCTTGTTTTTATTTCTCCCTTAAGAATTCCAAAGCCCGGAATAACACACCAGAATCCCACAATAAGCAATACGGCAGCGGATATCAATAAAAGATGGGAATTTCCTTCTTCCATTATTTTGATAAAGAGTCCCGGCCTTGGTTGTGAAAAAAAGGAAACGGGATTCTCCCTAATAAAAAGCCATTCTTCCCTTCCTCCGAAAATCCCCCATCCCAGTATTGCGTTAGGCGCATTTTGCAGATATTCATTATACAGAAACCTTGCTCCCCCTGCAATTATAAACCTGCCTTTCCCGTAATCTGTTTGAACAAGCCTGATATTCCCGTTATAATCTGCAAAGTCTGTATGGGAATGATCGTCTTCCCTGTAGGAGAAAGTAAATCTATAGTCATAGTCCGGATAGAATGGACGGGTTTGAAAATCAGAGGCTCTCCAGAAATCGGCGGCCGGTATAATGCCGAATTCTTCCAGCAGGGGAAGATAATCCTGACTATTATTGCTGTCCAGTGACAGAAAAAGATGGCCGCCCTCCGCAATCCAGTCAATTAAAAAATTAATATTTTCATCTGTCCAGTCGTAGACGAAGGAATGTAAAAATACTGACTGTGATTCGTTTTCCATAATTATGGAGGCATTTCCTTCATATTCAGTTTTTATTTCGATATTGTTTCCGTTTAACCAGCGTTCCAAAGCAAGGTATTCATTTTCCATTGCCTCCAGGGAAGGGCTCCTATACCAGGGGACAGTATATATTTCATAGAGCTGTGACAGTACATATATGCAAATGGATAGAATTGCTAGGGCTGTTATAACCGGAATTATGCGTTTGTTTATCTTCATGGGCTTGTTCCCAGGGAGCGGCCTGATATAAGCAGTTTTTCAAAGCTTCCCTCTTTTGGTTCCCTGTTTCCGTAGGCAAAGGGTATCCAGTTTTTTAACAGCTCATCAAAATTTCCTGCCTTTTCCGGTAATTGCTTTAATAGCATTTCCAGACAGCCGTATTCTGTTTCTTCCGCCGGAAGTCCAAGCGAAAAATATTGCCTGTATGCTTCTATATAGGCTGCAAGACAATATGTCCAGGCTTCTCTTTTTTTTCCTGCCTTAAAATATTCTTCTGCTATGTCGAATAAAAATTCTGCACTCTCTTCCGCACCTTTCTTTCGGGGAATGGCGGAAAAAGGAGAATTTCTTTTTTTCTTTTTTGTAAACCATGGAAATGAAGAGCCTTGTTTAATTGCAAAAAAAATCACCAGGGAAGCCAGGCCAATAATAATTATGAAACTGCTTATTCTGAAGAAATGCCCCAAAAAGAGCTGTAAATTATCCATCCAGGGTTCTGTGTCGTATGTGGTATTGATAAGGGGTTCGTTGTATCTTGAGCGTATGCTCCATCTTTCCTCCAGTCTTCCAAAATCATCGGAAGAGAAAACGGAGTCCAGAATTTCCATTTCTTCCATTCCGGGCAGAGGAAAGTCTTGCGGAAAATAGTTGAATTGTTCCGCACTTAATTCCTGATCTGCAAGAGCAGCAGGGGTGGCAATTGTAAATAGAAGGAAAAATAAAATAACAGCCATTTTAATGGATTTCTTTTTTTGTAATGATGAGAATTTCCGGAATTGCAATTCCAGATCCCAGCCTTCCACTTCCACCCTGCTGTTAATATATATTCCAAAACCCATACATACATAGAGGCTTTCTGTCAGAAAATAATTCAGGCAGAATGCTGCATAAACTAACAGGTTGATATTGGCCCAAAGATAATATTCGAGGAGGGGGGTAATAAACATCAGGAAAAAGAATCCAAAGATCATTTCGCCCACAAGAAGAAGGGCTTCGGTACAAAGACCCAATATGGTTATAAGGTAACAGAAATTTAATCCGCCCTGAACCAACGCCTTTTTTCTCTGTCTGTATTGACCCTTTCCTGTGCCTTCAAGAATTCTAATCGGCATTCTTGATCCGCGGGCGGGACTGAAACGTCTCCAGAGCAGGTCTCCTGCCAGAGCTGAAAACAGGTTCCTTAAAAGCCCCTTGCAGATTAAGGACAGGCTTTCAGATTTTTCTGAACCCTGTATATTGAAGGCTTCTATGCCAAAAAATTTTCTCGATACAACATGAAGGATGAATCTGTCAAAAAAAGGTTTTAGCCACCAGAGTATTAAACAGGAAAGAAATAAATTCCCTCCGCAAAGAACCCAGATTATAAATGCAGCAATATAGAGGGGAATGGCAAAGAGAGGAATGAAATATGAAAAACATTTACGCCAGAGGAGAATGCCTGAATCTGCTGCTTCCCATACACTCCTTCGCCGCAGGTGAAGAAGTTTGGGTACCCAGGAATATGGCTTCATAAAATTAAGGGTATTGGAAATTGAAGGAAGAAGCAAGCAAGAAGCAAGCAAGAAGCAAGCTAGAACATTGAGCGATTTATGCCTAATTTACCGGTTTTAAGGGTTTCCGACATCTCGGAAGATACGGTACTACAAAGTTTCCGATATCCCGGAACATTCAAAACTTCCGACATCTCGGAAGATCCGCGACTACAAAGTTTCCGGTATCCCGGAACATTCAAAGCTTCCGACATCTCGGAAGATCCGTGACTTAAAAGTTTCCGACTTCTCGGAACATTCAAAGCTTCCGACATCTCGGAAGATCCGTGACTTAAAAGTTTCCGACTTCTCGGAGCATCTTTTTAAGCTTGTTTGGTGAGTTTTTTTCCGGCGAATAGAAAGTAGGCAGCGACAAGGATCCAGAGCGCAGCTCCGACACCATAACGCAGCATTAAGGGCAGCTCGTGGCGTGAGGACCAGAATGCTTCTATGGCCGCGGCAATAAGGAGCATAAGGGCAGCTCCTGCAATGAGGGGCAGTGCTCTTTCTCCTGCTTTTTTAATGGATGCATGACGGGAAAGACCCTTTGTAAAAAATAGGCCAAAACCCAGGATAAAGCCTCCCTGGGCTGATAATACAATTGCGGTTAGTTCAAAACTGCCGTGTGCTATAACAAATGGAAAGGCCGTATTCTGAAAGCCCAGGTTTATTAAATGCGCAAATACCGCTCCCATATATACACCGTTAATCGCAAGAAAAATAAGACTTCCAAGACCGGCAAGAATGCCTCCTGCAAAGGTTCTGAAGGCAATGGAAATATTGTTTAAAATATAGTAACCGAACATATCGGCATCGGAGCTGACATCTCTTGGAGTAAGGTAATATACACTTTCCGGGTTATACATCTGCTCCAGGCTGCGTGCCGTTCCCGATCCCAGAATTTCTATCGCCATGTCCGGATTCCTTACGCAGATTATCCCTATGAAAATGCCAAGTCCGTAAAAAATCAAAAAGGAAACGGCAAAGGTTCTCCATTCAGCTCTAAGGGATGCAGGAAATGTTTTTGTAATAAAGCGAATAGGCTTTTTTATTGACCAGGATCTTTTTGAATAAAGGATTTGGTTTCCGGCAAGGACGAGGGAATTTAACCTTTCTATAAGTGAAAGATCGTAGCCGTTTGCCTTTGCCGTATTTAGATCCTGGCATAATTCCCTGTAAGAGTGAAGAAAGACAGAGGCATTCATTTTAAGTACCTTTTTCCCCCCGTTTAAAAGGTTGGAAAAATCATTCCAGGAGCTTTCCCTGTGTTTTACGAAATTAATTTGGGTCATGCTCAGGCTCCGAGGTTGCGCGCAATACCAAGGATATAGGCGGCAGGTTCTGTTGTACCCATAGAATCGGCGGAGTCTTGCTGCCCGGCGGAGCTTTGATGTCCGGTGGCGTTAGGTTGCTCAACTGTGCTGGTGGCGTTAGGCGCACCGGAGACTAGCACATCACTATAGGTTTCTGCTATTTCGTCTGCCCTTGCCTTTCCTAAAAGGGGATAACGTCTTGCAAAAGATAGAATGGCCTGTTTCTCTTCATAACCAAGCTTATATTTTGGATATTGGGGTGTAAAATTAACCAGATAGGGCATGGAAGACTGCCTGAAAAAGGGAGAGGTGAATACCCCTGAATTGGGAGCGGTGTAAATTACAAGAGTGTCTGCTGTCCAGTCTCCTATACGTCTGTATGCCCTGCTGGAAATAACGCAGAGGAATCCAATTAGAAAGAGTGAAAAAAAAGTATCTGCAAACCGCATAAGGTTTCGCATGAAGGAAGCACCCGGATTAATGGGTGAGCCGTCTCCCCTAACCACCTTTATTCCCATTAATTTTTTTCCGGGGCTCTGTCCATCCCAGAATATTTCAAAAGCAGTATAGTAAAACCAGTTTAATAAAAAACTGAGTATGTATAAAAACCATGTACCCAAAACCAGCCTTAAAAGACCTGCCGATACATTTAATGCCAAAAACAAGAGGCCTTGAATGAATAGATCTATTAACCATGCACAGGAGCGGACAGCCAGTCCTGCAGGATGAAGGGTGAATTCCATTCCTTCCGGTGTTTGAACATTCAAGAGGGAATCCGGTCCCTTTTCCATATGATTCATAACTCTACAAGTTTCGCTAAAGGAAAAGAAAAATAACCCCTGCAATTATACTTAATACCAGAATCAGGGGGATGGATGCCAGATAGATAATGCAGATAATGCCCAGGAATTTCCACAGGGATTTATTGTTTCTAAAAGCCTCTTCCAGATCATTTTCCTTTCCGCTTTGCAGATATTTTCTTATCTTGTCTCCAAACCTGTAAGTAAAGAGGGAAGGGAAAAATGAAAGGGCAGCAAAGCCCAGAATAAAGAGACCAAGGGTTCCGCTGATTATGAAACCCATAAAAGGCACGGCAGAAAATACTATGTCATCAAGTTCATCTGTTATTTGACTGAAAATGGGAATCAGGGCAAAGGAAGCAAGCCCCCATACTGCCATCATTCCCGTTGCAATAAAACCCAGTACTCCAATAAAGCGGAGCCAGGGAGATGCACTTTTTAGATGAATGAGCATTTTCTCAGTCAGCTTTCCCTGTGTGCCTTCAAGAGAGGAGACCTGGACAGATTCACTTTCCGGAACCTGAAAAGGATTTACGTTATCTGACATTGTTACCTCCTATCCTTGTACTTCTTCGGGAGAAACCTTACGCTGACCCGATCTGATTTCTTCGTTATACGTTATGGAAGCTTTCTTCTTTTCTATTTTCTCTATGCGCGACAGGAGTCTTTCTCCCATTTTTTGGGAAACTTCCCTGTGGGAAGAAAAACCAATCAGGTTTACCTGCTCGTGGGGATCATGCTCAAGATCGTAGAGGTATTGTTCGGCATAAACAGGTGCATCCATGTCTTTTATGGAATCTCTGTCCGCAGCCGTTACTCCAAATTTCCAGCGCTTTGTCCTTATTGCCCTTCCCACCTGGGATTCACTTATCTGAATAAAAACATCGTCCGGCCAGTCTTTCCTGCCGTCAAGTATTGATCTTCCTTCCATGTCCGGAGGTATTTCCAGCCCGGCTGCATCAAGCAGTGTGGGCGGCATATCTACCAGGCTGACAAGGTCGGTTATTCTTCCGCCGCCGTTAAAACCGGGACCGTAGAGAGCCATTGGAATTCTGACCGATGCCTCATGACAGGATCTCTTGTATTCGCTGTTGCGCGTCTTAAAATGACTTCCATGATCCGTTGTAAAAAGAATGATTGTATTTTTATCGAGCTTCATGCTCTTAAGTGCATCCATAAGTCTGCCCAAAGCTTCATCCAGCCTTTTTACCATTCCGTAATAACCGCCCAGATGCCGGGCAGAAGAGCCGCCAAGGGAGGCGAGATCCGGAGGAACCCATCTATCCGTATAACGATCACGGTACAGGGGCGGGGGAGGGTAATCATCAACATGATTTTGATGATGAGGTTCCAGATGGGAGAGAAAGAGGAAGAAGGGATTTTCCCTTTGGCTTTCTATATAACGAATTGCCGCATCGGTTAATGCATCTGTACGGTAACCGGGAAGGAAAACTTCATTTCCTTCCTTATTGTACACAACAGTATGAAAGGGGGTTGATGTATGCTCAAGCGCATTTGATGCAAGCCAATAATCGTAGGAAGCTTGCTCATTTTGGGGAACCGGTTCTTTGGCGGCAAGATGCCATTTTCCGATATAGGCAGTATTGTAGCCGCCTTCTTTAAAGCATTCGGAAATGTTCTTATGCCCCTTAAGCGGAATGGCATTTCTGTAGACCCCTGTAGTTGTCGCGTATTTTCCGGTCTGCAAGATGGCTCTTGCCGGCGCACAGACAGGCTGGTTTGTGAATGCATTAAAGCAATGTGTACCTTCCATTGCAATGCGGTCAAAGTTGGGGGTTAAATCCAGCGGATTCCCGTGTACTCCGGTTGTATCCCATCGCTGCTGATCTGTAAAGAAAACAATGACATTGGGCTTTTTTTTCATATACAGTTAAGCTCCCTTATCCAGTATGATATAATTGCTTTATGATTTTGGCTACCGGTATTTTTGGATGAAAAACATCAGCCTCCTTTTTAAACCTGCATCGTCACTGTGTAATATGAAGTGTCTCTACTGCTTTTATAATGATTTAAATTTGGGAAGGGCATCTCCTTCCGGCAGTATAATGAAAGCAGAAATCCTTGATAAAATTCTTGATAATATTTTTTGCAATATTGATGGAGGCGACAGGATAAATATAATTTTTCAGGGAGGGGAGCCTTGCATGGCAGGGCTTAATTGGTATGAAAGATTTGTCGAGAAGGTAAAATCCCGTAAGGGGAATTCCACAGTTACATATTCTTTTCAGACCAATGGAATTTTACTGGATGAATCCTGGTGCAATTTTTTTATCGAAAATAATTTTTTACTTGGTCTTTCCATTGATGCAGACAGGAAGATTCATGACAGTAAGCGGCAGACCCTCTCCGGGGAGGGAAGTTTCGATGCATGTATGAAGGCCAAAGAGCTGCTTGATAAAACAGGTGTGGATTACAATATCTTGAGCGTATTAACAAATGAGCTTGCAAGAGAGAGCGAAAAAGCCTTTCGATTTATTCTTAGGGAAAACATTCGATATATCCAATTTATTCCATGCATGGAGCCCGGCTTGACTGGCTCCCCGCACTCCAGCAATGTTGGCTCTCTGCGCCCCGCTCTCTTTGCTGGTTTTTATACAAAGCTTCTTCCCTTGTGGATCAAGGAATACGAAAGTGGAAATTATATAAGTATTAAATTTTTTGATGATACCTATAATTATTTTATTAAGGGTAGTCCAAATCTTTGCGGAATAAACGGCAATTGCAATAATCAATCTGTAGTGGAAGCGGACGGAAGTGTTTATCCCTGTGATTTTTATTGTTTTGATGAATACCATACCGGTAATCTTGCCGAAAGCACAATCGGGGAATTATTGGACAATGAAATGGCAAAGAGGTTTTTAAATGATAAGCCGGTACTGCACAGCATTTGTACATCCTGCCCCTACCTTAATGTGTGCAGGGGCGGATGCAAAAGGATGAGGGGAATTGTCTACCCGGCTGAGGGGGATTCCATTTGCGGTTACAGAGCCTTCCTTGAAAAATGCCTTCTCCCCCTTAAATATACGGTGGAGAAGGGAACGTCTGACATACAAAAATGAAGATACAAGCTTTTCAATAACTGGAAATTATCATTAAAAAGAAGTATATTATGCTTGTTATTAAAGCCAAAATGGCTCAGTTGGCAGAGCGGCACACTCGTAATGTGCAGGTCTCGGGTTCGATTCCCGATTTTGGCTTGTTGTAGGGCGATTCCCGATTTTGGCTAAGGGTTAAAGAAATTATTGATCCTTCTCCACTATATTCTCTAGTTTAACAAAACGGTCAAAATCACTTTCAAAAAGCCTGTCCTGAATAATACGGTATTTTTCGAACTCTGTTTCCGCATGAAGTTTAGCCTGTTCATGGGATATTTTTCCGGCATCTGTTAAAATTTCTTTGCCATTGAACTCTAAAAAACCGTCTAAACGTTTAGACCAATCTTCCATGGACATTGGTATTTTACGGGTAGCCTGCAATTCAGCAAAATCAAGATAGAGAGATACAATACGTTCAAGATAATTCATTTCTTCTTCGTTAAGATAATTTTTTGCAATAGATACATCGGCCTTAATTATTTTTCCATGAGGAGCAGCTTCCCATGAAGTTAGTCCCATGTGTTCCTTTTCTGCATTGGCTCGCTCTTTAAGTTGACGTTCAAAGAAGTCATCTGTGAACATATGCCCTTTTTTTAACCTTTCTACATCCATTGTCCAGCCCTGGATGGTATAATCTTTGACTATCTGATTCGCCCATTTACGAAATTGGACTGCTCTTTCATTGTTGACTTTAAAGCCAACGGCAATAATGGCTTGAAGGCTATAGTGTTCTATATCTCGCTCAACCTTACGATTTCCTTCAGTTTGAACTATTCTAAAATTTCGAATAGTTGCTCCCTCCGATAATTCTGAATCTTCAAATATCTTCTTAAGATGATAATTAATTGTATTTACACCAACATCATACAGCTCCGCCATCATTTTTTGGGTAAGCCAGATGTTCTCATCTTCGTAACGCATTTCTACACTTTTTTCATCATCGCCTGTTGCCGCCACAAAGGTCAGGTATTCGGCTGCTGAACTGCGGATGGTGATTTCTGTCTTTTTCTTCTTGCTCATTTATTTTTCCTTGGGCAATTCACGTTTTCCGCAATTTGTTGATGAGCCTGTTTTTACATGGTATTCAATACAAGCTTTGCAATCACCATGCCGAGGGCAGGGGTAGGTACATTTGCATGAAGGGTTTTTATCTTTTGTCATTGTTTGCTCCTTTTATTGTTTTTACTAGTAATTTCCTTAATCTCTCTGTCAAAATCAGATTCAAATAAGCGATCTTGTATAACACGGTATTTTTCGAATTCACTTTCGGCGAATTCTTTTGCAACTTGAGCGCTAATCGTACCGCTGTCTTGCAGTATTTCCCTGTCGTCAGCTTCGAGAAAACGATCAAGCCGTTTAGACCAATCCTCCATTGTCATGGGGATATGTCTTTTTGCTCTGTCTTCTGCCAAGTCAAGGTAGGCATTTACGATACGTCCGAGTGATTCAATCTCCACCTCGGTCAAATAATTCTTGGCTACAGCCACATCGGTTTTGACAATTTTGCCTTGAGGGCTCCTCTCCCATGTGGTTAAGCCCATGTGATCTTTTTCTGCATTGGCTCTTTCTTTGATCACTTCGGCAGCGGTGTGGCCATGAACGGCATAGTGCATTTTGTTTTGAACCTTGGCAAAAAACTCTTTTGTGATGGGTGAATTCTTGTTGTAATCCATTGCCGTGGCGTAAATATCGGTTATCTTCTGATAGAAGCGGCGTTCGCTGAGGCGAATTTCCCGTATCTCTGCAAGGAGATGTTCAAAATAGTCTTCGTCAAGAAAGGCACCGTTTTCCATTCGCTTGCGGTCTATCACATAGCCTCGCAGTGCAAAATCTCTTAGAACTGAAGTAGCCCATTGGCGGAATGATGTAGCCCGCTTACTGTTTATCCGGTAACCAATAGCGATTATGGCATCGAGATTATAGTGTTTGGTTTTGTAGTTTTTACCATCGGTGGCAGTTACCGAGAAATCCTCGGTAACTGAATTTTCATCTAATTCGCCTTCGGCGAATATATTTTTGAGATGCAAGGATATGTTGTCTGTGGAACAGTCAAACAGAGCAGCCATGAGTTTCTGGCTTAACCAGATGGTTCCGTCCTGTACACGGACTTCTATGCCGTTTTCTCCTGTCTGCTTGGTGAAGATGAGGAATTCAGCGGTGCTGTTACGGATTTGTAGGGTTTTCATGTTTACACTAACAGCTCCAAAATTAATGATGATAATTTTCTTACATCACCTTCAATTGTACCAGCCATATAACGTTCAAATACATCAAGATTGTCAGGAGGGTTCAGGTATAAAGAATAGCCTTTTTCAAGAGCAAGGACACGGATGAATTCACGTTGTGTCCTGCCATTACCTTCTCTAAAAGGGTGAAGATAATTAATATTATCAAGTAAAAGCGCCAAATGTTCAGCTAAGGTTGATTTGTCTGCCGGACTAATTTTACGGTAATCAACTATAAGAGTGTCTATATATGAAAAGCCCTTATCAAAAAACTCTGTCAAGAAAAAAGGTTTTCCCTGCTTGCTTATTTCTACTGTTCGCTTCTGTCCAGCCCAAGGGTATACGTCCTGAAATAGATAACGGTGTATGTCCAAAAGTGTCGAAGAATTCTGAATTTCAATAGGATGTATCTCAAGTTCCTGTGCCCGTTTAATAACTGTGGCACTTTCAAAAAACAATAAATCCTGGGGATCAGTTATGCCTGCCAGATTCCGCAGTACTCCTGTTTTCGGATCTGTATAGGTATAATCTGGGTCTATATACTCGTAGTTATCGCGCATGGCTCCCCTTGGTTGTCGACTGTAAGGATTTTGATTGTATAACGTCACCTTCGGCCACTTGTGTATAAGCTTTCTCTTTTGATAATTTACCTAGTTGTTCTATGGTAATATGCCCAGAAAGATAATCGCGTATAATTTCGATGCTTGCAGGGCTTGGCTCAAACCCTTCAAACATTACTGTTCCAATAGCGTTTGCAGTTGCCTCGAAGTTGCTGACGGAACTGAAATTTACTCCCATGATGGTGAGGTTTTTTCGATCGATTTTAATTGGTGTGTAGGGCATTAGAGGGCTCCTTGGCTATAATTTATCAGGTTGATTTTATTTTTCTTGCAAAACAATTCCATGGCATCATCACCAATGTGGTACAAGACCGATTTTTTAATTTTTTTAATCTTGTACTTTTTCTTGAACATAAATTCACCAACAAGTATTTGGCCGATGACCACTCTGTTTAGTTTTTTCTTTACTTCGATAATTTCTACTTCATTTTTTGGATCTTGAATTAACTCGAGAAAATAATCCTTATTTTCGTTATAATTATAGGATTTTTTGCTTTTACAGCCATGAATAACCACTATGTCTATTTTTCTGTCTGTGCTATTTTTGCCAAAAATAGCTTTACTACCTATAGAAACTTCAAGAAAGATAGAAGAAGTTTGTTTTTTGATGAATTGGTTGGTTAGATCTGCTTCGGTCATTTTAATTCCTTTTTGATTTTTTGGTCAATTTTAATAGGGGTGTAGGACATTTGGGACTCCTGTGCTAATGTGTTATAAATTATTATTACAAAATGATGATAACATGTATAAGAAATTCTTTTTCATGCTTTACTACCTTCTGTTCTCTTCATTACTTCTTCTGTAACACCATTTTCAATTAAATGTAAAATATCATTTTTTGCTTCTAAGTGAGTGTAAGTTTTATTCAAAATATATTGCTTAACAAAAGGTGCAGACATATTAGAAGCACTTGCTCTGATTTGTAAAACTATTTTTTCATTTTCATTATCGAATAATAAATAATATGAAAACTGTTCTCCGTCAAGCTTGTGTCTGAATTCATTGCATTCGAAATGCCATGAGACAGAATCTTGTTCTGGTTTGCCTCCTTTCCAATAAAAAGCATTATTATCATGCCTTTGATTAGCTAGTATATGAGATAAAAATTTTGAAGAGGGAAAAAAGTCTTGTGGTATTAATTGGGGAATAGTATCCATATATCTATCAATTCCAAAGAACATATGGTTTTTCCATTTGCCTTGAGGAGGTTTTGGAGGTGTTGGGTAAGCCCATCGGTTTTTTAACACTTTATCATCAAAATCAGGATTGATTAATTTTCCGCCAGTTAATATATTAATATCTAAAAGTAAATAATCAGCAGGCATGCTCCCATTATTATGGATTGTTAGATGGAATGGAACAATATGAGAATTTTTATTTTTTATTTTAGCATAATCAGAAATTAGTTCATATAGTCTACTTTTCCAGTTTTGATACGCATCATTATATTTGATGATTTCATCATCATCAGGTGGATAATATTTTTGCATAGCAAAAGCTAATTTGTTCAAACCTCCAAAGTGTTCATAATGATTATTATCAAAATGGGTCTGTATAGGATGTTTTTCTATAAAAGAATCAACCAGTTTTGTTATATCAGATTGTTCTATTTGATCATAAATCTTTATATGAACGTCAAATTCGTTTGGTTCTTCTGTTGCTGCAATGAAATCATTTGTATTAAATTTAACTTCAATTAAAGGTTCTTTTTTTTGATATTTCAATACCTCCTGTTTTAATTTTTGGATTTCTTTATCTCTATCGTCTGTTTCTGGATCTAAAAGCCATGAATCTGGAATTATTTTAACAGGTAAATTATTTAATTTAGCAGTTAAAATAGGATTTGTATCATTAGATAAAAATGTGAATGATTCAGAATTTGCGTGATTTTCCATTAAATATTGGTTTAGAGTTGCAAGAATTTTATCATCATTTACGGCTAAATTTAGATTTGGATTAGATTGTGATAGTGTTTTATCAGTGTATTGTTTGGCGAATTTTATTGTGATATTATAGTTAGGAGTTTCTGTATGAAATATAAAATTTTCTTTAGCCAATATTTGTCGGAAAAGACTTGTCGTTTCTCTAGCTCTCTTTGATCGTCTAGTATTACCATCATTTTTTAACCTGTCTATTTCTCTTTGAACTGGTTGAGTAATAAGAATTGTAATATCTTTATTCTTGGTAATATCTGACCAGTTTAGTTGATCATATTTTTTACATTGAAGAAAGAAATTGGTGTCGACAAAAAATACCATGTCTTTTTATCTCCACTCTACCTTCAAAAATCTCATTACAAAATAAATCTTCTTCGAATTAACAAATGTAAGTGCTAAATATAATATATAAATATTATGATTCATTACGCCTTCCTCCCCCTCTCCCCCTTCTTCCTCTCCACAAACAAGCCCTCCGTCATTTCCTGATACAACACAAACAAATGAGTAACACGCTCCGCATCCGTGGCAAAGGACTTTCCATAAGCTGCCTCAACCGCTTTATCAAGTTTCTGGTGGGCTTTAATCAATTCCGGCGGCATGGTTAAGGGATCATATAAATCGGCAAGGCTGTCGTTTGGAAATTTATTCCTGGTATTTAGGATTTCCTGTGCTAGATTTTCTACATCAATCTTTTGTTTTTCTGTTGGTTTTGGCCATGGAAAATTATTGTAAACAATATCTTTAGAGTAACGATAATCACTTTTTAGTCTGCCGCATACATATCGTGTCCACGCCATGTGGAAGGCTGATGTTAAAATACCGAAGTGGTACATCGTAGCATTTGGAATTATAAGAGCAGAGTCACTAACAATAATATTTTTTCCTAAAAATCCTATTGGGATATAATGGCGTCTTTCAGATGATACCCTAGGGATAATAATATAATTATCAAAATTATTTGTTTCACGGAATAATGAAGGAGTATTGGCAAGTTTACGCCTGCCTTCGTCTGGAGCATTTTCTCTATCTTGTTTGCAAGCGGTTATTCGTTTCATAACTTCTGGCATTTTTCGTAATTCTGAAGCAGGAACGTCAACAAGCCAAAGACACCAGCGTTTTTTGTTATTTATATATTCTACTGAACCAGTAAAAGGACGAATATATTTTTCGGATAAAGGATCTCCTTTTATAAAAGCTTCTTTATCTTCATCTTCAATAATAAGGTGCCCACCGTCTGCTGGTCTATTTCCTGTAACCATTTTAGGTACATTGCACAAAGGGCTGCTACGGCTTTCCAAAAAAATGTTAATAGCATCAACAAGGTAAAAATTAATGTTTTTTGCTGAAATCATTTTATCGTCTTCAAATATTACCTTGGGCACATCTGTCTTGGTGCTAAAACCTACGATAACACAATGGACTGCAGCTTTACCTTTTGCCTCATTACTCCATACGAATGATCTGTAAGCAAAATCTATTTGGATAGAAAACAAATTATATAGAGGTTGCCATACACCTGTTACCTGTTCGCCCTGGGTAATAGAATTCGTTGCAACAAATGCTGATCTAATATTTGTTTTTTCAATGAATTGAGCAGCTTTAAAGTACCATGCAGCTACATAATCAATCTTACCTGAAGTTTTAAATGGTTTACCATCCTTGTCAATATAAATAGATAAGATTTCTTTTTTTTGTTCTTCACTTTGATTTGAATAACCCACAAACGGCGGATTCCCCAATATAAAACTTAACTCATCCTTGGGCACAATTTCTTCCCAATCCAGTCTCAATGCATTGCCAATTACTATTGAAGGTGATGCTGTCAAAGGAATACGGGCTATATACTTTCCAAATCTCTTTGAGGCTTCCATGTTCATTAAATGATCCATGAGCCACATTGCTGTTTGTGCTATTCTGGCAGGAAATTCTTCTATCTCAATTCCATAGAATTGATCGACATTAACTCTAATTAAAAGCTCAATATCAATTACCTGCTGAGACTGCAAATACTCTGTTAAAACTTCAATTTCGAGTTTTCGAAGTTCACGATAGGTTACTACAAGGAAGTTTCCGCATCCACATGCAGGGTCAAGAAACTTTAAATTTTGCAATTTTGTATGAAACAGTAAAAGTCTTTGCTGTTTAAGGTTGTGAGATAGTTTTAGTATTTTTTCATACTCATCCCATAAGTCATCCAGAAATAAAGGTCGGATTAATTTAAGTATGTTTGTTTCACTTGTATAATGTTCGCCCAGTGTACGCCGTTTTTCTTTGTCTTTAACACTTTGGAACATTGCACCGAAAATTTCCGGTTTTATTTTGCTCCAATCTAATGAACAGCATTTAATGAGGGTTTTTCTCATGGAAGAATTGAATGCAGCAATTTCAAGACGTTCAGAAAAGAGGTTCCCATTTACATAGGGAAATTTATTTATGGTTTCATCAATATTTTTTAAGCGGTTTTCTGTAGGTTTATTAAGAGTATCGAATATCTGTCCGAGGTGCATGGCTAAATCGCTGCCATCAATATTGGTGCGGTCATTGATATATTTATAGAAAAGATTTTTTTCATCGAAGATACCTGAGTCATCGGCAAATAAGCAAAAGAGTAACCGGACTAGATACATCTCTAATTCATGTCCTGTGTAGCCGTTTTCTTTTAAGGCATCGTATAACGCTCCCATGTGTTCGGCAGCTTCTATGTCTACAGGGCTTACAGCTTCAAAGCTCACATCCTTATAGCCTGCCAGAAAACCAAATAATTCTACCTTTTGCGGGAGATCTTTTAATTTAAAAGTTTCAAGTTCGTTATCTTTATCAAGGTCGTAATAATCAAATGTAAGAAAATCTGATATTAAAATGCCGTAGGGCTGATCATTCTTGTCTGGTAAATGGAGGGCGTATTCCTTCGCTTGTTCATAAGCTTTTTTTCTGTCCTTCCCGGGGCTTTTCATTTCAATAATGATCCGGCTTTTCCAGAAGAGATCGATATATCCCCGGCGTCCAGAGCTAGAATTGCTGCTCATGTCCACCCGGTGTTCAAAGTGAGCTACCTGTCGCCTTGTTACTCCGAAGACTTTTAAGAAATCGGTCTGAAAATCCTGAGCATCGGCTTCTTCTTTGGCTTTGGGGGCTCTTTCTTCCCATTCTTTGACAAAATTAGAGGCTTGCAGTCTTATTTCGTTCCATGACAGGGGCATGAGCTATTTTACTATACACTATGGGAAAAAGCCAAGACTCACCCTGTTATATGGGGTTGCCTAATATTTCAACAATATCCCCTGAACAGTGGCTTATTTCCTCGCTCATTTTGCTTTCCAGTAACCTGTTTTATCAGAACCTACCCGCTCAATGAGACTATCTTTTTTAAGAATAGCAATGTTTCTATGAATGGTTCTTTCAGAGACGGATAGAATTTTTGCCATTTCTTTTGCAGAGATACCGGATTTTTCCATGAGCAATTCAATTATCCTGGTTTTTACACTGACATTTACACTGACATTTACACTGACATTTGATTCAATTTTTATTGAATCATCTTTTACTTCTGTATAGTCTTTAATTTCGCCTTTTACAAATTTTATTAAGGTTTCCAGTTTTTTTTCTAAAATAACTGCGATGTAATCAGTCAACGGCTGTACTTGTTCCAATGATGCTGTGGCTCCGTCAAAAGGGATTTTTCCGGTTAATAGATCGCATTGGTGTAAGGTATCAAGATAATTATCTCGGTCATCGGTGCGTATAACAATCATAGGGTAACCATGCCGTAAAAGAATGTAATTGACCAGGAGCCGGGCAATGCGGCCATTTCCATCTTCAAATGGGTGTATGCGAATATACCGGTAATGAAAGACAGCGGCAAGCTCCTCAATTTTCAATTTTCCTTTTTTTTCTTCCCTGCAATACCACTTAACCAAATCTCCCATTAAAGAAGGTGTTTCTTCCGGTGATGCATAGTTAAAAATTTCTCCGGTCGCGGTTATTACCGAATTTGGACGTGTCTTATAGGTTCCTACTTTTATTTCGTAGCGGTAATCTCCGTCCTTACTTGCTTTATAAAAATCCCGTACCAAAATAATTTTGTTTAGTTCGCGAATAAAAATATCTGTCATCATTTTATTTTTATCCAGTGCCAAGGTTTTCATCCATTCAAGACCCACGTTATGAGCTTTCATTTCTTCATAATCCTGCATTCGAGCATTGCCCATAATATCGCCAAAAAGCAACAGCAATTTTGTCTGCCCATAAGTGAGTGTATTACCTTCCATGTGGTTGGAATTGTAGTTAAAATCGATCATAAATTGTTGTCGAATTTTCTGTTCCACTTCTTCTGAAAGGGGCTGTAGAGAAAGCCATTCTTTCTGTAATTGTGGTATATTACTCATTTTCTAAACAACTCCTGGCAAAGTATACTTTGACATCCAAAATTCACGCAAGAGGGTGGGAGAACCTTTACAACCGACCGGTGGGCTGCCGGCTGACAACCCACCATGGGTTTTTGCTATTCCCTGGGTGAAGTTACCCAGGAGCGATAACGTCCCTTGCAGAAGATGCCTTGAAGGGAGCGCACCATCATTTCAGGTGTTTCCTTGACTGTGGGACTGTTTTTACTGCCGGGCAGTTTATCCCGGTTTTTTAGGTTGATAGAGGCATTGATTGTTTGCTGTGATTTTTTCATAACGAACTCCTTAATCTTGGGTTTTGGGCGGATCTAGCCGTCCATACCTGATTATTTAGTTCGCCATGCAGACATGACTTTTACTTTGTGAACTATATTACATTATCGGCATATTGTCAATTAATAATTTTTACAGGTTTTCCCTCTGATAGCAGGGCGGCTTCGTAGATCTTCATTATTTCCAGAGCCTGTTCCAGAGAGCCCTTGCCGGAAAGGGGCTGCTTTCCTTCAAGTATGCAATTGCAGAAATACATGGTTTCGTTGAAAATACCCTGGGTAAAGAGTGCCTTGTTTTCCAGAGTGGCAAGGCAGTTGTTGGCTTTCCAGACAATGGTTCCGGAATCGTCCCCCGATGGAGCGAAGCTCTTAGTTTTGCCGTATTCAAATGGAATGCCCCTGTGTAGTTCTACAGAATGATCATTTATACAGAGCTGCCAGGAAGAGCCGAATAGCTCATAACGCTCTGAGGCGGGTGTGGGCCCTGAAGATAGGTGCAGGGTTCCCATAGCACCGTTTGCATAACGCAGTAATACTGCACCATAGCCTTCATTGTTTGTATAGCTAATAACTTCATTCACCTTTCCGCCTATTTCGCACATAAAAGAAAGGGGATGCACTCCATTCAAAAGCCAATTGGGAGTTTTCCTTTGCTCAAGCATTTCCCTGCCATTTTCCGGCATGCTCATATAGTAGACAGCCAGTATGGATTTTAGGTTGCTGTATTTTGGAGAGCTTATTATTTCTTTTGCTTTTTCGGCTGCCGGTGTGAAGGCCTTCTTAAAACCTACAATTGCAACACGATCTCCCCTAAGGCTCATCATCTCTTCCACATCATGTGCTCTTACAGCGACAGGCTTTTCTACCCATACATGATAACCGGCACTTAAGGCTTCCTTTACAAAGGGGGGATGAAGGCCAGGACTTACAACAATGAATACGGCCTCAATGTCTTTTTCTTTATTGTACATTTCCTGGCTGTTTGGATACCAGTTGCAGGCATACTGCTTTGCAATTTTTCTTCCCTTCTCTTCAGTCGGATTGCAGATTGCCATTAACTCTACAGGCAGATAATTTAATACAGGTAAAATATTTCTATAACAGTGGGAACCTGCGCCTATTATGCCTATTTTTATTCTTTCCTTGTATTCATATTGATAAGACATAATTATTTTCCTCCAGCCATTGCAAAAAATGCATCATTGGCTTTTTTCTCATCTTCCGCCTTGGAAAGTGCTGTCTTTACAAGCATTGCTGCCAAATCTCTCTGGTTTGGAGCTTCTGTTGCCTTCATGCCCTCGTATGCCTTGCTTACATTCTGCATTTTTCCATAAGATGCTTCGATGGCGGAAATCCATTCGAGTTTTAAGCCGTCTGTACCCTTAAATGCACCGCATAATGCGCCTAACATGGTTCCAATTGTATCTGAGTCCCTTCCAAAGTTGGCTCCATATTCGATTGCCTTTACCGGATCTCCCTTTGCAAGCTTAAAGAGGGCAAGTACGCAGGGAACGGTTTCGCGGGAATCACTCACTATGTCGCCAAGGCATTTTTGGTAATAATTTTTTCGAAATGTTTCATAGTCTCCGCTTTTTTCCAGAATGTCCATGCTGAATTTTATTCTATCCAATAGCTCTTTTGAGCTGTCTTTATGAAGGTATTTTACTGCCGCTTCCAGAACGGAATTTACTGTGGACTTAGGATTCATTGCTTCGGCAGTGGCGGCGGCAATTGCGCATGCGCCATCGCGGCAGAAGGTTGAAGGGCCGGCATGAATGAGACCGGCTATGTCCCAGGTTTCCATGGCTGCCTGCCGCGGCTTGCATGCATTGATTATCCCCATGGGAGAGATTGCCATGGCCGAAGAGCTGCTATGCATATTTCCCATGCCGGCATAGACAGGCAGACTTAGTTTGCTTTCTATTTTATGGAACATATTTCTTACGGGAATGTAAAAAAGGCTATAATACTTTTTCTTGTTATCCAAAAAAGCTTCCGCCCATTCATCGGCTGTTATATGTCCCTTGTACTTTATTATTGCCTGGCAGAGGATTAGCTTGATTGCAGAATCATCCGTGCCTGCTCCTTCAAAGGTATTTATCCAGCCATGCTTTTTTTCTATATCCCTGTAATGCATACCTTCAACAGGCGCACCCATGGCATCTCCGATAATTCCGCCCAAAAGGCAGCCATATGCTTTATTGAATAGTAGGTTTTTATCTCCTGTTTTTTTTGCCATTTAATTCTCCTGCGATTAAGTTTAATCCACTAAAATTCTTTTGCCTTCTTCCGATGCTTTGTAGGCAAGTTCCAGAGTCCTCATGGATTTAATACATTCATCCAGGGAGTAGAGGGGTTCTATATCTTTTTCCATAATGTCAAGAAAATGGGATATTGCAGTATGATGGGATTTGGGTGCCCAGTCCGGTGCGCTAAGAATGGTTTTCCTGCCTTCCATGTTTTCTATATCAAGAAAATTATCACCCTTGTCGTTTGGATAAATATACATACTTTTATCTTCCGTCCAGAAACGGTAGCTTCTTGACCATGCATTTGTTGTCCAGCATCCTACAAAGGTAATGATAATTCCGCATTTAAATTCCAGAATTACACAGGCGTTATCATCTCCCTTTTCGGGGTTATTCGCAATTAGCTGGCGGTTAACGGCGGATATGGCTTCAACGTCTCCAAAAAAGAAACGCAGGAGGTCTATGATATGTGAGCCGGAAGAGAAAAGACAGCCGCCGCCTGTAAGCGAGGGTATGCCTCTCCAGTGTGAGGGGTTCATCATGGAGGGAAGGTGGTTGCCGAATAATGTTGCCAAACCCATTACCGGCCTTGGAAATTCGCCTGAAAGGAGCATGGATTTTGCCAGTGCATGAACGGGATCAAAACGCTGGTGGTATTTTACAAAGAGCCTTTTCCCGGTTTTCTTGGAGGCTTCCGCCATGTCGGAGGATTCAGCGGCGTTAAGCGCCATTGGCTTTTCGCAGAGTACGGCCAGTCCCTGTTCCATGGCTTCTATTGCCATGGGCTTGTGAAGGAAGTTAGGCGCAAGTATGTCTACAAAATCAAGATCCTTGTCGTTAATACATTCCCTGTAATCGGTAGTTATTTTTTCTATGCCGTATTTTGCAGCTATTTCTTTTGCCCGGTTTAAATCTGAATCGCAGACCCAGATAAATTTTCCCCTTCCGTCCTGATTAAAACCGTCCATGTGATCGTTTACAATGCTGCCTGCTCCCAGTAATGCTCCCTTTAATAACATAAAAACTCCTTGTTTTGATACTTCAATTACTTAAACGTTTAATTACGCCCTTTGTATATTCCAGACTTGCCTTTGCAATTTCTGCATCACTTAAATTAAATTCATTCCTGTCAACCGAAACAACAGATAAATCCAGGGTAATATTATTTTTAAATCCGTCTCTTATAAGGTTTTCTATTATTTTCTCGTGAGGAACATCATCCTGCCCCATGAGTCCTCCCCTGTCATAAATTTCCGGTTCGTCTTTTTTTCCCATGGCTCCCTTTAGATGAACAGAGGCAATGAATTCCCTGCAATTCATGTAGTCTTTTTCAAAATCCTTAAATCCGCCAATCCAGGAATTTACCGCATCCCATTGTATTTTTATATTTTCATGGTTCACTTTGTATAGGAAGTCCGACATTTCCCTTCCGCTATTTGTAATGGATGTGGGCTTATTTTCCAGAAGCAGGATTATGCCTTCCTTTGCTGCATGGTTCGCAAGTTCCTTCATTAGTGGTACAGCAGATTCCAGCATTTTTTGACGGGAATCTTCATCGTCCGGGCGGGGAGCAAGGGTGCATATGCGAATATATGCAGTCTTAACCGTTTTTGCTATTTTTGTCAATTTATTTAATTTATTTAATAGAAGAAAAAGCTCATTTTTTTCCATGCCGGGATCGCAGATCAGCTTTCTTGAACCTATGCAGCCTATTTCGAATTTATATCCGGAAAGAATTACCATCAACTCTGACAGCTCTCTTTCATTTATATCATCGATAACTGTATTGCCAAAAATATTTTCCCTAAGATCGACAATTTCCTGACCCCATGAATCAAGCAAATTCAGGGCTTCTCTTAAATTACTGCTTACTTCATCATTAAAAATACTGGTTTTTATCATAAATGCTTCTATATATCAGAATACCCGACATATTCAGTCAAGTCAAATCAATAGATTTAAATCATTAAGTTGACATCTGTGCAGGGGGAATCTAAAATGATTAGTTATAGGAGTAAAGCAGTGAGCGATAATTTAATTAAGGATTTTTATAATCCCCCGGTGGAAAACAGGCCAAGGCCATTTTGGTTCTTTAACGGTGATATGGACAGGGACGAAGTAAGGCATCAGATTACCGAAATGAAAAACAAGGGTCTGGGCGGCTTCTTTATTTGTGCCAGACAGGGTCTTCGTATTCCCTATCTTTCCAAAGAATGGTTCGATCTCTGCAAGTACACTGTAGACACAGCCAAAGAAATGGGTCTTGAAGTCTGGCTATATGATGAGTATCCCTATCCATCCGGTATGTCAGGCGGAGAGGTTACGATACTTCATCCTGAAGCAAAGTCAAAGATTATGGAGCTGCGGCTGGTAGAGCTTGGAGAGGGAGAATCCCTTAACGAAAGCCTTGGAGAGGGAAGTCTTGTTTGTGCCCATGCCTGGCCGGTAGTTAATGGAACTGTAAACTGGAAGAAGGTGCAGGATATTTCTGCCCATACAGGTATACTCCAAAACCAGGAAATTTATCAGAAAACCGAAGGCGGAGCTTCTTACAGGCATAATTTTAAACGCTATTTTACTTATGGCCCGTCCAAGGAAATTCGCTGGACTCCTGCGCCTAATTCCGCATGGCGTGTACTAATTGCCTTTACAAAGGATATTGATGATTTTAAATATTACGGAACCTATCTTGATCCAATTAACGAAAAAGCAGTTCAAGCCTTTATAGATACCACCTATGAGCCATACAAAAAAGCTTTGGGCAGCGAGTTTGGCAAAACCATTAAGGGAATGTTTGGTGATGAAACAGCATTCCATGGCCCCTGGCCCTGGTCTCCGGATTTTCCTGCTTACTATTCAGAGAGATTCGGGGAAGCTCTGGTAGAAAATCTCTCCGCCCTGCTCGATTCTTCCTATCCGAATTCCGCCCGCATTCGTTATCAGTACTATCAATGTGTTCATGAGCTCCTCAGGGACAGGTATCATAAACCCCTTTCGGAATGGTGCGAAAAAAACAATATTCATTATGTGACAGAAATTCCTTCTGTAAGAATGTCCAACCAAATGTACAGCCATGTTCCCGGCGGAGATCCCTGTCATGATAAGCTCGGTTATCCATTCGATATGGTTGTAGATCGTGACTTCCATGTTCTTAGATCCAATCCAAAGGCGATTAGCGCAATGGCAAGACAGTTTAACCGAAGGGACTGCATAGTGGAATCCTTTCATTCAATTGGCTGGACAAAGACCCTGCAGGATGTTAAATGGCAGACCGACAGGCAGACCCTAATGGGAATCACCCTGCATAATTTCCATGCCTATTTCTATACCTTAAATGGCATAACGAAGCATGATGCTCCTCCTTCCCAGTTTTTGCAGAATCCCTATTGGGAATATTATAAATCCTTTACCGATTATTGCGGTCGTTCCAGCCGGTTTTTAACAGAGACTGAAGCTTCCATTTCTGTGGCTGTATTACATCCTGCAATATCCTGGTGTACCGAGCTGCGTCATCCCTTCATGCGTTTTGAATATATTGGAACAGATCCAAAAGAAGGCGAAAGGGGAAGGGCACTTGTGGATGATTATAAATATATCTGCAAGACCCTCTTTTTTAACCAGACAGATTATGAGGATCTTGATCCTGAAGTAATGGCAATGGGAGAGATAAGGGATGGTGCCATCCATGTTGGAAAGGCAAGATATACCGTGCTGATTGTTCCTCCAATTACTTGTATTGAAAGATATGCTTTCGACCTTATCCGCAAATTCCTGGAAGCCGGCGGAAAGGTTATTTTTACCGGCCTTACACCCTTCCGTGTAATAGAAGACGGCTTTAATCCTCTTTCCGATTTTGAAGATGCAGATCTGGGAACCCTGACTTCTGAGCTCTATTATGGTGCAGCAGGAAAAGCGGAAATGAAGCAGAAACAGGAAAATCTCTTCCTTCTTGAAGCACCCGGAGGCTTAAGGGCAAGCAATGCAGGAAATAAGCTTGGAAAGCTGATAACTTCTTTTAACCTGCATAATAGCGAAATTATTATTCCTTCCCAGTTGCCTGAAAAATTAAAGGAAGGGTTGATAATACATCGAAGGGAAAAAGATGATGTACATTATATTATGATTGCAAGCCAGAATGGAGCAGCGGCAGATACAAAGGTAATCTTTAAGAATGTGCCGCAGGGTGCTGCATTTTATGAGCTGGATTTTGACACAGGTACAATAACAGCCGTTAAAGCGGATAACGGAGCGGATGGCAGTATAATAGACGCACCCCTTAGTCCGTGGAGTGCAAGGTTATTCGCCATGGCAAAGAGCGAGGTTAAGACAAGTCCAAAGATGACTCCCGTGCAGATATTTACGCGTCCGCCGGAGAAAACCTTGCGCCTAACACTTGAGCTCGATAAAAAGCTTCCGGTTTCCATACAGGGGCAGAATGTTTACCGTCTTGAGGAGATGAAGGTTTCCATAGAGGGCTGCCCTCCCTTTGCCACAAAACCAAATACCTTTGTGGAACATCTTAAGGAATCGGGACAAATAAATGCTGCCCTTATTAAATTCGGTGACGGCTTTGGTACACCCCAAAGAATGGCGCTTAACTATCCGGCACTTGCTTCTTACCGTTATGAGTTTTTTATGGATAGGGATTTATTCTCACCGGCCAAGGGTATAAGAAAAAAGATAATGCTAATGAGGGACAAAATGGGAATAATGGGCGGTTATACAATGATAATTAATAAAAAAGAGCTGCCCTCTTCTTCGTGGATTCCCTATAGGCTCTATGATCAGAACAATATCGCCTGTGATGTTTCTTCCATGTTAAAGCCCGGTTTGAATGTGATAAACGTAAATGTTACGGCTACAGAAGACTGGCATGGAATTTCAGATCCAATGTACCTTCTGGGTGATTTTGGGGTTCTGCAAAGGGACGGAAAATTTGTTATGGGCAAAACTATTTCCCATGCCGTGCCAAGCGCAAAAACCGTAGAGGGCTATCCCTTTTACAGCGGCAAATTTATTTTTGAAACAGAAATTGCCGCCGGGAATCCTGCTGCCCATGAGTTGTTTACAATTGAGCTTCCGGAGAAATACAGGATCTATGAATGTGTAGAGCTCTCTGTAAATGGTCAGCCATTGGGAGCCAGGACATTCTCTCCCTATATATGGCAGGGGCAGGCAAAAATCCTGAAAGAGGGAGTAAATACTATTAAGTTAAGTATAGCCAATACCCTAGCCAATATGCTGGAAGCCAGTTATTTTAACTACGAATCCCAGAGGACAAATTTCATCGGAAAAGAGTAAAATTGTGAACATGCCTACGGGCATGACGGCAAATTATGTAGGAGGATTGAATGAAAATTGTACAAGCGGCAGATGGCGGGCCAAAAGCAGCAGGTCCATATTCCATCGCAATAATATCTGGAAATCTGGTTTTTACATCCGGCCAAATTGCCGCAGGGGAAGATGGAAATTTGGTGGGCAGCAATATTACAGAGCAGACAGAGCAGGTCGTAAAAAACCTGACATCGGTTCTAAAATCTGCAGGAAGCAGCCTATCCAATGTGGTTAAAGCCACCTGCTTTTTGGCGGACATGAATGACTTTGCCGCCTTTAACGAGGTTTATGTAAAGCATTTCACCGGGAAGCCTGCCAGAACCACTATTGGGGTAAAGCAGCTTCCCAGAAATGCAATTGTGGAAATAGAGGTTATAGCGGAAATTAACTAGATTTACCGCTATTGCCGCATGGAGAACCCCGGAGCATTATATGCTTCGGGGCTTGCTGCGCGCTTACTCTGCATGGTTTGCCGCATAAAGCCATGCGGACTTGCCTGCAAGGAAATCCACTATCTTATTAGAATAAACTCCACCCTTCTATTCTTCCAGTTATTATCCTGATCCCTTGCATCTGCCACAGTAATGGTTCCGCCTCTTCCTGTTGCGGACAGACGGTTCCTCGCTACTCCGTTATTTACCAGATGATCTATTACAAAGCGGGCTCTGTCCAGGCTCAGGGGCTGGAGTTCGTTTATCTCTTCTTCAATTGTCCCGATAATCGGGTTTGCATGTCCTTCTACCAGAACCCTGTAATCCCTGAACCTGTTAAGGATCTGGGCAAGTCTCTGAAGAACCCACTCGTTTGTCGCAAGTCTTTCCGGCGGAATGCCGATAAAGTCTGCATGATTCGGCCTGAATGTAATCGAGGGAATCATTATGCGCAATAGGTCTCCGTCCCTTATTACAAGCACGTCCGTTGTAATTGATCCTTCAATGGAGCTGGCATTTCCCAATACATCCCTTGCACTAAAGACATATCTATAATCACTTGCACTCTGTACAAGTTCGCCCCTATTGCTCCTTCCGTCCCAGATTATCTCCTCTGCCGGGCTGCCCCTACCTTCTATGCGGTAGAAGAGCTGTCCAGTTCCCTCTGTTTCAAAAAACTCTAAAGACCATTCTGCAATTGGCGAGGGACTCTCCGCGCCAAGATAGATAAAGAGTTCGTCATCCACCCCGTCATTGTCGGGGCTAAAGTACATGGGTCTTGTATAAAAACTCAAGGCCGGACCTGTAACATTAACAAGGATGGGCGGGGTGGAGACGCTAACCACATCTCCCTTTGTATAACTTACATTCAGAATGGGAGTAAATCTGCCTTCCTGTATAATGCCTGCTTCATTCCTGCCATCCCATGCAATGAATGAGGGAATTATGCCGCTTCCGCCAAGGGGGGAGGGGAAGCTCTTTATTATGTAGCCGTTTTCGTCTACAAGGTCGAGCTGCCAGAATGCAATTCCTTCCGGTATGGAATTTAATACATTAAAACGCATGGCTTCTGCCTGTCCAGGTCTCGGAGCAATTGCCTGTGCGGATGAAGTCAGGAATATTCTTGGAACCCTTGCATCCAGCTCTATATTGGTTAGTCTCCTCTGGGTGCTGTTTCCAGCTTCATCCATGGAATTTAGTTCGAAGGAATAAATCCCGTCACTGACCAGGTTTCCGGCCTGATCCCTTCCGTCCCAGATTATAGAATTTGTTTGTATGGCTCCCGTCCAATTCCAGCTCCTTATTACCTGATTTCCTGCATCTCTGATTTCTGCGCTGTATTCATCATTTCCGCCTGTAAAAACCTGAACGGGCAGGACATTCCGGTTTTCGTTGCCGTTAGGTGCAAACAAGGTGTAGGGTACTGAGATATCGGCAGCCGGAGGAATGGTGTCCACAATAAATGGTGCCGATTGTGTATTTGGATGATTCCCATTTCTATATAAGACTTCCAGTACGGCATGGTAGTTTCCATCCCTTGCTATGCTTTGCGCATTATCTCTGCCGTTCCAGTTAATAGTGGAGGGGATGGTATCCCTTCCCTCAAAACTGCGGATTATTGTTCCGGTTTGCGAATCAAAAATATTTATTCTCCAGCTCTCTATGCCCTCCATTTCCTGAAGCTGCGGATATAGGTTAATGCCGCTTCTTGGACTATTTGTTCCCGGAGAGAAGGCTCTTATGTCTGTTGAAATTACAATGGGAGTGTTCCTTGTATCTACTTCAAAGAAGATGGTGTTGGATGTTCCCCTATTGCCTGCCTGATCTGTTGCAGTTAGCACATAATGGTAAAAACCGTCCGGTGCAAGGGTTCCGGAATCCATAAGGCCGTCCCAGCTAATGCTTTCGCTAAGATAGCCAAGAGGGAACCTGAAAGTTCTTATGGTGCCGGAGCCGGCACTCGCCGTTCTTCCCTGACGAATTTCGCCTGTCCATGCCACATCCTTAAAGCTCTCCTGGTATATTACCAGCTCTGATAGCGGGCTGTCCGGATTAAAGGGAGAAAAAATTACGCTTTCCGATCTGACTTCCGCTCTTGGAGGACTAATATCCAGAATAAAGGCTGGAGCTTCTGCCGATGATGTATAGCCGTTCCTGTAACGTACAGAGAAAACAGAGTAGACAGATCCTTCCGGTAAGAGCACACCGGAGTTGTCGTAACCGTCAAAAACAATGTGCTCAGGGATTTCTGTCGTCCCCTGATAGCTTCTACTGAGTGTGTCAGTACTGTCTCTTATTTCCAGTGACCATCTGACAATTCCTTCAATCTCCGGAACATAGAGGCTGAAGACCTGGCTGTCTAGAATCCCGTCATTATTTGGAGAGAAATAAGCACTGCTTATGGATATGCCCACCGGCGGCCTGATAGTGTTTACAATGATGTTTTCAAGGGATGCTTCGTTGTAATTTAAGGCTCTGTCCGTTGAGCTGATTCTGTAGCTGTAGATGCCGTCTTCTACTACATCTCCATTGTCATCTGTCCCATCCCAGATTAAAGTAAGGGGCGCAGAATCGATAAAACTAAATGCTCTTATTCTTTCTCCAAGTGAATCATATATGCCGGCTTCCCAGAGATCCTCTGTAGAACCTGTTTGTACGATTGTTATATCATTCTTGTCTCCGCCGCCGCCGGGAGAGAAAATATTGTCTTCGTTTGTGAAGGGTTCAAGGGCAATTTCCGGGGGAAGAGTGTCTACAAAGACGGCAAAGGGACCTACCGACGATGTATTGCCGTTGTCGTCCGTGGCCGTTATGCTGAAAAAATACATTCCGTCAGGCGCTAATTCCCCGGAATCAAAAACGCCGTCCCATCTCATGAACGGAGGGACATCTACGCCTGATTTTACCGCCATTATGCGATCAATCAAGTTTTGTACTCCCTGTGTTTCCGGGCGTATTTCCCTGTTGCGGATAACACGCAGGGGTCTTCCTGTCTCATCTGATATTTCAAAAACCCATTCGCTTATATAGCGGTCATCGGTAATTGTTATGGGGACTTCCAGCGCATCGGCTCTGCCGTCATTGTTCGGCGAAATCCACAAAATATCCGGATAATTAACATTTATTACAGGAGGCCTGGTGTCTACAACACCGACATTCCATATTAGTCCGCCTCCTATGGCCCATACATTTTCTCCAAGTGCGTTATAAAGGGGTCTTGCTGCAATGCCAATATTAATGTCGCCGTCCGAAGGAAGTCTGTCTGCAATAATCCTCCTGCCTCCCGGCTGGAGCTGCCATATGAAGCTGATCCCTATGGATGGTATAAATGAAGGCCGTGGATTTTCTCCAAGGTTAAACTGCATGGATGCCGACACATTAAGCATTTCAGAAATTAATAATGATACACCAAATTTTCCTGCAACATTCTGAAAGGTGGGAACGGAAAGATCGGTAGAAATATTAATCCTTAGAGGATCGGGCTGTCCGTCTCCTCCGCTTATTCTGAATGCGTCAAACGAAACTCCGCCTGATGGCGTATAACTGTGGGGAATCCAGCTCATCCCCAGTCCGTTAATCGTAAGAGCCCATGTGAAATTTTCAAGGGGACCCAGCTCTCCCATATTGTAACGAAAGCCGAGATCTCCTGCAAATGTAAAGGCACTGCCATGGGAACCCCAGCGTCTTCCGATATTAAGACCTGCTCCTATACTCATCCCCGGATAAATTTCCTTGGCGGCATTAAGGTTTAAACGCAGAATATTTCCCGTATTAAAACTATTGTGATTATTCAGCATCATCCAGATTGATCCGCCAAAAACAGCATAACGGGTTGGGATAATTGCACCCAAATTTAAGGAGCCTATTTCATAGGAGAATGAACTGCCGAAATTGGGCAGTCCAAGGTATCCAATGTCAAAAATTATTCTCTGGGCATCTCCTTCTGCTGCAGGGTTGATGGCACTGGCTTGGGAGCCGCCGCGGGAAGTGGTAAAGCCTCCCTGACCTGCCATAAAGGGACCGTAAAGATCAACGGCACTTGTTCTGCCTGAAGGGCTGGTTCCGTTATTTTGGGCTAATGCTCCAAATGAAAATAAAATTCCGATTAATAAGGCAATAATTAAACTTTTTTTCATAATTTATCCTTTGCATAGACGTTCTATTTATTAATTGTAACCAGCCACCTTCTGTTTACCCTTACAAGGTCATATTCCTCTCTTTCGCCATTTCTGAATGTTACCGTAACAACTGCCGTATCGCCTGATATGATTTCCTCGGTATTGGTAATGGCTCCCTGCTCCAGAAAGACACCCTGAATTTTTTCCAGAAAGAGGAGTATTAATTCGGCAGAATCAGGAGTCATCAGGTTATTAATTGCGGCAGTATCACCATTTTCGATGGCTGTTATTAATTGCCTTACTACGGTAGAAGGACTGTCCGCTCCGCTGCAGGATGTCATTGCAATCAGGACTAAAATGCAGATTAAAATTGTTAATTTGCCCTTCATTTTCATACCCTTACTCCTTGTAAATCCCTCATATTTATATGTAATGCATTTTTAACCAAAAAACAGGTGTTCCAGAAGGATTTTTACTCCAAGAAGAATTAATACAATTCCTCCGAATATTTCTGCTCTGGATTTTAATTTTACACCAAAAAATTTTCCGCTGAATACACCTATTGTTGATATACAGAATGTGGTTAATCCGGTAATTATTATTGCTGAAAAAATATTGATCCTAAAAAAGGAAAAGGTAATTCCTACAGCCAGAGCATCTATGCTTGTTGCAAGGGCGAGCATCAGCATTTTTAAGCAGGCAAAGGGATTGCCTACAGGCTCGCTCTCATCTTTGGACAGACCGTCCTTGATCATTTTAGCACCGATTAAGCCAAGAAGAATAAAGGCAATCCAGTGATCCAGATTTTGAATCTGGGCTGCAAATAAGGTTCCTGCATAAAAACCGAGAAGGGGCATTAGAGCCTGAAAAAAACCGAAATACAATCCCGGTATGAAATTGCAAAAGAAACCTTTTTTGTTTTCGTTCAGACCAAGACATATGGATATGGCAAAAGCATCCATGGAAAGACTGATAGCTATTAAAAAAATTTCCAAAAATCCCATAGTTATGAAACTATATCTTTACATATCTTATAGGTCAATAATACAATTCCGCATGGACATAAAAGCAAGAGCATTGCTGCTATATAGGAAGGAACCTGCTCTTTTTCAGGGCATGGAGGGCGGAAAGTTAAATATTCTGCTTCCGGCAGGGGAGACAGTAAAGGTCAGGGAAAAGGACGTTGAAATAATTTATCCGGAGCCATGTCCGCCGGATTTTTCTCTGAAAAATTTGGGAAAAAACCCCATCGAAATTAATGTCAGGGAGATTTGGGAATTAATGCTTGATGAGGATGCCGGTGGCAGCCAAGCCGGTAATGCCGGGCTGGATTTCGTGGAATTCACGGAGCTGGTTTTCGGGAAAAATAGCCCGGAGAATGCCTGGGCTGCACGGGCTTTATTCGATGAAGGTTTTTATTTTACAGGAGAGCTAAATTCCATTAGAGCCAGACCAAGAGCCTTGGTAGAAGGGGATGAAAAAAAGAGGGAGGAGAAAGAAAGAGAGGGCAGGGACAGAGCCTTATTTCTGGAAAAATTAAAGAATTCGGTGTCAGTCACCGAATTTTCGCCAGAGGAGAGAGCCTTCCTGCAAGATGCGGAAGCTCTTGCAAGGGGATTAAGCGATAAAAGCCGCCTCCTGAAGGAATTGGGCAGGACGGAAAGTCCCGAAGAGGCACATAAACTGCTATTAACTTCAGGTGCATGGACGATTTGGGATAATCCACATCCCCATAGGTATGGCTTTTCCAAAAAACCGGAAGCGGCCAAGAGCCAGCTTAATTTCCCTGATATTTTCTCACAGTATAGAGTGGATCTTACACATTTACCTGCCTATGCCATAGACAGCCCCTGGAGCAAGGATCCCGATGATGCCATTTCGCTGGAAGAAGAGGAGCCGGACGGCTCCTGCATTCTCTGGGTTCATACGGCAGATCCTGCCTCCATGATAGAGCCCGGCAGTTCGGAAGACATCCATGCGAGGGACAGAGGTTCAACCTTATACCTTCCCGAAGGGGCTCATCCAATGCTTAGAGAAGATATTCTGGCCTTTTTTGCCCTCAAGGGACAGAGCATGCCAGATAGCCCACCGGAGAGCAGGAAAATGCCCCAGGGGCAGGTTTCCCCGGCGCTCAGCTTTAAGATAAATCTAAGTCCCTCCATAAAAATAACCAAATTTGAAGTCTTTTCTTCATTAATAAGAGCAGAAAGGCTCACCTATGCACAAGCCGATGACCTAATTGATGTCTCGGATAGCATAATTGCCAAACTCTTTGCTCTTGCCCAAAAAAATGTTGAACGCCGTCTGGATACAGGGGCAGTAATGATAGAAATGCCCGAAGTCAACGTTCATGTTGATCCTGCCGCTAAAGAAATAACGATTCAGGAAGTCGTTCATTATAGATCCACCGAAATTGTAAGGGAATGTATGGTTTTGGCAGGGGAGGGGGCTGCCCATTGGGCTCTACATAATAAGATTCCCTTTCCATATATAAGCCAAGAAGCAGGGGATTTGCCCGAAAAAAGACTAACCGGTCTAGCCGGAGCCTATCAAATAAGACGCTGCATGAGGCCAAGGAGCCTCTCCATAAAGCCCGGAGTCCATTGGGGGCTGGGTTTGGACGAATATACGCAGGTAACAAGTCCCCTCCGCCGCTATACCGATCTCCTCTGTCATCAGCAGATTAGAGCCTTTTTAAAAGGCGAAAAACCCCTTACAGAAGATGAGGTTCTGCAAAGGATTGCGGCGGCGGATGCTGCCTCTCATTCGGCCATAAGAGCGGAAAGGGCTTCAAAGATCCATTGGATAAATGCCTATCTATCCCAAAGAAAGGATTCCATATGGGATGGTATTATTCTGGATCTTAAGGGAAGCCGGGCTGTGGTTTTCATTCCTGCCCTTGGGATGGAAACCAATGTAAACATCAAGGGAAATTTGGCTTATAACGATAAAATCAAGCTAAAACTTTCTTCTGTAAGGATGGCCGAGGGGGAGACCGTTTTTTCCGCAGAATAATCCAACCTAAAATGTTTTAATACATTTTTAATATTTAGGTTTACATTCACGGAAAACTGAAGTACAATCAATTTTAACCCATTATCGAGAGGTGTATCTTGAGTACTTTAAGTAGTTATAGACAAGCCGGGAAATTTGAACGGACGATGAGGACAATGAAGAAACACTATTGGTTATACATAATGTGTATACCCGGCATAGTGTACTTTTTCCTGTTCAGGTATCTTCCCATGTGGGGAATTCTAATCGGATTCCAGGATTACAATATTTGGAGAGGTTTTAGCGGCAGCCCCTGGGTTGGTCTGAAACATTTCTCCAATTTTTTTGCCAGCCACAGTTTTGCCCCATTAATGATAAATACCCTTATTTTATCATTCTACGGCATAGTGTTTGCCTTTCCGGCACCCATTATTCTGGCTCTTTTCCTTAATGAAATAAGGGCTACCTGGTTTAAAAGGTCAATCCAAACCCTAATCTATGTGCCGCATTTTATTTCATGGGTAATTGTTGCCAGTATTTCATTCATGGTGCTCAATTCAACAGGACCCTTAAACGGCCTCCTTATGCATATGGGAGGAAGACCAATAGCCTTCCTCACAGAGCCGGCTACATTCAGACCCATCATCATTGTCCAGACAATCTGGAAAAATGCAGGCTGGGGAACCATTGTATTCCTTGCCGCCCTTTCCAATGTCGATGTGGAACAGTACGAGGCTGCCATTGTTGACGGTGCCGGACGTTTCCGTCAGGTATGGCATATTACATTGCCTGCAATCAGAAGTGTTATTGTAATTCTCTTCATTTTGCAGATGGGAAATGTTCTGGACAGCGGATTTGACCAGATCTTCCTTATGAGTAATGCAGGAAACCGTAGTGTTTCGGATGTTATCGACACCTTCACTTATCGTGAGGGTATAATTAACGGCCATTTCAGTTATACGACTGCAATAGGACTGTTTAAATCTGTTATTGGTATGGTTCTAATTGTGGGTACCAATAAGCTAGCCAAAAAAGCCGGCGAATCTGGTATTTTTTAAAGAGGTTCAAAATGGTACGTAACGATTCAACTTTATCAAGAATATTCGATGTTTTTAATGTATTGTTCCTGATTGCCTTTGCAGCTACCACAGTGCTGCCCTTTGTTTATGTAATAGGAACATCATTTGCAACCCAGGCGGAACTTGCACAAAGACCCTTCCTTTTAATTCCGCGCACTTATCAGCTTGAAGGCTATATGTACATTCTGTCTTCAAGAACCCTTCCAAGGGCAATGTGGGTTTCGGTTTGGACAACTGTAGTGGGTACGATAGTCTCAATGGCACTTACCCTTACCTTTGCCTATCCGCTTTCCAAGAAATACCTTTTGGGACGTACGCCAATATTAATGGCAATTACATTTACCCTGGTCTTCTCCGGCGGTATGATTCCCGGCTATCTAAATGTGCGAAACCTTGGGCTTCTTAATACATACTGGTCAATGATAATTCCCGGGGCAATAAGTACATGGAACCTCATTGTTGTTAAAAACTTCTTTCAGGCACTACCGGAAGAACTCGAGGAATCCGCCAGAATAGACGGAGCATCGGACATGACGGTCTTCCTTAGAATCATCCTGCCCCTGTCCATGGCGGCAATAGCGACCTTCTCGCTATTTTATGCGGTTGGTTACTGGAGTGCATTCCGACCTGCCCTCTTCTTTATTCCTTCAAGACCGGAACGCTGGCCGATTCAGTTAATTCTGCGCAATATCGTAATGATGTCCGCAGGACGTATAGATGATGCCAACTTCGATCCCCAGCTTGTTATGCCTCCCACAGAGAGTATAAGAAATGCGGTAATAGTTTTTGCAACTGTTCCCATTCTGCTGGTCTATCCATTCTTGCAGAAACACTTTACAAAGGGTGTAATGATAGGAGCCATTAAAGGCTAAATTTGGTATAATGGCTGCGCGTTGCGTTAGTCATAATATATAACCGGAATTATCCGGAAAAAAGATTTGGAGGATTTAGATGAAGAAAATGAGAATTCTGTTATGTTGCATTTTATTGATGCAGGTAATGGTCTTTGGTGTCTTTGCCGGCGGCGGCTCACAGCCGACTGTAGAAAACAATGCACCCAATAGAAGCAACTTTAACCCTGCTTCCTTTCCCAGGCAGCCGGATAATTATCCTATGCACATCCTTACAGTGTCCCACTATGGGGAGCTTATTTCCAATACCCATCCTGCATTTTTACAGCTTCAGGAGCATACACGCACCAGGATAAGGATGGAATATCTTCTGAATGCCAACTATGCAGAATCGATGAACACAAGGCTTGCAGCCCGTGACATGCCCGCAGTTGTTGCCATTACCGGAAATACATCTCCGATAATGCAAGCGGCACAGGAAGGCGCCTTCTGGGATATTACAGATGTTTATACAATGTATAATTATCTCGCCGAAGCGGATTATGGCGTAATGACCAATGTTTCCATTAACGGACGCTTCTATGGCATTTACAGGGAACGCACAATCGGCCGTGGCGGCATGATCTATCGCAGGGACTGGCTCAGAAATCTTGGCATGAACGAGCCCAGAACAATTGATGAGTTATACCAGGTGCTTCGCGCCTTTACATTTAACGATCCCGACAGAAACGGAATTAACGATACCTATGGAATGACCTTAACCGGTGCCTATATGGGACCCTTCTTTGACATGGTAGTTATGATGGGTGGACCCAATACCTGGGGAGTCAGGAATGGTCAGCTTACCCCCTGGTTTGAATATCCCGAATTCATTCAGGCAATGGACTGGTTTAAAAGGCTCTATGACGAAGGAATTATTAACAGGGACTTTGCGGCTCTCCAGACAACGGACTGGGCACCTCCAATTGGAAGGGGACAGGCCGGCTGGCATATGGACGTAGCTGACGAAATCACAAGAACAGCCACCAGGCTTGTAGACGGCGGCTTTATTACAAGGGAAGCAGCAGACAGGGGCGACCATGTCTGGGCAATGGGCTCCGTTGCAAACAGCAGGGGTCAAATGTTCTCCCGTCCTACAGCAGGACATCAGGGTTATGTGGCTCTTTCTACAACCGGTGTAAGAACCTTCCAGGATCTCCATTACCACCTTGAATTCCTTAACTTCCTTAATGGACCCATTGGAGTAAACCTTCAAAACTGGGGTGCATTGAATGTTAATTACACAATTCGTCCCGATGGTCAGTGGGAAACCATTCCTGTCGAGCAGATTCCCAATGGCTGGGATGTAAGGGAAGGCTTTAACCAGTTCAGAATGATGAATAATTATTCACAGCTTGGTGTACAAACTCCCATACAGGAAAGGTTTAACGAAATTTATCTTGAAAACCTGCCCATATCCGTACACAATCCTGTAACACCTATTGGTGCACTTTCTCCCACATGGTCAACAAGCTCCACAAGCTTGGGTCAGATCATTACCGATGCGGTTATTAACTATATAATGGGAACAATAGATCGTGCCGGATTTGACAGGGAAGTTGCCCGTTGGTACCGTGAAGGCGGCCAGAGATCAATCGAAGAACTCCAGGCTGTTTACGCTGCTACAAGATAAGGGGATAACCTTTAACTTTTTGGAATTGTAAGATAATATACCTCAGGAAAGCTTAAATTCGGCTTTCTTGGGGTTTTTTGTTAAAACCAGGAGAAAAACATGAACGAACTTTTTGAATTTAAAGATCCGGTAACCGGTTATGTAATTAAACAGTTTACAAACAACAAGGAAAGAGCCAGCAAGTTTTATTTTACTACAGAAAGCTTTACTTCCGACGGAAAATACTTTTTCTATAGAAGGGAAGAAGACGGTAAAGGCAGAACATACAGGGTAGAATATGCAACCGGGAATCAGGAAATGTTTCTTGATGAGGAATATACCAATTTTGGCATGGATTACCACAATGATCATGCCTATGCAAAAAAGGGAGATTCCATTTACCGCATAGAAACCCTTACAGGAAAAACTACCGAAGTTGGAACATTCCCAAGGGGCAGGTGTACAGGACATTTATCCGTATCCAAATCCGGTCTGGTCTGGAGCTCTTTCCAGCAGGCCAATAAAATTTATGCCCTGGTTGTGCTAGATCCTGCAAAGGGAACCGGCGAAGTAGTCTGGCAGGATGATCACATACTTGGTCATTGCCAGGCCTGCCCGGGCGATGATGAATCTGTAATGTATATTCACGAAACCACAGGAGATGCCCTTCAGCGTATATGGATGTTCGATTATCCCACCCGCAGAACAAGGCCATATTATGTAGAAAAAGAGGGAGACTGGATTACCCATGAGGTTTGGAGCGCAGACGGAGACTACCTTTATTTTCACAGTTATCCCCATCACATTATGAGGGGAACCAGAGACGGACATAACTTTAAGATAATGGCGGAATCCGAGCAATTCCTGCATTCTGCACCGGACAGATCCCAAAAATGGATCAGTGCCGACAGAACGTCATTCGGAAATGACGGCAGGAAGAACAATGTTATTTTAATTAATGCAGAAACCGGAAAACAGGAAATTCTGGCGGAACTTGCAAGACCCAGAACAGGTGCGGAACACATGCATCCTTCCTTTGACCGCTCTCCCGAAGGAAAGATCGTACTGTTTAATTCACCGGTAGAAGACGGTTTTTGCAATGTATGTGCCATAGAGCTTGATCAGGTTAAGAAACCGTAGGTTTGAAAAACCTCAGGTTTTAAAAACCTGAGCGGATTATAACCCAAGAGCTTGCTTGGTTTATATTAAGTATTTTTTGAGCGCGTTGCGCTTAACACATTAATGAATCGGAGGATTTTATGAAAAAGATGAAAATTCTGCTTTGCGGCATTCTTTTACTGTCAATTCTGGCAGTCGGAGCATTTGCCGGCGGCGGCGGACAAGGTTCAAGACAGCAGGTTACCATTCCAACCAGAAGTAATTTTAACCCTGCTTCTTTTCCGGCACACCCTGCCAACTATGTGATTGGTATTTTAACAATTTCACATACAGGGGAAATTATTGCTTCTGACCATCCTGCTGTTTCTCAAATAGAGGAACATACAGGTTTCAGGATCAATCTCCAGTATATGTTAAACGCCAATTACAACGAGCAGATGAACACAAGGCTTGCAGCCGGTGATATGCCGGGCATTGTTGCCATTACTGGCAATACCAGCGTAATAGCAGATGCAGCCCTTGCAGGAGCATTTTGGGATATAACAGAAATTTATGACATGTATCCCTACCTTTCCACCCTTAACAGGGATGTTATGAATAACGTTTCCATTCAGGGACGTAATTTCGGCATTTACAGGGAAAGGGCAATTGGCCGTGCAGGTATGGTTTACCGCGTAGACTGGCTCAGGAATCTTGGTCTTAGCGAACCCAGAACCCTGGATGAGCTTTACAATGTTCTTAGGGCATTTACGTTTAACGATCCCGACAGAAACGGTCTTAACGATACCTTCGGTATTGCATGGGCCGGAACATCCATGGCTCCCTTCTATGACATTGCCGTTATGTTCGGTGCTCCCAATAGATGGGGTATCCAGAACGGACAACTGGTTCCATGGTTTGAATATCCGGAATTCAGGGAAGCATTGGAATGGAACAGAAGACTCTTTGTTGAAGGCATAGTTGCCAATAGGGACTTCCCCGCAACATCCACAAACGATTTCCATAACTTTATCAGGGAAAACAGGGTAGGCTGGCACATTAACGTTAATGACGAAGCAAACCGTGCATCACAGGGTCTATTTAACAATGGTCTAATTTCAGAACAAGCAGCAATTGCCGGCGATCATATCTGGGTAATGGGCTCTGTTGCAAATAGCCGCGGACAGATTTTCTCACCTGCATCCAATGGTCATGCAGGTTATGTAACCATTACAACCACAGGCGCAAGAACCTTCCAGGATCTTCACTACTATATGCAGTTCCTTGATGCCTGTAACAGCCCGATGGGTTCAATGATCCTTTCCTGGGGCGCACAGGATGTTAACTGGTATTGGAATCCCGATGGTGTTACCTTCTCGTTAATTCCTGCAAACCAGATCCCCAATGGCTGGCACATACTCGAAGGCTGGAACCAGTTCAGGATGAGATCCGATCTTACTCCTTCACAGCTTTTACAGCCCATTCCTGCACGTCAGGGTGAAGTAACAGCCATCAACATGACCCATGTTGTTCACGATCCCACCCTTCCTCTTGCCATGATGTCAGAAACATGGATGAGGAGCTCCACAAGCTTAAACCAGATCATAGATGACGCAGTAGTAAACTTCATGCTGGGCAATCTTGATATGGCAGGCTTCCAGAGGGAAGTAGAGCGCTGGTACAGGGAAGGCGGACGTCAGGCGATAGTAGAACTTCAGGCAGCATACGACGCTGCAAGAAGATAAATAGTATATATCCCGGTCTGCCTTTTTCCGGCATTCCGGGATCATATAAAGTTCAAGAATAATTCTCAAGGAGAAAACGAATGAAGAGATTTAGGATTTTATTTGGTTGCTGCCTTCTCTTGCTGATGTCAGCAATGGTTTTTGCAGGCGGCGGACAGCCCCAGGGTCCTGCAAACTGGGCGCCTAACAGGAGCAATTTTAACCCCTCCTCTTTCGCACGCGTTCCTGCAAATTATACAATCGGCGTTCTGACAATTTCGCATGACGGAACCATTGTAGCAGATGACCATCCTGCAATGGTAAGATTGCAGGAATACACAGGTGTAAGAATCAATCTTCAATATGTTCTTAATGCCAACTTTGCCGAGCAGATCAATACCAGACTTGCAGGCGGAGATTTACCGGGCATTGTTACCCTTACAGGTACTACAGAACCCATCATTGTTTCCGCACGATCCGGTGCATTCTGGGATATTACAGATGTTTATACCATGTATCCCAACCTTGCCAGAGCCGACCTAAACGTTATGAATAATATCTCCATAGACGGCCGTTTCTTCGGCTTCTATCGTGAGCGTGTTGTTGCCCGTGCAGGTATGATCTACCGCAGCGACTGGCTGGCAAATGTCGGACTCGCCGTTCCCAGAACCCTGGACGATCTTTACAGGGTACTCCATGCCTTTACCTATAACGATCCGGACAGAAATGGCTTGCACGATACCTTCGGCATGGCATGGACAGGCTTCTATATGGGGCCCTTCTACGATTTGGCTGTAATGCATGGTGCACCCCACAGGTTTGGCATCAGAAATGGTCAGCTTACCCCCTGGTTTGAATATGATGAATTCTATGAGGCAATGCTGTTCAGCAAGAGGCTCTACGATGAAGGCCTTATAAACAGGGACTTTGCTGCTCTTCAGACAAGTGAATGGGCACAGCCCATCGGAAGGGGAAATGCAGGCTGGCATATTGACGTAGCAGACGAAGGAAGCCGCACAGCCACCCGTTTAAGGGACAATGGCTTCATGGATCAGGCAGCCTTTGACAGGGGAGAGCTTGTTTGGGTAATGGGCTCGGTTGCAAATAGCCGCGGCCAGATTTTCTCCAGAGCAAACAATGCCGGACATCAGGGCTTTGTTTTTATATCTACAACTGGTGCCAGAACCCTCCAGGATCTCCATTATCACCTGGACTTTATGGATAAACTAAATAGTGATGTCGGACAGGCCCTCTTAAACAATGGTCTTGAAGGTTTTGACTACAATTTTAATCCTGATGGAACCATTACCGGTGTTCCCAGTGCCGAACAACCACTTGCATGGAACCATAGAACAGGTATGAACCAGTTCAGGATGATGAGTGATCGTCCCCTTATGACAAACCAGAATTTATATCAGCTTCGCCACGAAGAAGTATATCTGGAAAATGCACGTCATATAGTTCATGATCCCACTATTCCTCTTGCAATGAGTTCACCAACCTGGACCTCAAGAGCCCAGAGCCTTAATCAGCTCATAGATGATGCTGTAATTAACTTCATCATGGGTAATCTTGACCAGGCCGGCTGGAGACGGGAAGTAGCACGCTGGTATAACGAGGATGGCCGCAGGGCACTGGAAGAACTCCAGGCAGCCTACAACGCCACAAGGTAAACAAGGTTAGTTTTATCTTTTTTTGCCCTGCCGCCCTGCGGCAGGGTTTTTTTTATCTTTCTATCGGTGCTATCTTGACGTAAGACGATTTTAGTATATTCTATATATATGAGCGACTATTTAGATCCCAATAATGAAGAGCTTTTAAAAGATTTCTTTGCCGAAGCACAGATGCAGGTAGATACCCTGGAACAGAATGTTTTGGTACTGGAAAACGATGTAGGCAATAAAGATGCAGTAGATGAGATATTCCGTGCTGCCCATACCTTAAAGGGCGGCTCTGCCACCGTAGAAATGATGGAACTTTCCGGTTTTACCCATCTGGTAGAAGATGTTTTTGATGCAATTCGCGGAGATAAGCTCTCTGTAGACGAAGATGTAGTAGATATATTACTCTCCGCCATAGATGTCATCAAGGAAATGCTGGGAAATCGCATGAATGGCTCCATTTACAGGGAAGATACTTCAGAAATCGAAGGAAAACTTAAGGTTCTGCTTGGAGGCGGCAAAGGTGCAGCTCCGGCTCCTGCAAAAGCCCCTGCCAAAGCACCGCCTGCAGCAGCAGCTCCGCCTCCTGCCCCTGCTCCCTCTTCATCCGGTCTTACAGAGGATGAAATTCATGAGCTTTTAGAGTCCGTAGACGGCGGAATGCCCATTTTAAGGGTGGCAGTTAAATTCGACCAAAACAGTTTAATGAATACAGTGGGTGGTATACAGGTCTATGCCGCCCTTAAGGAAATGGGGACAATTTTAAGAACCCTGCCCGATTTTGAAGCCCTTTACGAAGATAATTTCTTTCCAACAGTAGAATATTTTATTGCTTCCACCAGAGCGGTAGAAGATATAAGAAGAACAGTCATTATTCCCGATGTATCGTTGGGTGCAGATATTGGCACTTTGAGCGAAAGTTCGGCAGCAAAGGCACAGCCGGCACCACAAGCCGCTCCTGCCGTTGCACCGCAAGCCGCAGCACCGCAAGCTGCAGCACCACAAGCTGCTCCGGCTCCCGAGGCTCCTGCACCTCAGAGTGCAGCCAAGGAACCGGCAGAAGCTGCCGGCAAGGTTACATCTCTGGAAGATTCTAGAAAAGCAGGAAAAGAAGCCGGTTCCATCCTAAGGGTGGATTCCAAACGTATAGACGATCTCTTAAACCTCGTTTCCGAAACCGTTATTACCAAGGCAACCTTTAACCAGATAAGCTCCCAGTTTGGGGATCTTCAGTCTGAACTGCACAGCCTCGAAAATACATACAGGGAAAAGATTAAAAACCTCTTTGACAGCCTTCCCGATCATCTTGCCAGTATACAATCCGGAAAATCCGTAAAGGACATCAGAAAGGAGATTGGCGAAGAATACGGCGATATTTTTACCATCTTCGATGTTTTTGATGCATCTCTAAAGACCACCGTAGGTAAATTCCGTTCAACTTCCCAAAACCTGGGCAGGATTACCGGAGAATTGCAAGAAGGTGTAATGCGCATTAGGATGGTTCCCATCAGTCAGATTTTCAGCCGCTTCCCAAGGCTGGTAAGGGATCTTTCCAAAAACCTGAACAAAAAAATAAACCTGGTTATAGAAGGTGAAGAAACAGAACTGGATAAATCCGTAATTGACGATCTTCTGGATCCAATTATGCACTCGGTAAGAAACTCTGTAGATCATGGTATAGAAGCGGCAAATGTCCGCAAAGCAGCCGGTAAACCAGAAGAAGGCATGATACTTCTTAAGGCCACCAACGAAGGCAACATGATTGTCATAGAAATTTCCGATGACGGCAAGGGTATTGATGTAGAAGCCGTAAAAACAAAGGCAGTGGAAAGGGGCATCTTGAATCCCAACAAGATCCTTACAGATGTAGAAGCCTTCCAGTTAATTTTTGAACCCGGTTTTTCCACTGCAGCACAGATTACATCCATTTCCGGCAGGGGAGTGGGGCTGGATGTTGTCCGCAGATCCATAGAAAAACTCAATGGTTCAGTTACCGTAAGCTCCGAAAAAGGCAAGGGAACCAAATTCGTAATAAAACTTCCGCTTACACTTGCAATTATTCAGGGTCTATTGGTTCGTGTCGGTCAGGAAATTTATTCAATTCCCATCACTTCGGTTATAGAAAGTCTAAGAATTAAACCAGAAGATATTAAGATGATAGACAATAACGAGGTATTTAATATCCGAAGCGATGTTATCTCCCTATTGCGTCTTAACAGGCTCTTTGGCATCAGGAGTGAAGGACAGCAGGAATATTACTTCATTGTTATTGTCGGTACTGCCGAAAAGAAAATGGGTTTTATGGTAGACAGCCTTATTGGTGAGGAGGATGTTGTTATTAAACCTCTGCGTGATCAGTTTACCAATTCTCCGGGTATTGCCGGAGCTTCCATTCTGGGAGATGGTTCAGTGTCACTCATCATAGATGTAGGTCAGCTTTTGGAACTTGGATTAAAAAAAGAAATGGAGAGCCGCCGTACCCGGGATTCATCCAGATGGTAGTAAATCAATATGGTAGGCGCTTAGTGAGGGAAATATGGCAATGATCAGAGATTTGGCTGAAGTTAACGCCGAATTACAGGAACAAAAAGAACGCACCGATAACGTGGATTTTAAAATGGTTACCTTCTCTTTGGGCGGCAAGGACTATGGCGTAGATATTATGAACGTCAAAGAAATTGCAAAAGCGGATAAATTTACCTATGTCCCCAATGCCGCTTCCTTTATTCGCGGTGTTTATAACCTGCGCGGTGACATTATTCCGATTATAGACCTTCGTATGTTTTTTCATATGCCGGTAGAAAGGAACAATGAAACTCTGGAAAACATGCTCATCCTTCGTATCGAAGACAGGGTTTATGGAACCATCGTAGATAAAATTGACAAGGTTGTCGGAATTAACAGTGAAAGCATTCAACCACCTCATCCGATTTTTGGCGATATTAATATTAAGTATATCAGTGGAGTGGTGGAACAGCAGGGTGCTTTGTACATAATCCTGGATGTCGTCCGTATTTTCAGCCAGAGCGAGGAAGAAAAGGAAAAACCACGCGGAACAGTCGGTACAATTGCAGAATTTTCTGCTGCTCCCGAACCTGCGGCCATACAGGAAATATCTCCCCAGAACATGGCAGCACAGCCGGATCAGTCCCTGGGCTTTATTAAAGAAAGCCTTCCTGCCCTTGTCCAGTTTTACCCCAGTCCCATTAACGATGAATGGATACGCCGCCGCTATGCAGACTGGAGCAGCGGCCGCAGCAATGAAGATCTCCAATTAAAGAACGAAAGCGAAGCCAATGAATTTATTTCCGGCTTCTTCTCGGATTATACAGGGCGTTTCTGGAGCGATAACTATGCTTCCACGGTAAGGGATTTCCTGCCCCAGCTAAGCTCAAATAATATTCAAGTTTGGAATATTGGCTGCGGAAAGGGCTATGAAACTTTTTCATTTGCCTGTATACTAAAATCCCGTTATCCGGACGGACGCATTAAAATATGGGCAAATGACAATGATATAATGTCTGTTTCCCAGGCGGCGAATCTTTCTTTTGAATTGGATGAAGTGCCTGAGTATGCAAGAGCCTATATCAGCAGAACCCGTAGTGGTTATGGTTTTAACCAGGCGATCAAGGATTCAATAGTTTTTGAATACCATGATATACTGCATGAAAACCCGCTTCCGGATCTGGATATTATTTTAGTTAGGGATGTTTTATCATTCTTTAAACTGGAAGATCAGCAGAGACTGATTGGCGGTTTTAAGGAAAAACTAAAAAGCCGCGGGCTTGTGATTCTTGGAAGAAATGAAAACCTTTCCGATGATGGATGGGTTTATGCAGGGAAGGAACCTGTATCTGCATTTGCACAAACTGAATAGTGAATAAGGAGCGTTGGTATGAGAGTAGAATACATAAATCCCTTTGTTGAGGCCACCGTAAATGTATTAAAAGAATACCTTGGTTCTGTTGTAAAACGGGGAAATTTGTACCTAAAATCTACCAGTAAACAGATTATGGGTGTTGCTGCCCTGGTCGGTCTTGCAGGTGATGTAGAAGGCCGGGTTCTTCTTGATATGACCCAGGATACTGCCCTTGCCGTGGCCAGTATCATGAACGGCGAAGAAATGAAAGTAATGGACGAAATGGTAAAAGCCACCATTACAGAACTTGCCAACCAGATAACTGCCCAGGCAATTTCGAACCTTTACCAGGCAAATTATAAATTCGACCTTACCCCCCCAACCATTTTCACCGGCGACAATATGATGATCTCCAACAACATGAACGTAGAAGCCCTCATCGTCCCCGTAGAACTTGGCAAAGACGGAGAAAACGGCAAAATCGAAATAAACGTGGTAATCCGCGAGAAAATCTAGATTATCACCCTTTTCTGGGGCGGTTAGCTCAGTTGGTTAGAGCACTAGCTCGACACGCTAGGGGTCACAAGTTCGAGTCTTGTACCGCCCAAAAACAGGTTTTATATGTTATAATGTTCCCAATACATTTTTATTACCTTTAGGAGGAAAAGATGATCAAACAATTTATTTCTGTAAAGACCGTAGTAGCAATCGGAATAGGCGCTGCACTTATGTTTGTACTGAACCGTTTTGCAGGTATTCCAGTTGGGGTTGCTAATACCAATATACAATTAGGTATGGCTATACTTGCCGTTTTTGCTGCCATTTTTGGGCCAATTGCAGGGTTTTTAATTGGTTTTATTGGCCATACCCTTGTGGATCTAACCGCGGGTTGGGGAATTTGGTGGTCCTGGATTACTGCTTCCGGTATTTTTGGTTTACTGGTAGGAGCGCTCTGGAAATTATATAGAATCGAAGATGGGAATTTCGGTATTAAAGAATGCTTGATATTCAATGGTGTCCAAATTGCCGCAAATATTTTGGCTTACGTTTTTGTAGCCAGATCATTGGATGTCCTTATTTTCCGGGAACCTTTCGATAAGGTCACTCTTCAGTCATTTGTTGCATCGGGAGTTAATAGTGCAACGATCCTTATTCTGGGCTCACTATTAATTTTTGGTTATATAAAAACAATGGCCAGAGCAGGCAGCCTTAAAAAAGAGTAATACACCGGTAGAAATATCATCCAGATTGGAAACATGTGGAAAACAACACTGCGATCTCATTTGAAAATTTTTCATTCCGGTATAGGGCACAGACTGAACCTACACTAATTGATGTCAATTTATCGATAAGCCGGGGAGAGAAAATTCTCATCCTCGGCCCTTCGGGTTCAGGTAAATCCACTCTGGTACACTGCATAAACGGCATTATTCCTCATGCATTTAAGGGCGAGGTTTCCGGTTCTCTTTCGTTATTTGGCAAGGACATTGGCAGCTTAAATATATTCGGCATTTCGAAAATTGCAGGGACAGTGCTGCAGGACACAGACAGCCAGTTCGTGGGTTTAAGTGCGGCTGAAGACATTGCTTTTGCCCTCGAGAATGACTGTGTAGCAACCGATGCCATGCATAAGCAGGTCTCCAAAACCGCCGCTTTGGTGGATATGGAAGCACATCTGGCAAAGAGTCCGCAGGACCTTTCCGGCGGACAAAGACAGCGTACTTCAATGGCAGGGATTCTTGTAGACGATGTTGAAGTGCTGCTCTTTGATGAGCCCCTTGCCAATCTGGATCCGGCAGCCGGGAAAGATGCAATCGAACTAATTGACGAGCTCCATAAAAAAACAGGAAAGACAATCATAATTGTAGAACATCGCCTTGAGGATGTACTCCATCGTCCGGTGGATCGAATCGTTCTAATGGATAATGGCAGAATTATTGCAGATAAAAAAACAGCGGAACTCCTGGCATCTGACATATTAAAAAGAACCGGTATAAGGGAACCTCTATACCTAAGTGCCTTGGAGTATTCGGGTATTAAAGTAACCGGGGATATGGAGCCGCAGCATTTGGATACCTTAAAAATAGACTACAAACCTCTTGTGGATTGGGACGGGGAGCAGGTAATAGAGAGCCAAAAAAATAACGAGGCGAAGAGCAGGGATCCGGGAGAAGACGGCCAGGGATTAAATGTGAAGGATATATTTTTCCGGTACGAGGAGAATGGGGCGGATGTTTTAAATAACATTTCCTTCTTTGTAGCAAACGGTGAATGTATCGGACTGGTTGGCAGAAACGGCTCGGGTAAGTCTACCATGGCAAAGTGCATATGCGGTTTTGTGCAGCCGGACTCCGGGGCGATTTTTTTTAATGGGCAGGATCTGGCGGAGCTTTCCATAATGCAGAGAGCCGATAAAATCGGGTATGTGATGCAGAATCCAAATCAAATGATTTCCTTCCCGATGATCTATGACGAGATTGCCTTCGGACTTAGAAACAGAGCCGTTCCGGAAGAAGAAATAAAAACCAGGGTGTTGGAAGCCATGGAGATATGCGGGCTCCTGCCATTCAGAAACTGGCCGGTGAACGCTTTAAGTTATGGCCAGAAAAAAAGGCTGACAATTGCGTCTATTTTGGTAATGCGTCCCTCTCTTATGATCCTTGATGAACCTACCGCAGGGCAGGATTACAGGCATTATACCGAGTTTATGGAATTTCTTTTACGATTAAACAGGGATTTGGGATTGTCCCTCATCCTTATTACGCACGACATGCACCTAATGCTCGAATACACAACAAGGGCAGTAGTTCTTTCCGGGGGTATCTGTGTAGCCGACAGGGAACCATTCGAAGTACTCACTGACGATGATGTAATTGAAAAGGCAAGCCTAAAGCGAACCAGCCTTTATTCCCTGGCTCTGAATGCCGGACTGGCAGACCCCCGGGGCTTTGTCAGGCGCTATATCGCTTTCGACAGGAGTACATCATGAAGAGCCGCAGAATGCTTTCCTATATTGATGTGCAATCTCCTGTTCATTCTCTTTGCGGAGCAACAAAGTTAATCATTTTATTATTCTGGTCTATTCTTGTAATGGTTAGTTTTCAAACTCCCATGCTCATCGCCCTTGCCCTTCTTGGAATTATTTTTTTTAAGATTTCCAAAATTCGTTTTTCCGATATTTCTTTTATTGTTAAGCTAATGTCTGTTTTCCTTTTACTTAACCTTGTTGCCGTATATATTTTTTCACCGGAAGAAGGTGTAAGTATTTACCAGAGCAGAACTCAAATTCTTGAAGGCAGAGGACGCTTTACCCTTACCGCCGAGCAATTATTGTATGAATTAAATATCTTTTTGAAATATATCACTATAATACCTCCTGCAATTTTGCTTATAGTCACCACCCATCCAACCGAGTTTGCAGCTTCGTTAAACCGCATCGGTGTTCCCTACACGGCGGCCTACGCCGTCAGCCTTACCCTGCGATATATCCCCGACATTCAACGGGATTATGAGGCTATATCACAGTCTCAGCAGGCACGGGGTCTTGAACTTTCCAGTAAAGCTTCACCGCTTAAGAGACTTAAAAGAACCGTTCCCCTGCTCCTGCCGCTTATCTTCTCTTCTCTTGAACGCATAGATATTATCAGTCGTGCCATGGAATTGCGGGGCTTTGGAAAAAATAAAAAACGCAGTTGGTATTCTGCAAGACCTTTTTCAAGAGCAGATAAAGTTACCCTTTTAATAGGCACTTTAATTTTTGCTCTAGGAATCTGGTACACCTTTCGTACAGGCAATAGGTTTTTTAATCCCTTTGTTTAGCCGGCTCTTAGCTGCTTGACTTTTATCATAATTTAATCTATTATTATGATAGCTTTTTACTGGAGGTAAACATGCCCGGTATACCAAAAATTCGCCCTGTTTCTGATTTACGCAATAAATTTGGCGACATAGCAAAACTGGTTCATGAATCCAATGAGCCTGTTTTCTTTACCAAAAATGGTCATGGAAATATGGTTGTAATGAGCATGGAAGCCTATGAACGCAATCTCTTTGAGTCCGATGTCTACCTTAAATTAAAGGAAGCCGAGTATCAGGCAGATTCTTCCAAAAAACGATTTTCCCATGAAGTGGTAATGACTGAATTAAGGAAAATAATCGGGTAGCTATGTATAAAATAAGCTATTTACCTTTGGCTCTGGAAGATCTAAAGGGTATAGTACGGTATATTACACAAACATTAGAAGCTCCCAAGGCTGCCTTAAATCTGATAAATAAAATTGACAGCGAGCTTAAAAAAGTATCGGCAAACCCTTTCCGCTGCCATGTTTATTTTCCATTGTCTAAATTAAAATATGAATATAGGGTCTTGAACATAAATAATTATTCTCTTTTCTATGTTATTGATATAGAAAAAGTAGAGGTACACCGTGTATTGTATTCAAAGATGAATCTTATTGAAATTCTTAAGAAATAAAAACAATTCAGGAGGCCATTATGGCAGACAATGCAGGTTATTCGACAAAGTTTACAAGAGACTATTTTGATTCCATTCTTGTAGAAATGAGGCATATAGATACCGTTCTCCCGTCCACAAAGCTGGAATTATACGGAGAGGTATTTTCTACCCCGATAATGCTTGCCGCTCTTTCCCATCTTAATAGATGGCATCCGGAGGGCATGGTTGAGGCAGCCAGAGGGATAAAGGCTGCTGGTGCCGTCATGTGGGCAGGCATGGGGGATGAAGCTGAGCTGGAGGGAATTACTGCAACCGGAGCAAAGACCATTAAAATAATTAAACCTCATAAGGACAATAAAAATGTTTTAAAGGAGATGGAGCATGCAGAAAAATGCGGCTGCATTGCCCTTGGCATGGATATTGATCATGGAATGAATAGAAAGGGTGCTTACGATAATGTGTTAGGCCAGGAAATGATGCCAAAAAGCTTTAATGAAATAAAAGACTTTGTAAAAGCTACAAAACTTCCATTTATTATTAAGGGTGTTTTAAGTGAGCAGGACACCCACAAGTGCCTGGAAGCCGGAGTAAGGGGCATTGTTGTTTCTCATCATCATGGGCATATTGATTATTCACTTCCTCCCCTTCGCATACTCCCTTCCATTGTAAAAATCGTAAAAGGAGCTATTCCCATTTTTGTTGATTGCAGCATAGACAGGGGAATGGATGCCTTTAAGGCCATTGCCATGGGTGCAACGGCAGTATCTGCCGGCAGGATCATAGAAGAGCCTCTAAGAAAAGAGGGTGCCGAGGGCTTGCGAAAATTCATTGTAAGCATGACAGAAGAGCTCGCCGGTGCAATGGCAGCCACCTGCTCACCTGACATAAAAAGCATAGACCCGTCCATTCTCTGGCTGCCGGACAGAAGGGCGTGAGGGGATTGGTTTAATGTCTTCATCTTTAAAACTTGGAATTACAAAAATCGGTGATTTATTACTGGAAAATAAAATTACAGAAATCAATGAAGGTGAAGATATTGCTAATATGAAATTAACTATTCCTCCCTACCAGCGTCCCTATAAATGGCTACCTAAAAATGTTATTCAATTGTTTGATGATATAGCTGAAGCAAAAAACGAAAACAGGGAAGTTTATAGGGTAGGAACCCTAATATTGCAAGAAGAAGATAATAAAACCATCTACAATATTGTTGACGGGCAGCAAAGGATAATTACATTTTGTCTGCTTCTTAAAGCACTTGGAATTGATGAAAAAAACACATTCCTTAAACAACCACTTGCAAATAATCATCATAATAAACAAAATATTCCCGATAATTTCCTTACGCTTAAGCGGCGTGTAAACAATATAATTGATGTCAATGAAAGAGAAAAGTTTTTGGATTTTGTTAAAAAGAATTGTGAGCTTATTGTAGTAATCACAGAAGATATTTCTGAAGCCTTCCAGTTCTTCGATTCACAAAATGTACGAGGGAAAAAATTATATCCCCATGATTTACTAAAGGCATATCATTTGCGAGAGATGAATGATTTAGATATATTGGAAACAGAGAAAGTAGTAAAAATCTGGGAAGATTTAAAACAAAAAAAACTCTCATCTCTTTTTAGTGAATATCTTTATAGGGTGAAGGAATGGCTAAGAGGAAACAGAGCTGAAGAACTGACTGAACATAATATACAAAAATTTAAGGGAATAAGGAGGGTCGATAATTTTCCTTATGCCCAGTTTTATAAAGGTGCCTTGGCTTACTCTGAAACAATAAATTTTTCTTCCATGCCTTTTGTTTCCGGAATTAAAAACCTAAAATCTTTTCAACTTGATACTCCTATTATTGCCGGAAAAGCATTTTTTGATTATGCAAAATATTATTATATAATACTAGAAGATATCCAAAACAACGATAAATATGAAGGGTATTACATTAATGACAACAAAATAGTAAAAACCCTTGATCTGCCTGTCAATAAAAATGGTGTAGGCAATGGCATAGCACGTTTTTTATTTGATACAGCTATTTTACTCTATGTTGACAGGTTTTGCCCTGAAAGAATGACAAAAACCGATCAGGAAATGCTTGATCGATTTGTTATATTCGCTTTTATATGGGCTTATTCACTTCGTGCACAATATGTTAATCTCGGTTGGCAGTCTGCTCAGAATTATATTATGAAGACCATTAAAGCCGGTGATGTTGTTAACTCTTTCAATGTATATAAAATAATAGCAGAATCCGATTCTCCCGTTTCTCTTCTTAGGGATCTATCTGACGAAATTAAGATTATTCCAATTGATAAAATAAGAAAAATGCCGGATAAAATAGATGATAGAGAAGAAGACGGAACATATAAATTTTATCATTTTTATTTTAAGGATTACAATTTCCTGGAAGGGTTAAATGAATAAAGAATCTCTGCCGCTCAAACAATTATCTATTGAAAAAATCTATAACGGAGAAAAAGCCACATATGAAGTCCCCATATATCAAAGGAATTTTGCCTGGGAATATGATGAAATATCTGCATTAGTTCATGATATTTATGATGCCTTCCTTGGTAGCAATATAGACCTGGAAAAAAAATATTATATCGGTACTCTTGTATCATTTAATAAAGGAAATAATATTTTTGAAGTAATTGACGGACAGCAGAGATTAACAACGATTAATTTACTGCTTCATGTATTAGGATTACGCATTCAAAATAAATTAACTTATAGGGCAAGGCAAAAAGCTGACAATACTTTAAAAAGTATATGGTCTTCGGGAGAATTCAATAAAAATTTGTTTTCAAAAGAATTGGACGAAATGGATTCTGGAATTATTAATGGATTAAAATATGCTAATGCAGCCATTAATAATATTGTTCCAAAAGATTATTTGGCAGGATTCAAAAGGTACTTTCTAAATAATGTATATTTAATTCATTATGAGGTACCAAAGGATGTAAATTTAAATCATTACTTTGAAATTATGAATTCACGAGGTGAACAGCTCGAAAAACATGAGGTAATTAAAGCCCGTCTTTTGGCTAAACTTGACAGTAATAAAGAAGTAGAAGCAGTTTTTACCATTTTATGGGAAATTTGCAGTGATATGAATTCCTACGTTCAACAAAAATACTATGAATTAAATAACGAAGATATTACGATATTTGGCAGTAATTTTATTGATTTTAGGATTTCTTCTTTTGATGAATTGCCTGAAATGAAAAGTAATCCGGATCCTTTAACAATAGAAAAATTAATATGTGAGAAAGGTGATGAAAAGCAACCGGAAAAAAAAGAAAGAATTGACAGTTTTCAGGAAATTATTGATTTCCCCAATTTTTTATTGATAGTGTTAAAAATAACACTCATTACTGAAAATAATACCTTTAATCCGGAAAATTTTAATCTTGACGATAAGGAACTTATCAACGAATTTGATAAGATAGAAAAATTAATGGATAAGGAATTTGTTAAAAAATTTGCATTTAATCTGCTTAAGGCAAAATATTTTCTGGATAATTATATTGTCCATCATTCAAAAGAAGATGATATGCCAAGAAACAACCCCTGGAAACTACAAAATTGGCAAAATGATAGTTATGTCGGCTTAAAAAATCTTGATGGTGAGAGTGATATTCAAAATAAATTGGTTCAACTACTTTCCATGTTTGAAGTTTCATTTTCGCCAAGGCAGAGAAAGAATTATCTTTTTTATTGTCTGTTACACTTATTTAATGCAAAAATAAGAGATATAAAGGAATACTATAATTTTGTTTCAAGTTTAGCAGATAAATATTTCCATGATATTTATATCAAAATTGAAAGCCTTAATGAAGATAAAAAGCCAAAGCCCGGTATATTTGACAATATGATACTTGTAAATAATAAGCTGGATATTACTTTGAAAAATAACAACTTCGATTTTACTTCAATATACGGAGATGGTACGTCAGATTGGGCGGATATACCCCTATTTGTTTTTAATTACATGGATTATAAGATATGGGAAAAATATTATAATGAGCTTCATGGAAAAAACTCCAAACAAGAAGACAAGATTAATAAAGATTTTTTCGAAGAACTTGGTTGTAATTATTTTAAGTTAGATAATTTTAGGTTTTTTTACTTTTCCAGAACGAGGCGAAGCCTGGAACATTTTTATCCACAAGTACTTGCTTCCGATGAAAAAGGTACCATTGAAGAAGGTTCACTTACAGTTGAACAGATTAACTGTTTTGGAAACTATGCCATGATAGGAAATGAAATAAACAGTGCCGGTTCAGGTAATCTGCCAATACATAAACTATCCAAATATATGGATACTCTTAAAGAAGAATTTAACCTTGTAAGTGTAGCATCATTAAAGTTCATGATAATGATGAAGATTTGCAAAGATAATAAAACTCGTGAAATAGGACAGGAGTGGAACTACGAGGAGGACATTAAACAACATCAACAAAAAATGCTTAATATTTTAAAAGATGCTTGTAGTTCATCTTAAACCAACTCAACCCACTATTTAGGAAAAAATGCCCATCTATAGCCGATGCGGAAAATGTTGGAAATGCGGTAGTAGACTTCATCATAGGAGCTCCGCTGTCCCCAGCGGGCATCGTAATTAAAGCGTGCATCCAAAAACATTGTGCCGGGGCCAAGGCTTAGGCCGAAATTCAATCCAAAGAGAAAACCCGGGAAGCTTGGTCTATAATTAAAGTTCCTGCCTGATCCATCGTAATAGGCAAACACGGGAATTAGCATATTAATTCCTCCATAAATGCCGATTTCTACAAAGTTATACTGAAGTACAAATGTCGGGATTATTGGCACTGAAAGATACATAAAGGAATAATGTCCGCCTTCCAGTGCACCCATATTCATTGAAAAATTTATTTCGGTAGTTAGTCTTAAAAAACGCATAAGATCAGAAGAGAAGCTGACGCCAAAACTAAATGCCATTAAATTTGCCATTTCATTTAATCCGTCACCCGGGCTCAATGGGTTTCTTGCATAGGCCCATACTGAATATCCAACACCGCCATGTACACCAATATGAAGCCAGTGAGGATCTATGATTCCCGAAAATAAACCGCCTCTTTCCCGGGCATTCAAAGTCAGGTTCTCTACTTCCATATGTTCTACTCTAAGGGAATCCAGTCCTTCACCGTCCATATAAATTAAGATGGTTTCCGGATCTGGTGGGGATACTATCCAGGAAAAAACCCATTCAAGGAAGTTGGGTATAATACGTTCTGCATCTACCCTGCCTGCGGCACTTAACTCATCGCTTCCCAAAAGTGCGGCACCATCCAGTTTCCATAAATATACACGCAGACGGTAATTTCCCGGAAAGTCATAGTCAATTGCAACCTCGCCTGTAAGTGCATAAGCTGCACCCCTTGTTATTGAAGGGCTTGGGCAAATAAATGGAGGGAAACCTCCTTCCGGAACATCGGGGGGAAGCCTTGTAAGGTCTATGGGGAAGGTAGAATAATTACCTGTTACATTTGGAATAGCACGCTGTATTAATTCAAAGAAAATTTCTGCTATATTTTCTACTTCATCGGAGTCGATTGGATTTGGTCTAAATGGATGTAACGCGACCAGTTCGCTTGCAGGGAGATTAATGCATAAGAGCAGAAAAAAAAGAATTATAAATACAGGTTTTTTTATACGGATATTTAATTTGCTATTTCTGGTTTTTTTTGTTTTTTGCAATAATTCCGACCTTTATTATACTTTATTGATTTTGCTGTTTCTTTCATTAATTCTTATGCTTTCTTTTTTACTTGTCAAGACCATTATATGTACTGGACAATTTGTATTTTCTTAAGTAAAATTGTATTATGTTAAAAAAATGGGGGTATGGCTGCAGAAATGGATGCCTCCTCATGTAAAAAATCTGCATACGTTAGCCCATCAGGAACAAGGTTATTCGTTAAATTAATTGCCTTTTTTTCCATACTCATCTTCCTAAGCTCATGTCATAATATTTTCTTCGATTTTGCCAGAAAAGATCATCTCGATATGAACGGTGATCCCGGCGGAGATATACCCAGACATATTGAATGGATAGTTATATTTGACAAAAATGGCGGAGATACCGAGGCGGTACCGCAGATGATGGCACCCCCGGTTCCCGGCGAAAGTCTTAGCCGGCTGCCTGCAGAGCCAGGCCGGGCAAACCATATCTTTACCGGCTGGAATACTGCTCCCGGCGGCGGCGGAGCAAACTTTGATCTGAGTAGCCCTGTGTCTGCCAGGACGACTGTATACGCTCAGTGGGAAGCTCTAAACGGACGTTTAGTAGTTACTTTTGCAGGTAATGGTGCCAGGATAGAGGCGCATCCCCGTCAGATGGCTGCTTTCTTCGGTACAAGCCTGGGGGGGCTGCCCAGTACACCCCAACGGGATGGCTATAACTTCACCGGCTGGAACACTATTGCCAACGGTACGGGTTCTCCTTTTGACGGATCTACGCCTGTTTATTCCAATATTATAGTCTACGCCCAGTGGGAAAGACCCGAAGGCACGCATGTTGTAATTTTTAACTCTAATGGCGGGACTTATGTAGAACCCCGGTTTGTACTCCCGGGCGGATCTGTGATGAGACCTACTAACCCTTCAATGACCGGATATTTATTTGATAACTGGTATAGAGCCGGTGGTGGTACATACTCCTTTGGCACTCCTGTTCATGAAGATATAATACTTCATGCTGCCTGGACGCCCATAACTTATAATATAAATTACATTTCCAATGGCGTAACGGGAGGAAGTACCACTCCCAGTACCCATACATACGATGTTCCCCAACCCCTTAGTGAAAATGGGTTTACTGCCCCGGCGAATCATGTATTCGATGGCTGGTCAACGCAGCCCGGCGGCGGCGGTGCAATCTATGCAAACATGCAGGTTGTAGTAAACCTTATGGCACTAAACGGAACTACTCTGAACCTCTATGCCCGCTGGCGTTATGTGCCACCGGATACTTATTTGGTGCAGTTTGATACCAAGGGCGGCTACTTTATCCCTGCGCAGATAGTACAAGAGGGCGGCAGAGCAACTCCGCCTCCTATACCCACGAAGACGGGTTATGACTTTGACGACTGGTATACCAATGATCTATATCCTTCCGGATCAAATTATTCTTTCAGTAATGAGGTATACGATGATCTCATCTTATACGCAAAATGGAATCCCTTAAGATACGTCGTAACCTACGATCCCAATGGCGGAACATTCGAGTCCTATTATATTCCTTCCATTACTCCTGAACACACCGATTTTTTCTACAACGAGTATGGTGCTCTTGCCGCACCGGCGACACCCCCTGCAGAAGGTTTTCATGATCTTACTCGTGCCAATCATACTTTTGTAGGCTGGAACACTCAACCCGATGGAAGCGGCGTAAATTATGGAGCCGGTCAAATGGTGATGAATCTCACCTCTTCGGAACCCACTGTAACCCTTTATGCCAAGTGGGTAGAAAACCCCCCGGGCACGAATATCGTTGTCTTTGACAGTAATGGGGGAAACTATGTCGGATACAGGTTATTTAACAGCACGCCTGCTCAGTACCTTTACCCGCCGGACATTCCGGTAAGAACCGGTTATATCTTTAGAGGCTGGTATACCGACACCACTTGGTCTGTACAATATACCTTCCCGAGGGAGGTGACAGACAGCTTTACCCTTTATGCCATGTGGGATCCTGATCCTGCCGGTCATTTCACCATTATTTATGATATAAATAGTGGAACCGGCACAGCACCTACAATGGCTCCGGTACCTTACGCTACACCCATAACCCTTCCTTCCGGAAGCGGGCTATCCAGAACCGGTTATACATTTAACGGCTGGAATACAAGTCCTGCCGGAACCGGGACAAATTATGCTGCAGAGGCAGGTTTTACCGTTACAGGAAACAGAACCCTTTATGCCCGGTGGGTGCCCAATACCTTAACCATAAACTACGCACCCGGTGCAGGCAGCGTTACGGGCTCCGGGCCAACAAGCCCGACATCTGCTGCTTACGGAGCCAATGTGACCATGCCTTCCAGTGGATACATCCGTACAGGTTATACTTTAAGCGGCTGGGCTGTGTCCGGCTCGGGTGCTATAACGGACACCCATGCTGTCGGTGCAAGTGTAGCTGTGACATCCCTGTCTACTACGATTGCCTCCGGCAATGCCATTATTACCCTGACTGCCCAATGGACTTTACAATCAAGCGGCGGAAGCGGTACCGCATCTGACCCATTCCTTGTCTATGACATAGAGACCCTGCGGCGTGTGGGTAGGGGCACCGGTGCATGGATCGGTGACTGGTCGTTGTCCGCCCACTATAGGCAGACTGCTGACATCACCCTGCCCAATTTAACCGGTGGGCAAACCAGTAACTTCACGCCCATTGGTGATAATAGTACCAATTCCGATGCCAGCCGGTTCACAGGCAGCTATAATGGTAATGGCTACGGCATCTTCAACATGATAATTAGCCGGCCCGGCAGTCCCTATACGGGTATGTTTGGCAGTGTCGGTACCGGCGGTTTACTTAACAACATAGATCTGTCAAATATAAATATTACCGGAGGGAATTATACCGGCGGCCTTGTGGGTTACCTTTTTGGAGGTACTATCAGGATTTCCCATGTATCTCTAAGTGATTCCAATAAAATAGAAGGGGCTCTTTATACCGGCGGTCTGGTGGGTGGAAGTTCTGAAAATATTAATATAGAGGCAAACACTATCGACCTGAGTGGTGCGGCTCATATTACCGGAACCTCCAATGTCGGTGGACTCCTGGGTCATCATACAAATGGTACAGCTACAATAACGAGTAATACCGTCAATTTGTCCGGCAATGTAATAATTAACGGAGCCTCCAATGTCGGCGGACTCCTGGGTCATAATATTGCCGGCATAGCCACAATAACGGGAAGCCATGTTAACCTGTCCGGCAATGCCAAAATCACCGGAACCAGCACAGATTGCCATACAGGCGGCATGGCAGGTTATATTGGCGGCTCAGGCAGCAGTATTGTAAATAGCTCTGTAATCATGAGCGGAAATGCACAAATCACCGGTAATTCAATTGTTGGCGGATTGGTAGGTTATATTGGAGCAGATGCTGTCATAAGAGGAAGTTATGTACAGGGACTGGAGGCATCCATTGTCAGCGGTATAAATAATGTGGGCGGCATTGCAGGCAATTCATCCGGCTCTTCCATCCTTATAGAAAATTGCTATGCAAATACGGCGGTAATGGCTTCAGGCAATAATGCCGGGGGATTGGTTGGGCAGGCTTCAAATCTAACAATAATTAACTGTTATGCTGCCGGCTCTGTTACCGTCAACGGAAATAATGCCGGTGGACTGGCAGGTTTATTTAATAGCGGAACAATCGGTAATAACGTTGCCCTTAATCCATTTGTGACCGGGGGCAGTGCCTTAAGTACCGCACGCATAACCGGAAATGATGCATCGGTTCTTTTTAACAACTACGCCAGAGTAATGCAGGTGAATGGCTCTTTAGATTATCTTGGTGATACTGCCGATATGGGACATGACCGAAGACATGGTCTTTCCATAGTGCCGGAAGGTACACCGGATAGGGATAGTATCGCCGCCCACCTGACTTTGATGAACCTGGGCTGGTGGCAGACATCGGGTTTTGACATTGACCTGTCCAGCGGTTCTTCTGTCTGGATTTTCCATCCCGGCGGAACCCCGGCCAGCCATACCCTGCCCACCCTGCGTAATGCCGGTGGGGCACAGCAGCCAAGGATGCGTTAGTCTGGCTATAAGCCCGGGAATTATTCATCCAAAAATTTTTCCTGTTTTAGCTTATTCCTGCCGATAATGAATTTGGAGTATTATTAATTGATGAGAAAGCCGGTATTTGCTGGAATTTTACTTATTTTCCCTCTTTTTATGGCATTTGCACAATCAGGGATTAGGATAATTCTTGAAGAATATGAGGGTCAATTAACAATTATTGGTTCTGAAGGGGTAATAAGGGATCTTGTTATTCCTGCTTCCATAAATGACATGCCAATAACAACTATAGGAGAAAATGCCTTTACCCAAAGGGGATTAAGGCTGGTATCCATTCCCGATTCTGTGGTCGAAATAAGGGACGGAGCATTTTCCTATAATGAAATCCGAACCCTTGCCATTGGCGATAATGTTCATACAATAGGCAGGGCAGCATTTGCCCATAATAGAATTAACGATCTTGTCCTTGGCTCTGGTCTTATTAATATTGGTTATGGCTCTTTTGCAAATAATGAAATTGCAGAACTCATAATTCCCGACAGTGTAGCTTCCATAGAAGCTTATGCTTTTGTATATAACAGGATTAGATCGATCATCATACCCGATAATGTAACTTATATTGGAGAAGGAGCCTTTTCCAGTAACAGGCTTAACAGGGTTGTCCTGGGTTCCCGGGTAGAAGTAATAGGGGATGGAGCATTTTTTAATAATCAAATTACTAGAATCAGTGTTCCGGACAGTATAAATGCCATGGGGAACCGTGTATTTGAAAGCCGTCTTACAAGGCGTGGCTCTGTCCCTCCAATAGATTATATTTTCGAGTCCGGGGAAGTCTTATACACAACGGCAAATAATTTCGATACATATTATGTCTCTACCGGAAGAAGGCCGGGAAATTATCTTTTCTCTCCGGATGGATGGATTTTTGAGGATTAATATGGCATATTTAAATGGGATCTTAACCCTTGCAGACAATAATTTGAAAGGGTATAATTATAATAACTTTGACGATTTACTCATCAAGGAGGACCTATAATGAAGAAAATCATCCTTTGTTTTGTTTTATTTAGCATTTGCTTAATGCCCATTGCTGCTCAGGCTCATGGAATTTCTGAATCGGAATTATACTATGTAAATGTTACAATAGAAAGAATTTATCCGTACACCCTGGGTTATATTGTGTTATACAGGGGTTCCGGGTATTCGCTCTACCAGACCTATATTCCGCGGGAATGGTTTGTCGGTACCGATGGCAAAGCCGAAATTGTGAATTTAAGACAGGGAAGGGAATGGCCTTCCATGACTGTTTACTACCTTAGGGGAGAATTTTCTCATGTAAGGCTAAGGCTTAGGGAAAGGGCTCATCCAACATGGGGACTTTTACAGCCGGGTGTCAATATGGATGCTCATTTTGAAGATTTTACGGAAATAAGGCTTAATTTCTGACCGAACTCTTAAATTTTATCAGGGAGGGTAAAAGGTTTCTCGTTGCAGGTCATCATGAACCGGATGGCGATTGTGTCGGAAGTCAGTTAGCTCTTGCCTCTGTTTTAAAAAGAATGGGAAAGGAAGCGATCCTTTGCTCATCCGGACCATTCAAAAGAACCGAGATACTGGAATACGAAAACTTTTTTACCACAAAACCCCTAACCATGGAAGGGGACAGGGTCATTGTTCTGGACTGTTCATCTTTCGAACGCACAGGAGATCTGGAAGCTTATTTAAATGGCTTTCCCAGAGCATTTATCGATCATCATGAATCGGGTAATTCATTCCGCAGTTCAGGTTCAGATAAAGAACCCCTTTTATTGGACGAAAAAGCTCCCTCTACCACCTTTCTTGTTTATAAACTAATTATTGCCCTGGATCTTGTACCAAACAGGGAAGAGGCCGAGCTTCTTTTTTTCGGTTTATGTACAGATACCGGTTTTTTCCGTCATATAAGCCGCAGGGGAGAGGAAATTTTCACAATAGCTGCACATTTAATTGCTCTTGGCGCCAATCCTAAATCTGCATTTGCTGCAATTCATGGGGGAAAGAGCCTTGATTCCAGAAAACTTATCGGACATATCCTTATCCGTGCAGAACCTCATTTTGACGGAAAATTGATTTTATCCTATGAGAAACTGGAAGAGACAAAACGTTTTGGTCTTGAAGGCAGGGATACCGACACTCTTTATCAGGTTCTTCAGAATGTGAAGGGAGTGGAAGCCATTGTCATCATACGTCAGGAGAGCCCCGAATACTGCACTGTGGGATTCCGTTCCAGGGATGCTATAGATGTAGGCAGAATAGCCCAGTCCTTTGGTGGGGGAGGTCACAGGAATGCTGCCGGTTTAAAAATTAACGGAACCATAGATTCCCTTATTCCCGATATTCTCTCTGCCTTCGAAAATGCTTTCAATAAAATATAAAAAATTTTTGTGTTAAATGTAATATTAATTAAAGTGTAATTCATCCGGACTCCGTATTACTATTATCAATTTTTCAAGGAGTCCATAGTGTATAACGAGAAATCTATTGAAAAGCCGCTTTCTGAATATTTTTGCTTATTTAAAAAAGGAACCATAGATCGTAAAGAACTGGAAGGGAAAATTTACCATTATCTGCTATCCAATCCCGGCAGATATAATATTTTCCAGAACAATTTTGACCGCTGGAGTGATTTCCTTTCCTGGCTTTATTCAAGGCTTTCCAGAGCCGTGGATATTTACAGGGAAACAGGTTCTTCCTTCGATGCCTATATAACAGGTCTGCTTCATGGTGCCGCCAGGGAGTACAGATCCCGGGAAGCAGATCATAAATATACTGAATATGTTTGCTGGCAGGCCAGGGCAGAAGAGATGAAGCTGTTTGAAAGCGAACCCGAATATAATAAACCGGTAAAAACCAAAACATTTCCGGACGATTTAAACCCCAAACAGCTCTTATTTTTATTATTAAAAACTTATTATGGTGCAACTGATGAAATGGTTGCCTATGTTGCAAAAATAAACGGGCTGCAAAAAGAAGACATCCGCAAAATGATAGATAAAATCAGGGCAAAACGAATGGATAAGGAGCTCGAATTCCGGGAGCTTCAGGAAAGATTGCATCTTCAGTATCATCGCTGTCTCTCCTACCAAAAAAGAATGATCCATGCACAGCCAGGAACGGATTATTATTTTTTATTGGGGGAGCGCCTAAAAAGAGCAAAAAAAAGATTCACTTCCATGAAGAAACGTCTAGGAAAAATACGGAAAACCGCTTCCAATAGACTGATAGCCGAGGTTCTTGGGGTACCACTTGGAACTGTCGATTCCGGGATCTTTTCATTAAAGAACCGTTTACTGGATAAATAACCATAAAAGAATAGTCTATCTGCTTTTTAAGAGATGTGATAAGCTTTTTTTATGTCTACTGTTGATGATAAAAAAATAATTTATTCCATGTACAGGGTGTCCAAAAAACATGGCACCCGGCAGGTGCTGAAGGACATTGGTATTTCCTACTATTATGGTGCCAAAATAGGTGTTCTTGGATTGAATGGCTCGGGTAAATCCAGTCTGTTAAAAATTATGGCAGGAGCGGACAAGGAATTCACAGGCGATATTTCCATCAGTCCGGGTTATACAATAGGATTTATGGAACAGGAACCATATCTGGAAGAAGGTAAAACTGTCAAGGAAATTGTTTCGGAAGGGGTTAAGGATCTGCTGGATCTTATAGAGGAATTTAATCAGGTAAGCGAGGCTTTCGGAGAGCCGGATGCGGATTATGAAAAACTGGGAAACAAACAGGCGGAGCTGCAGGAAAAAATTGAAGCTATGGACGGCTGGAACCTGGATAACCGCATAGAGCTTGCCATGGACGCATTGCAATGCCCGCCTGCCAATACAATTGTTGATCACCTTTCCGGTGGGGAAAAACGCCGTGTTGCATTATGCAGATTGCTGTTAAAAAAGCCCGACATTCTTCTTCTTGATGAACCTACCAACCATCTGGATGCACAAACTGTTGCCTGGCTTGAAAGGCATCTTAGGGATTATGAGGGAACTATAATAGCCGTTACCCACGACAGGTATTTTTTGGACAATGTTGCAGGATGGATTCTCGAACTGGACAGAGGAGAAGGCATTCCCTGGAAGGGCAACTATTCTTCATGGCTGGAGCAGAAGGAGCAGCGTCTTGCCCTGGAAGAAAAGGGAGACAGCGAAAGAAGGAAGCAGCTTCAAAGGGAGCTTGAATGGATTAGAATGAGCCCACGGGGCAGGCATGCAAAAAGCAAGGCAAGAATTAACCAATACGAAAAGCTTTATCAAGACGATCAAAGGGAAAAGATAAAGGAAAATAAAATTACCATTCCTTCCGGTCCACGTCTTGGGCAGCTTGTTATAGAAGCAAGCGGACTATCCAAATCCTACCCATTGGCAGACGGTGGGGAAAAATTACTTTTTGAAAACATGGAGTTTACCGTTCCTCCCGGAGCCTGTATTGGAATAATTGGTCCAAATGGTGCAGGAAAAACAACCCTGTTTAAAATTATTACCGGTCTGGAAAAGCCGGATTCCGGAACCCTTAGATTGGGCGAAACCGTAAAACTTTCCTGGGCAGATCAAATGAGGGAAAAGCTGGACAGCGATAAGACCGTATGGGAGCAGCTCTCCGGAGGACTGGATATTATTAAAATCGGTGCGGTGTCATCCAGGGATGGCACAATAAGCGGCAAGGAAGTAAATTCCAGAGCCTATTGCGCATGGTATAATTTTTCTGGTGCGGATCAGCAAAAGAAAGTAGGTGTACTGTCCGGAGGAGAAAGAAACAGGCTTAATCTTGCCTTAATGCTAAAGGAAGGCGCCAATGTCCTTCTTTTGGATGAGCCGACAAACGATCTGGATGTTAATACACTTAGGGCTCTGGAAGAGGCCATAGATACATTTGCCGGGGTCAGTCTTGTTATAAGTCATGATCGCTGGTTCCTGGACAGAATAGCAAGTCATATTCTGGCATTTGAAAAAGATGAAGTAATCTGGTATGACGGGAACTGGTCGGATTACGCACAATGGAGGCGTGAGAAAACCGGAGATAATGCGGACAGACCTGATAAGCAGGTATACAGAAAACTGGAAAGATAGGGAAATTTTTTCCCTATACCTGTCCGGAAAGAAAGGCAGCATCCTTGTCTGTAAATGTTTTGCCGTAAATGTATTCGAAGAAAAACCTTAAATCCTCCGGCTGCATGTTTGTAAAAATACAGCCGAAATATTCACGGAATTTATCCTTAAAGGTTCTTACAATTCTGGCCTTGCATTTAACGGTACGCTGCGGGGTTTTTAGCTCTACAGAAAGGGTCGTGTCCTGCAGCAATGTGGAGGCAATATTGGAAATCGGATAGGAGAAAAGAAGGCCGGAAGCGCTTATGTCAATTATCCTTCCGTCAAAGGGATCGTTCTTTATTTTTCCGGATTCAAAATATCTGTTTATTTTTAATGAATGTGCAAGTATTTTGGCAAACTGGTAAAGGCTGTCTACCACTCCGTAATCGAAGAGCTGCAG
>Ga0099364_10000345_pt1 | contig 77917 bp, 71 predicted proteins | sample TergutTh196P3_FD_73070 | JGI IMG/M metagenome (GOLD analysis project Ga0099364, IMG submission 73070) | Microcerotermes parvus P3 segment gut microbial communities from Pointe-Noire, Republic of the Congo - Th196 P3 | ecosystem: Host-associated > Arthropoda: Insects > Digestive system > Gut ...
TTTATGCAACGATTTTTTATTTTTTGCACTTCGACACGCTCGCGCATGGGCGACCGCTTCACCAAAAAAGCACAACATCTTCCTACGGACCAGAAGGTCGTGGGTTCAAATCCTGCTGCGCACAGTGCTTAAAAAAGCCCTTAATTGCTGGGCTTTTTTTGTGTTCGGGGGTTGTTGCGGCTTCGGGGTGAGATTTCCGCTAGGTGTCAGACGGAGGACGGCGGCGAGGTTGCTTTTTTGTCTAGGTACTATACTTCCTCAAACCAAAAACGGCACTGCCCTTGCGGTCTTTGCCGCAATCACAGTACCGTTTCCGACTTGAAACTTAAACAACCACGGCCTTACATACCCGGCACAGCTTCTCCTGTTTCGTCAGTGCAATCCTCAAATTCGGTAGCGTCATAGTTGCTTGCCGCTTGGGCTTTCTTTTGGCTGGTGCATTGGCTTGCATCGTGATTATTGCTTTGGTTGTGACAATTACTTGCTCTGCACATCGTAGTTACCTCCTAATTTATGAAGCTGTTCCTATAGCCACTCAATGCCGCTTTGGCGGTCGAGAAACCCCACCAATCCAGCCCTTCGGGCTACGGACAGCTTCTTCAGCTTCTTTCCTCTCTAATTTCCCCATTTTCCCAAAAATTATACAAGCCATCTTGAACTGCCCCCTAGGACGGCTATTTTTTGCGTTTATCGCGTTGCTCTTCGCTACGACATCTGCTGTTTTAGTAATATTAGATATAACCCCGCCAGTTGCATCAGCACTGATAATCATTCGTATACGCTCATATAATCAATTCCACTATTTACTTAGGCTGTCCAAGGCAAAAAACCGGCGGCTTTAAGCCGTTTTTTGCCGCAGGAGAGCCTTAGTAAATAGCGGAATTGACACCCACTCCTTTCGGAGTGAACTAGCCGTCACGGCTACTTGCATAGTATAGCATAAAACTACAAAAAAATGGGAATTGACTTAAAATGTGATTGTCTTAAAATCACGGCTATTTGATTTTAGGGACAATATGATAATTTATTGTAGGGGGGGGGGCTTGCTCCTCCACTACAATAAACCTTGCAAGTTTTGTAAACGGGTAATTGTTTCCTAAAGCCGCCGTGAGTAAAAAATTTAATCAGTAGCATTTACATCAAAAAATGTTATAATATAAGAAGCTGTTACCCTAATTCCCATTATGGTATCAGCTTCTTGCTATTTTACACTAAAAAACAACAAATCTAACCAAAACCCAAAAGGAGCAACCATAATGGACAAGCAAACAAACCAAACCAACCAACCAAACCAACAAACAAAACGAGTAGAATCCATCGCCGACATGAACCAAGACTTCGCCCAATGGTACACGGACGTGGTACGCAAGGCGGAGCTTGCCGAATACGCCGAAACAGGGGGCTGTATCATTTACAAGCCCTACGGCTACGCTATTTGGGAGCTTATACAAAAGAGCCTGGACACGCGCCTAAAGGAAACAGGCCACGAAAATGTCTACATGCCCATGCTTATTCCCGAGCATTTGTTGCAAATGGAAGCCGACCATATAGAGGGCTTCGCGCCGGAGGTGGCGTGGGTAACGTACGGCGGCGCGGAAAAATTGCAGGAGCGGTTTTGTGTGCGGCCTACGTCCGAGGTGCTGTTTTGTTCGCATTATGCCAAGGCGGTGGAGTCGTACCGCGATTTGCCAAAATTATACAATCAGTGGTGTTCCGTTATGCGCTGGGAAAAAACCACGCGGCCGTTTCTTCGCGGGCGCGAGTTTCTATGGCAAGAGGGGCATACCGCCCACGCCACTGCCGAGGAGTCGCTCGCCGAGGCGTTAAGTATACTAGATGTATACTGCGAATTGTCCGAAAATGTTTTAGCCATGCCCTGTATCAAGGGTCAAAAAACCGAGCGCGAAAAATTCGCGGGGGCGTTAAACACCTACACCTTCGAGAGCCTAATGCACGACGGAAAAGCCCTACAATCAGGCACAACGCACGATTTCGGCGACAAATTCGCGCGGGCGTTTGACATTCAGTATCTCGACAAAAACAACAAACAGCAATATGTACACCAGGCCTCCTGGGGCGTAAGCACACGCCTAATCGGCGCAATTATCATGGTGCATGGCGACAACAACGGCCTTGTGCTTCCGCCCGCCGTCGCGCCAATCCAAGTAATCGTCGTTCCCATAGCCGACCACAAAGAGGGCGTAAAGGAAAAAGCCGAGGAACTGCGCGCCCGTCTAGCCAAAATTTGCCGTTGCAAAATAGACCTTTCCGACAAAAAAGCAGGCTGGAAATTTGCGGAATACGAAATGAAAGGCGTTCCCATTCGCCTAGAAATCGGACCGAAAGACATCGAACAAAATCAGTGCGTGCTTGCGCGGCGCGACACAGGCGAAAAAATCACCGCGCCGCTAGACAACCTAGAGCAAGCCATACAGGAAACACTGCAATCCATACACAAGAATTTATATGAAAAAGCCGCGGCTCGCCTGGAAAGCTCCACCCATACCGCCCACAGCGTAGACGAATTGAAAACCATACTAGACAGCAAATCGGGCTTTGTAAAAGCTATGTGGTGCGGCGCGGAGGCGTGCGAGCTGGAAGTAAAGGAACAAGCAACCGCCACGAGCAGATGTATACCCTTTGTGCAGGAGAAGGTTGGGGATTGTTGTTTTGTTTGTGGGAAGGCGGCGGGGAAAATGGTGGTTTGGGGAAGGGCTTATTAGGGGAATGGGCGTAGTGATTAGCCGAATGTGCGTACCGATTAACCGCATGTGCGTACTGATTAACCACAATTGCAAGGTGTATGTAGGGGGCGGATTTATCCGTCCCGAGGTATGCACGCTCGTCAATTCAAGGACGGATAACGTCCAGTAACGCAGAACGCGGTAATCTCGGGACGGATAAATCCGTCCCCTACAAAAACGTGCGGATTTTGGCGGTCGTGATTTTGCCGTTCGTGCGGTTGTCATTCATGCGTTTGCCGTTCATGCGTTTGTCGTGGCGGTCAAGTGTAGGGGGCGGATTTATCCGCCCCGAGGTATGCACGCTCGTCAATTCGAGGACGGATAACGTCCAGTAACGCAGAACGCGGTAATCTCGGGACGGATAAATCCGTCCCCTACAAAAAACCGCCACCACTCCCAAGTCTTAACCTACTGGCGTATGTAGGGGGCGGGTTTACCCGCCCCGAGGTACACACGCTCGTCAATTCGGGACGGATAACGTCCCTTAACGCAGAGCGAGGTAACCTCGGGACGGATAAATCCGTCCCCTACAAAACCGCCACCAAGCCTAAATCTTAACCTACATACGCTCGTCAATTCGAGGACGGATAACGTCCAGTAACGCAGAGCACGGCAATCTCGGTACGGATAAATCCGTCCCCTACAAAAAACCGCCACCAATCCCAAATCTTAACCTACTGGCATTTGTAGGGGGCGGGTTTACCCGCCCCGACCCCCGCACGTTTTGACAGTTATTGCTTATAATTTAGGTAAAAACTTAATCTGCACTCTGCCCTCTAGTAGTAGCTTATGCAGCAAGTTTTTACCTTTGTCTTTGTTGTCCAAAGTAGCGCCGTAGCCTGTTATCAGCTTATAGACCCTATCTACCGCAGAGCGTTGCTCGCTTTTTCTGTTTTTTATATCGAGAACAGTAAAATAAAACTGCAATATCACCTGCTTATTGTTTGAATAATAATTTAGAGTGTCGTAATCATCGCCGTAAAGGTTGTAATTGTCAAAAATACTTTGAAAATAAGAATAGTCCGCCTCGCCTAAAGAATGTCCGTAAAATTTAATTTTGGTAATATTTGTAGGCAACGCGCTGTTAGGGCTTTTAAGTAGCATTTTCCTATGTGTTTTTGTAAATATTCTGGCTTCGGGCGGCAGTTCGTTTTCGTTTGTTGCATCTATTCCGAATATGATGTTGTTATCGCTTAAAGTGCCGTGGACATTTGTGGTACTTTTAAACGAATCTTTCAATTCTTGACTTGCAGAACTTAAATATGCGGGGCCAAAAGGGTTTGTGTAATTAAAGTTTATAACACTAAAATCCTCCCCACCAACAATTAGCTTTATTAGCTTGAAAACATTCGATATATAGTGTGGGTTGTTTTCAAATTGTTCAGATAGATAGTCTACAAAGAAACTCTCAAAATCTATTAGCCTGTCGAGAAACCAGTACAAATAGTTATGATGTTTGCGAAAAGATTCGTCACCGTTCAGTCTGACATGTCGTGCAATGCGGCGAGATTCATTGCTATTAACGCGGGGTTTGCGTCCATTTTCAAGATGGTAAAAGGCATCCCCCCTCCATGCTTCCACCAGCGAACCATAATGGGATTGGTCTTCGTAATAGATTCGTCTTCCGACTAATAACGTATTTTTCAGGATATTTTCAATATCAATCCACCCGTCAACCCCAGTTGATTTATTCAAAAAATTATCCAAAAAATGGGTCGCCCAAACATTGTTATATACCCGCTTGTCATTTTCGGTATTCTTTGGTCTTAGCCACTTAAAAAAATCCTTGTACTCTGATTTTAACCCACACTGCAAATCAAACCCATTCCCAATAATTAACAATACACTCTCATTACCATTTGAACTCATTAAACCAATCCTTTCTGCGATAAATCCACGACAAATGCCAAACCTACCGTACATACCCGCAACCCCACCCCAACCCTCACCCTACCGCACTCTCAACCCCACCCCAACCCCCTCCGCGACCTCCCGACACCTCTCCACCTGCTCCCTCGACAAAACCTCACCAACCACAGAAAACACCACCCGAGTATACTCTTTCGCATCACGGGCAAAGGCCAGCATTTCCTCATATGGGCATTGCTGGCGAGCTGCGCCGCCCACCCTCGGGCGGGTAACGCGCATATACTCGTCGGCGTTGTCGGCGTTTAGGCTTACCGATACGCAGTCTACCGCACGCAGGCTTTCCATACAAAAATCAGGCGCGACCAACCGCACCAAGCCATTTGTATTTATTCTTATGGGAATCGGCGAGGACAACCGCTCCACACCGTTTGCGTTCGTTCCCATGGGAATGGACGTGACGGACTTAAAATACCGCGCCAGCTCGATTACATCATTAGCACGCATCATAGGCTCGCCATACCCGCAAAAAACAATCTCGCCAATTTGCCGCAAATCGCCCCTCGCCTCAAACGCCGCCTTGATTTCTGCCACGGTTGGCTCTCGCTCTAGCCATAGGCTTTCGTTTGGGTTCATGCCGTCCGCGAGCTTTCGTATACAAAAAATACAGTCGCAGGGGCAACTATTTGTTATATTTACATAAAGAACTGCCCGCCCAACGCCTTGCGTTTTACGCAAAACATCAAGCGAACAGTCGGAAAAAGAGGGCGAAGCCCCATCAAGTCTGTAGAAAATTGTCATACTGTCGCGCTCACACCCGCCACGCTATTAAACGCCTCCATAACGGCATTTTGGTGGTCACGCACATGTGACGGCGCGGAGGTATGCGTTGACGAGCCTAGGAAATGTAAGCAAACATGACCGTTCATGTTGTTGTGGCGGGTAGAACCTGCGTGCGGCATACCGTTTAGGGAGGCGGCGATTGTTCTGCCATTTATTACCACAAATACTGGGCGCGGTGTCCATGTCCACGCGCCGCCAAACGCCTGCTTCATGGTGGCAGTGTCCTCGGCGGTAAGCGGCTCGACATCGGCGTGGTTGCCGTTCGAGAATGATGCCATTTGCCAAGAAATACCTGTACGCGCGTCTATTATTGTGGCGCTCGTGCCGATTGTCATCACCTTGCGCGCCTCGCTCCAATCGAGCAGCTCCACCTCGCCCAGCTCGCCGAACGCAACAACCACCGCTGCGGGAATTTCCCGCAAAAACTCCGCAAACATGTAACCGCTTGTCCCATTGTAAACGACCTCGTACCACTCGCCGCAACGGAAATCCACGACCTCTACCCTCGCGCCAAGCGCGGCAATGGTAAGGCTTGTACTACTTGTGGTAGGCTCGGCGCGTAGGTGCAAGCGCGAGGTGGTGATAAAAAACGCCGGCGTTTCGGGCGTTTCGCTGTCTGCCGCGGCGGCTTCCGCTTCGGCGGCGGTTTCCGCTTCTGCGGCGGCTTCCGCTTCTGCGGCTGTATGGGAAAGAACCCCCGCATATGCCGTAATGGTCTGGGAAATGTCCGCCGCATGTACCGTAGCAGGCAGTACGGAAAACGCAAAAGCTAAGCCCAAGCTAGCCAATAAGTATTTTTTCATTTCTAAGTACCCCTCTTTTTTTGAAAATTATTCGGATTTAGCGGATTTAGTGTATTTAGCGGCTTCACGCAGATTTACGCGAATTTTTCCACGAGCCAATCCGCGTAAATCCGCCAAATCCGTGTTTAATTTACATGTTTCGGCTTCGTACGCTTGTCGTGGCTTTCGTAGGGGACGGATTTATCCGTCCCGAGATTACCTAGCTCTGCGTTAAAGGACGTTACCGCCCCGAATTGACAAGCGTGCCTACCTCGGGACGGATAAATCCGTCCCCTACAGTAACCGTCACGACAAACGCACAGACGGCAAAACACACGAACGGCAAAATTTGCAGGTTTTCGTAGGGGACGGATTTATCCGTCCCGAGATTACCTAGCCCTGCGTGAATGGACGTTACCCACCCCGAATTGACAAGCGTGCATACCTCGGGACGGATAAATCCGTCCCCTACAGTAACCGTCACCAATCCCAAGCCCAAATCTGCCGATATTCAACATTCCGCTTAACATATCCAGCCCAAATCTTAATACTTTTGTAACATCTTGTCAATATAAATTAACCTTTTTAATAAAATGTTAAAAAATAGTGGCGTAAAAAAAGAATATGTGTTAGAATGGCTTGGTATGTACACGTAAAGTCAACCTATGGGATAAGGAGGGTATGATGGATAGCGTTAAAAAAGATAATGATGAAATAAAACAACTGCGTATATTGACAAAGAGCAAAATTAACACCAGCTATAACAAACTATTAAAGGATAGAGGTTTTAAGCGATATAAAAGCAACCAATATATCAATGTTACAGAACAGCATATTATTCAGATTGTAATGTTTGAGTTCCTTTCATGTGGGTTTACTTGTGCAGTTGCTATGCAACCATTGTATATTCAAGACCATACTGAATTTACTTGCTTGCATTTAAATTTTGGTGACAGGATTACTAGGTTTAAAACCGTACAAAAAGAAGCGTGGGAATACCATGAACACGAGGAGGGAATCCGTATTATTAGGGAACTTCTTAACAAGAACGTATTCCCTTGGTTTGAGGAGTATGGCACACCAAAGGGAATAGTCGAATTTATTTCAAGTGGCGGAATGAAGAAATATGGGCTGTTCGATTTCAATAAATTTTTTGAATACCAATATCTTGGATTTAGCTTGCTATATACTAATCAAGCAGAAAGAGGAATAGGGTATTTAGAGCGAATGATAGATGAAATACGCAACGATTCCGTCACCTCTATGAGAGATTATAAATTTCACATAGTAGACCTAATTAGTCGAATTAAAAAAAGTCCTAATAATACAATTAACGCTCTAAATGATATTATAATAAGGAACAGGCTTTCTTTAAATCTTTAAACAATCAGACTCAAGGAGCAAAAAAATGTCAGCTCTTTCCAAGGAAATGCTAAAAACTTCCATTGACGGTTTAAAGAAAATAACGCATAAAGACATCACAGTGCGCGACCGCGAGGGCAATATCCTGGCGACAACCCTAACGACAGCCCAACCGCCAAACGCCACCACCCTAGAAACGCCCGACTTCACGCTTATCGTGCATGACGACGATTGCAAAGCCCTACGCTTTGGCGAGCTTGCGGTTTTTCACCTGCAAACGCTGAGCGCGGCGCGCGGACAGCACCACGACATCGGCCATTTTCTGAAAGACCTATTGCTGGGCGTTCTTTCCGACGGCGACATTTCCCACGGCGCGAAAAAATTCCGCATACAAAAGGAAGCGCGGCGCGTCGTCTACCTTATCGAAGCCGCCGCAAGCTGCAACGCGGCGGAAATCCTACGCGAGCTTTTCCCCGACCGCAAAAAGGACTTAATCGCACGCATGGACGATACGAGCATTGTTCTCATAAGGGAAATAAAGGAAGCCAAGGAAACAAATGGCAATGAAGAGCAAACCGCGCGCAGCATAGTGGACACGCTAGGAAGCGAGGCAATGAGCCGCGTATACACCGCCATAGGCAAGGCGTTTTTGTCGCTGGAGCAAGCCGCCGACAGCTACCGCTCGGCGCGGATTGCACAGGAAGCAGGCAAGCTATTCGAGAGCGAAAAGCAAATAATAAGCTACCAAAATCTGGGAATAGCCCGCCTCATTTACGAAATGCCGCCCCCGCTTTGCCGTCTTTTTATAGACGAAGTGTTCAAAATCGAAAGCCTAGACGAAAGCCTATTTGCCACCATTACCAAATTCTTTGAGAACGACCTAAACATCACGGAAACCGCACGAGCATTGTTTGTCCATAGGAATACTCTGATTTACAGACTGGACAAAATACAACAGCTTACCGGGCTGGATTTGCGGAGGTTTGGGGACGCGATTACTTTTAAGATTGGGTTGATGGTGGAAAGCCGTCTACGGAAGGAGTTTTAAAATTGATAGAATTTTCTAAAGTAAGCAAAATCTACGAAAACGGCGCGCGCGGTCTGTGCGACATGGACTTGTTTATCGACAAGGGCGAGTTTGTTTTTATTGTTGGCACGAGCGGCTCGGGCAAGTCTAGCCTTGTGCGCCTGTTGCTTAAAGAAATCGAGCCGTCGGGCGGCGAAATTTACGTGGACGGGCAGGACATCACCGCCATCAAGCGTAGGCATTTGCCGTATTATCGGCGGAAAATGGGCGTTGTGTTCCAAGACTTTCGCCTGCTAAAGGACAAGACGGTCTTTGAGAATGTGGCGTATGCTATGCAAATAGTGGAGGCCTCAAACCTGGAAATTCGGCGCGCCGTGCCGCAGGTTTTGGCGTTGGTTGGCTTGCAAAAAAAGGCGAAGGCGTACCCGAACCAGCTTTCGGGCGGCGAGCAGCAGCGTACCGCACTTGCGCGCGCTATAGTCAACCGTCCGCCGCTTCTGATTGCGGACGAGCCTACGGGAAACCTTGACCCCGACACCGCATGGGAAATTATGACACTTTTGGAAGATATAAACGACAGAGGGACAACCGTGGTAGTCGCCACGCACGCGCATGACATTGTGGACGATATGCAAAAGCGCGTGGTCGCGTTGCGTAACGGCGAGCTAGTAAATGATATAGGAGTGCCAGAAGATGAAGCCTAGGACAATAAAATATTACATTAAAGAGGGATTCCGCTCGGTAATCCACAACCGATTTATGTCAATCGCCAGTATTTTTGCGGTTGCTTCCAGTATTCTCATTGTTTCCATTTTTTATATAATCGGCGCGAATATCGAGCATTTTATGAAACAATTAGAATCACAAATGGCTATGGCTGTTCGTATCAATAGAAATATTTCCGCCGCCGAAAGAGCAGAGCTGGAACGGCAGCTGCTACTGCTGCCGAACGTAGCAAGGGTCACGTTCCAGTCGCGCGAGGAAGCACTAGAGGGCATGGTAAGCACCATAGGCGAAATCGCGGTAGAGGGCTTGGGCGGCGTAAACAATCCGCTTAGGGACGCGTTTTTTATCGAGCTTACTAATCTTTCGCACCATGACGAGGTTCTGCGAGCCATAGAAAACCTAGAGCCGTACGGCGCGGAGCAGGTGGACAGCCACGCCAAAATCGCTAGCGCGCTTTCCTCGTTTTCGCAGATTACGCAGATTATATCCGCCGCGCTTATGCTTATTTTGTCCACGATTGCGATTATAATTATTACAAACACCATAAGAATTACCGTAAACGCGCGAAAAACGGAAATAAATATTATGAAATACGTGGGCGCGACAGACTGGTTTATTCGGTGGCCGTTCGTAATCGAGGGCATGATTATTGGGCTTTTGGGCGGGCTAGGCCCCGCGCTTATAAGTATGCTTAGCTATGGGCGCGTGGTCGAGTTTATCCAGTCTATTCCACAGCTTTCCTGGTTGGAATTTATGCCGCCAGAGCAAATTATGGCGTATGTTTTCCCGCTTTCGTTGCTTTTGGGCGTGGCGATTGGGTTGCTTGGGTCGATTACTTCGGTTAAGAAGCATTTGAAAGTGTGATTAAGGGTGTGTGTTAATGAGAATTAAATCATGGCTCGCAATTTTTGGGGTACTCATTGTTACCCTTTCCTTTGTATACAACGGAACGGCAAGCACGCTAGACCAGCTGCGTGAGGCGGAAGGCCGCAACCAGGCGGCAAAAACGCGCGTAAGCGAACAGCAGAACATTCTCGCGGGAACACAGCTTGCCATATCGGAAATGATGCTAGAAATGCAGGAGCTAGACCAGCAAATTATTGACATAATGGAAACAATCGAGGACATCGAGGGGCATTTGGTTGAAATTACCAGCAGGATAGAATCGACTAGCCAAGACCTGGCTTTGGCACAATCGGAACGCGAAAATCAGCTGAACTTGCTTAGTACGCGCGTGCGTGTAATGCACGAGCAGGGCAATGTCGGGCTGTTTGCGGTACTTTTCCAGGCGGAGGATATTACCGACTTTTTCACTCGCTGGGAATACATACGCACACTGGCGGAGTTCGACCAAAAGCTGCTTACAGAATTGGAAGAAACCGAGGCGCGTGTTTCCGCAAATGTGACTACACTCGACCGCTCGTACACGATGATTGTAGACCTACGCACAGAATACGAGGAATCCAAGGTTGAATTGGAAGAAACGATTGCGGAAAAGGTAGTTTATTTGACACAGCTAGAGGAGGATTCCGCAAAATACGCAGAATATTTGGAAATACTTGAAGAAGAAGCAAACGCAATCAATATAGAGTTTGGCATAGCGCAACGGCGGCACCGCGAGCATTTGGCAGAGCAGGAGCGTATTCGCCGCGAGGAGGAGGACCGCCGCCGCGCCGAGGCCGCCGCCGCCGCCGCCGCCGCACGCGCGCAGGAGCTTTCCACGCTTAACAGCTTTTCGACCTTTGCGTGGCCGTTGGCAGTAAAAGGCACAATCACGAGCCAATTCGGCAACCGCCCCGACCCGTTCACAGGCAGAATGGCAAACCACGAGGGCATAGACATTGCCGCGCCCGCAGGCACACAAATTTACGCCGCCGAGGCAGGCATTGTCCGTCTGGCGGTATATGGGCCAGGGTACGGCAACTATATCATTATCGACCATGCCGACAACTACAGCACGCTATACGCCCACAACTCACGCAACCGCGTATCGCAGGGCGACAGGGTAACGCGCGGCCAGCATATCGGCGATGTCGGCACGACTGGGCGTTCTACTGGCAATCACTTGCATTTTGAGGTTCGGCGGGGTGGTGTCTTGCAGAATCCTATGGGGTTCTTTGGTGGGGGGGCATAGGGGGCATAGCCCCTTTTCACCGTCATTCTTGTGGTGGGAATATCGTCACGAGCCTTTACTGTGTGGATAGTGTTTAAGGGCATTGAACGCGGATTTACGCGGATTTACGCGGATTTCGCGGATTCTATTTGCGTAAAAAGAAAATTTGAATTTTTAGGAAAACTATGTTAGAATATATTAGCAATAAAATAGCGTAGCGACCGAGCGGTGTTTGCACCACCACTCGGCGAGTGTAGGGATTTCTACGCATCACCTAACACACACAGGCTTTCGCCCGCCACTACGTAGGCATAGTTTAGCATTGTTTTACCACTATTACAAGATTCTGCCTTTGGCGTTTTTGGAATAGTGCGGTGCTATTTGTGTTATTTACGTTACAGCCCACGGCAAGGCGTGTTTGATTTCCTTTCGACTTCCAAGGTGTGTAGGTGGTGGCAATGCTTTTGCCGTCCTTGCACACCTTTTTGTATCACCAAAGTACCACGCCCAAGCACAGGAGTACCCCCTAGCGGAAATAAATGACCGCTAGGGGGTGTGCGAGGGCGACTATAGAAAGTCAATCGAAGATTGACTTTCTGCAATATGCTTTGCATATTGCTACCCACCTCCCTCCGCGTTGCTTCGGTCGGTATGTGGGCGTTCGTGCAACTTAAAATTTGCAAGCGCGCTTGCAAATTTAAGTTGACTCACTATAGCTCCAAATCATAAATCTAATAATACCGTAAATCCACGCACGAAAAATCGCCAAAGGCGATTAAAAAAAAGAGGAGGGAACACAATGAGTAAACTTAGGAGCAAAACCACAAGAAACAGCACAAGGAAAAGTGCAAAGAAGCGCACAACAAAACGCACAACAAAACGCACAGCAAAAAGCACAACAACAAGCCGAACAAAACGCAAAACAAAGCTAACAACAAAGCTAATCAACTTTATCAAGGCGGACAAGGTGACAACTTGCTTAATTGCGGTGGTCTTGTTCTTGTTTATAGCCCCCTATGTCTTTCCTGCCGACACGGAAGGCGACATGGCAGTCGCAGTAGTAACACTAGAAGAACGTGTCGAATACGCACTAGACCGTTACCACGAAACTATTGAAGCCGAAAGCGGAGCAGGTATTAGCCCGAGCAATTGGTGGGCCAAACCACAAATCCGCAAGGATTTACATGATTCGATAGAAGCGGCGCAGGCGTTGCTGGACAGATATTACAATCCGCCAACGCATAACCTCACCATAGGTCGAATAGCGGGCATTACGAGCAATGGCACAGTCACTGTAAACGGCTCTGTTCTTGCCCCTAATGTGCCTATGGCTATTGAAGCAGGAGCGAGTGTACAGATTATCGCCGCGCCAAATAGCGGACATCGCTTCGTGAGGTGGACTGTCGTCAGCGGCGGTCTTGAAATTCCGTCGCCTACAATTTCCAACAGAACCTTTGTCATGCCCGACAATGACGTGGAAATAACGGCGGAATTTGCAGTGCAAACATACTATGTCACTGTATCCACCTCGGGTACAGGGTACGGCACAGCTACAGCAAACCCAACAAGCGCAACAGCAGGGACAACCATATCACTTAACGCTTCCCCAAACGCCACCACACGCTTTGTAAGGTGGGAAGTGCTAAACGGCAACGTAACTATCAGCAACCCCACAGGGCGAATTACTAGCTTTGTTATGCCGAGTAGAGATGTAATGGTTAGGGCTGTATTTGAGCATGTACAACAGCGGAAAACAGGCTCTAGGGTAGTCAATTTTACAGGCTCAATGGGAATGAACCTTGCGGCGAGGGCTACAGGCTGGTCGAATATATTGTCGTTTAACGTAACCAACGTACGTTCAGATGCAAAGGTTACAAGTATTTCTGTAGACCCGGGGCGTTCAACATCTGCAAATCCTCCTGCGGGTACTATTGTGCCAGACTTCCTACGTGTAACGAGCTCGTCACTGCCCGATAGACAATTAGATATGGAATGGCGTGGCGTGGTAAACACCATATTAAACAATTCGTCCTTTTTCACAGGCGGAGATGTAAATGCCCTATGGACAGTTAGGTGGTATGGGACAAATACGTCATCCCTCAACTCGGGTACTAGGAGCTTTAACAATGTAAGCCTTACAATCAATTATGAATACTTTGAGTAGGCTACATTTAGGTTAATAAAAGGCAACGCCATGCCGATAAACAATATAAGTAGAAAATTTCCCTAGACGGAGTGATTTTTATGGTTGTAAATAAGACAGCAATGTCTGTTGACTTGAGCCAATTTGTTAATCGTACACGGTATAACGTAAAATTGCCTAGCTTTATGCTATCGAAAAGCGAACCCCTAATGAGCGACGAGGAGTATAAAGAAAAGGCTATAGAAATGGCAAGGCAACATGCACGAGAGGGACGGACTTACAGCCATGATAGGGACAGTGATTTTAATGTTTTACGCAATAGCTATACGTCCGTTGTTTCGCCAGACCGTCAAGGGATAATAAACAAGGCTATGCCTAAGGTTATGAGCGATTTAAAGAAGAAAGCGGCAGAATCCGACATGTTTCAAAGGTTTATGGAGATTCTCTTTAAACTTGAAACAAACCGTACCCCACATATGGGGGCGGAGCAAGTCTTGGAAATGCCGCACATGCCCGAAAGCATGGGGCAAGCGCTCCATATAGCAGAATTTAAAGATGAGTTTGGCAACAGAATTGCAACACTCGCAACAGACGGGTGGGCAATGATTCCAACTGATGCCGAAATCGCAAGAGGTAAGGAGTTACAGATAATATATAATGATGCGTGGCGTGCCGCAAAATCCGAGTATGCGTTGGAACGAAGCCTTGAAGCCGATTCTAGCGGTGGTTTAAGTTGGCTAATGCCAAATAAGCCCATGCCTAACATCACAAAAACGGACATATCCACCATACAGCCACAGCAAGGGCAGACCACTAAAACCGTAGCCAACCTCTACGAAGCAAACCTGCACGAAGCAAAGCAATAAAGCACAAGATAAGCAGAGGATTTCCCTAGACGGAGTGATTTTTATGGTCGTAAATAAGGCTGGAATGTCTGTTGACTTGAGCCAATTTGTTAATCGTACACGCTATAACGTAAAATTGCCTAGCTTTATGCTATCGAAAAGCGAACCCCTAATGAGCGACGAGGAGTATAAAGAAAAGGCTATAGAAATGGCAAGGCAACATGCACGCGAGGGACGGATTTACAGCCCAGATATAGACAGTGACTTTAACACACTACGCAGTAGTTATATATCTGTTGCCTCGCCAGACCGTCAAGGGATAATAAACAAGGCTATGCCTAAGGTTATGAGCGATTTAAAAAAGAAAGCGGAAGAATCCGACATGTTTCAAAGGTTTATGGAGATTCTCTTTAAACTTGAAACAAACCGTACCCCACATATGGGGGCGGAGCAAGTCTTGGAAATGCCGCACACGCCCGAAAATATGGGGCAGGCACTCCATATAGCAGACTTTAAAGACGGTCAAGGTAATGTTATTGCACAACTAACAACAAATGGGTGGATAGCGTTCCCGACTGATGCCGAAACCGCAAGAAGAAAAGAGTTACAGGCAATATATAATGATGCGTGGCGTGCCGCAAAATCCGAGTATGCGTTGGAGCGAAGCCTTGAAGCCGATTTTAGCGGTGGTTTAAGTTGGCTAATGCCAAATAAGCCCATGCCTAACATCACAAAAACGGACATATCTGCTATACAGCCACAGCAAGGGCAATCTACTAAAACCATAGCCAACCTTTACGAAGCAAATCTGCACGAAGCAAATCAATAACTAGGGGGCTGTAATTCCCCCAAAAAATATGCTATAATACAAGAAGCTGTTACCATAGTTGCTACTATGGTAACAGCTTCTCTTAGAAAGAGGGTGTTTTTATGCGTAATGTAGAGCAAGCTATCCGTGAAATCAACGGAACAATGACTATTGAAAATATGCCGTTGACCGATGGCGATAAAAAACGTCTGCGCGATGTGTTAAGCGGACGTGTAAGCATTGATATAGTTATTAAACAACTCACGGATAAGCATAGGAATCCGATACACCCCACAGCCAAGCTATGAGTAAAATGAAGTCAATAATAATAATCGGCGGCGGACATGCAGGCTGTGAGGCCGCGCTTGCCGCCGCGAGAATAGGCGCGAGGGTCACGCTTTTTGCTCTTAGCTTGGATTCTATTGGGCTAATGCCGTGCAATCCTTGTATCGGCGGCAGTGCCAAGGGACACCTAGTACGCGAAATAGACGCGCTAGGCGGCGAAATGGGCAAGGCGATAGATGCGACATTTATACAGAGCAAGATGCTAAACACCGCCAAAGGCCCTGCGGTGTATTCGTTGCGGGCGCAGGCGGACAAGAGGCTGTACATGGCGTATATGAAGCAGGTCTTGGAAAACGAGCCAAATATTTCCATTCGCGAGGGCGAGGTCGTTGACATAATAACTCAAGCGGCTTTGCCGCTTTCTGCCGATTGCTCGGTTGATGCTTTACGCCCAACGCAAAAATCGCCCCGAAGCCTTAACAGCCCCCTTTCTCAAGAAAGGGTAACCGCCGTAGCGTTAGAAAACGGCGAAATAATCCCTTGTGACGCGGCGATTGTCTGCACTGGCACGTATCTAAAGTCGCGTTGCTTGTACGGCGAAACGGTTACGCACACAGGCCCAGGCGGTCTGCGTAATTCGCAGGGGCTAAGCGAAAGCCTGCAAAGGCTCGGCTTTGAATTGTTACGCTTCAAGACAGGCACGCCTGCGAGGATTCATAGGCGAAGCGTGGATTTTTCCAAAATGGCGGAGCAAAAGGGCGACAAAAAAATTGTGCCGTTTTCGTTTGAATCGGGCGATTTGAGCCGCGAGCAGGTGTCCTGCCATTTGACGTACACCACGCCAGAAACGCACGAAATAATACAACGCTCCATACACCGTTCCGCCATGTACAGCGGCCTTATTCAGGCGACTGGCACGCGCTATTGCCCGTCCATCGAGGACAAAATCGTACGCTTTGCCGACAAGGAACGCCACCCAGTTTTTATCGAGCCAGAGGGGCTTTCCACCCAGGAAATGTACGTGCAGGGCATGAGCAGCGCGTTGCCTGCGGACGTGCAGCGCGAGGTGTACCGCTCTGTGCCTGGCTTGGAAAGCTGCGAAATAATGCGTAACGCCTACGCCATAGAATACGACTGCATAAACGCCACACAGCTTACCCTAAGCCTAGAAGCGAAGCACATCGGCGGACTTTTTTTCGCAGGGCAAATTTGCGGTTCGTCGGGCTACGAGGAAGCGGCGGCGCAGGGGCTAGTTGCTGGCATTTCCGCCGCAGGGGCAAGACTGGAAATCGGCCGCGCCGATGCGTATATCGGCGTATTGGTAGACGACCTTGTCACAAAGGGAACGCGCGAGCCGTACCGCATGATGACCTCGCGTGCCGAGTACCGACTGCTTCTCAGGCAGGACAACGCCGACCTGAGGCTTACGCCCAAGGGCTACGCCGTGGGGCTTATTTCACAGGAACGCCACGCGCGGTTTTTGCAAAAAGCCGCTGCAATAGAGCAGGGAATAGCGCGTTGCCAAAAAACGAGCATAGCCCCCGAGGCCGCAAACCCCATTCTCGCCGCCAAAAACAGCCCTCCAATCAGCACAGGCATGAAGCTCGCCGACTTGATTAAACGCCCCGAAATGGACTATTATGATTTTTGTGACGGCTCGGGCTTGGGCGATGCCGTTTGCGAGCAGGTGAATATTCAAATTAAGTACGAGGGTTATATCGCCATTCAGCTTGCACAAGCCGAGGTCTTTCGCAAAATGGAAAACAAGCCGCTACCCACGGACATTGACTACGAGAGCATTACAGGCCTGCGGCTAGAAGCGCGCCAGAAGCTGTCGGCGTTGCGGCCTGTTAGCTTTGGGCAGGCATCGCGGATTACTGGCGTTTCGCCTGCGGATATTAGTGTGTTGATGGTGGCTTGCCGCGAGTAACACTTCCCCCTCTACCTTTATATAATATGTAGGCAGGGGTTTTCTCCCATTTACATATTTTGTATTTAGGAGGGGCTTTTTTGTTTGAAAAAATCGCTATAAAAACCCGCAATGATAGCTTTTGTTTTAGGTCGGAGCAATTGGTTGTTTCGCGCTTTCTTAGCGCGGTAATAAAAAACCCAGACGAGGCGTGGGCGTTTGTGAGCAAGGTATATTCGCCTCGCCTAGATTTAGACGAGTTGAGCTTGCTTTTGGGAAATTGCACAAAAATAAAGGTAAGCAAGGCATTTTATTTAAATATGCCGAAAAACTGCCTGACCCGCTCGATTTATGTAGAAAACGCCGAAATAAACGTAAAACGCATGTTGCATTTGCGTATAATAAAGGATAGCGGAGCATGGAAGGTATACGGAGTGGAGCAAGAGGAATGTTCAAAAATATAATAAATTCGTGGGCGAGCGCGAATGGGCTTGTAATTTCGCAGGCACAGTACGACATGCTGGAAGCGTACAAAAACCGCGTTCTTGAAGTAAACAAGCACATGAACCTAACCGCCATTACATCGGACGAGGATTTTGCCGTAAAGCATATAATTGATTCGCTTACGCTGTTGCCCTTCGTCCCCGACGGCGCGCGCTGTATCGACATCGGCACAGGCGCGGGCTTCCCAGGTGTCGTGCTTCGCATTATGAAGGACATCAGACTCACGCTTCTTGATTCCCTGCGAAAGCGCATTGTTTTCCTGCGAGAAGCCACGGACATGCTTGGCTTAACTGACATAGACTGTGTCCATTCTCGCGCCGAGCAACACAAAAATACGTATCAAATAGCTACTGCGCGCGCGGTCGCTTCGCTGGACAAGCTCGTTGGCTACGCGTTGCCGCTCTTGGAAAAGGACGGCGTGTTTTTGGCAATGAAAGGGCGTGACGTTGGGGCTGAAATAGAAATGGCTGAGGGGGCGTTGCGGAAGTATGGCGGTGTGGTGGGGAGCGTGGAGAGGGTGGGGATTGCGGAGGGGGTGGAGCGGTCAGTTGTGGTTGTTAGGAGGATATAGCCTGCTTTTTGACTTGCGGGCAGAATGATAAATATGGTACTATGCCCTTACAGCAAAGAAAAAGAAAGTGGGTACAGCATGAAAATTGTAAGTTTATTTGCAGGGGCGGGCGGCTTAGATTTAGGCTTTGAAAAAGCGGGGTTTGAGGTTATTTATGCCAACGAATACGATTCTAGCATTTGGGAAACGTATGAAAAGAACCATACAGGCTTTTTGGACAAGCGTGATATAAGAAAAATATCCGCCGATGATGTTCCCGATTGTGACGGCATAATCGGCGGGCCGCCTTGTCAGTCGTGGTCGGAAGCGGGGGCGTTAAAGGGCATAGAGGATTCGAGGGGAAAGCTGTTCTACGACTACATACGCATACTCCGTGCCAAGAAGCCCAAGTTTTTCCTAGCTGAAAATGTTGTCGGTATGCTCCACAAAAGGCACGAAAATGCCGTTAATAATATAAAACAGCTACTTATTGACTGCGGGTATGATTTGTTGGTTACGCTTGTAAACGTGTCAAATTATGGTATTCCGCAGGATAGAAAGCGTGTTTTTTATATCGGGTTTCGGAAGGATATAGCCGTAGATTTTTCATTGCCTGTTGAGCTTGGCACGAAAAAGACACTAAAAGAAGCTATATATGACTTAAAAGATAGCCCCGTCCCTGCATTGCCAAAAAACAAGACTAATCCCGAGATAAAAATATCAAACCACGAGTATTATACAGGCGGATTTTCGACCATTTTTATGAGTAGAAACAGGGTACGGCAATGGGGGGAGTGCGGGTTTACTGTACAGGCAAGCGGTAGGCAGGCACAGCTCCACCCGCAAGCCCCCATAATGCCGAATGTCGGCAGGAATAGCCATATTTTTGTTGAGGGGAAGGAGCATTTGTACCGCAGAATGACGGTTAGGGAGTGTGCAAGACTGCAAACCTTTCCTGACAATTTTGAGTTTATTTATACGAATGTCGATGACGGCTATAAAATGGTTGGTAATGCTGTGCCTGTAGAGTTTGCTTACCAAATGGCGATGGCGATAATGGGGGCGTTTTAATGAGTAGGCTTAGTAACGACCAAGGACGCGCCTATGAAATGGCTTATTTGCTTTCGTTTACAGCGGTTTTAAAATTGCGGGGCTGTTCCTTTTATGTCGTGGAAAACAGCAGTTTTTCCGCGGTAAAAAGAGCGTGGGACACCATGCCAGAGAATGTGCAAGCAACCTATATTGCAAGCGCGACCTCCGCAATTAACACATTGATTGAATTAGAGCCGATTATTGTTGAGGATAAATCGGACAAGCTGGAATTGCTTTTACAGCCCGACAATAAAGGCAAGGCGGGCGATGTCCGAGATATTTTAATTGTCCGTAGCGGTATAAAATGGGAAATTGGACTCAGTGTAAAGCACAATCATTTTGCGGTAAAGCACAGCAGACTGGCAAAAACGCTTGATTTTGGCGAAAAATGGTTTGGTGTAAAATGCTCGCCGCAGTATTGGGCAGACATAAAGCCGATTTTTGATTATTTGCAAGTTGAAAAGGAAAAAGGCTCAAAATGGAGCGATTTACCGTCAAAGGAGCAAGACGTTTATATCCCTCTACTGCAAGCCTTTATGAAAGAGCTACGCCTAAGCAACAAAAACACCGATAATGAAGTGCCGCAAAAAATGGTGGAGTATCTTCTCGGACGGTTTGATTTTTATAAGGTTATTGGGGTAAGCAATAAGCGCGTAACCAAAATACAGACGTTTAACCTGCGCGGCACGCTTAACCAAAGCGGGAAGAAGTCAAAGCCTGTTCATATCATACCTGTCGCTAACCTCCCGACACGTATTGTTGACATTTGTTTTAAGCCCGACAGCACAAACACAGTTGAATTATACCTAGACGGCGGCTGGCAATTTAGCTTTCGTATTCATAATGCAAGTACCAAAGTAGAAACAAGCCTTAAATTTGATGTGCAAATAGTGGGCGTACCATTAAATGTTGTATATATTGAGTGTAAATGGGGCTGAAATAGAAATGGCTAAACCTGCGTTGCGGAAGTATGGCGGTGTGGTGGAGAGCGTGGAGAGGGTGGGGATTGCGGAGGGGGTGGAGCGGTCAGTTGTGGTTGTTAGTAAAAGGTAGGCTTGTCAATTCCTCAATCATAAGATTTTGCAGTCGGTCTATATCGGTAAATGTAATTTTTCGTCCGCGTGAATGAATTTGCCTAATCTGTTTAATATTTGTAGTGATAGCTTGCTGTATGGAATATTTCACTGGCAGAGGGTTTCCGTTTTTGGTATGTACGTGGTCTAAATAATAGGGCGTAACAGGAAACATATTTTGGAGCAAAAAAGCGGCGGGTACATCGCCATATTCGCCCAAAACGATTGTAAGGCAACGTCCGTATTTTTTAACCTGCTTGTCATGGATAGCCTTATATTTTCTATACCTCGTACTCATGGGAATCAGCCATAGCAGGGCAGTAGAATCGTCACGCAAGGCATAATAGGTGGGGCGATAACTGCCGCCCTCTTTATTTTGCATGAGATTAGTGTCCATTGCCTTTGTAAAGTATTCGTCTTTGATGTGGTATACATACCCTATTTGGTAATCCATGTTATGCTTCTTCCTTTTAAAACGCCTCCATCTCATGTAAGATGGAGGCGAAAATTTTCGAGCCAGACATTTATTAGACGCTTCTGGTAAGCGAGCAATATTTTCGTGCCATTCATTTATAAGCCGCCAATGGTGGGCGAGCGGAATTTTCCTCGGGCAAAATGCCCTCTGTTAGTATGATACGTATTCAAGCCGATTATGTCAATAAGAAAATTATAAAAAATTATAAAAAATCCGAACCACTCGCCAAGGAATTTTGGCTAATGATTCGGAGCAAAACCGTTTATGCGGCTGAAGGGACTTGAACCCCCACGCCCGTAGGACAATAGAACCTAAATCTATCGCGTCTGCCATTCCGCCACAGCCGCCTAAACCTGTTGACTTTAACTGCGTTTAGCGTTTAAAATCAACACAAGAGGTATTGTATCACAACGTATTATCATTTTCAAGAGCAAATTTTAACAAATTTTATTCAAGCGTTCCTGTAATGCTTGAACGCGCAAAGCGCGTTCCCCGAAGGAAGCGTAAGCGGGCTTCGCCCGCTGGAGCGGCAGGGTCGTAGGGACAGCGTCCCTACTGAAAAAAGGAGAAAACCATGAAAATAACAGACATTTTAAACCAACGCGAAATCACCGTTTCGCTAGAACTTTTTCCGCCCAAGGCGGGCGCGGGCTTTGAAAATATAAAGAGGGTGGTAAGGGATTGCGCCGCGCTTTCGCCGTCCTTTATGAGCGTGACCTTTGGCGCAGGCGGCGGCGGTTCGCAAAATACGCTGGAGGTGGTAAAGGAAGTACAGCACAGCTACGGCATTCCTGCGTTGGCGCATTTGGTGGCGGTTTCGCTCGGGCGTGACGATATTGCAAGCCTTTTGGGCGACTTAAAAAGCACGGGAATCAACAATATCATGGCTCTGCGCGGCGATTTGCCGCCTGGCGTTACCCAAAACACTGGCTATTATCGGTATGCGAGCGACTTAATCGCCGAAATCCACAGGCACGGCGATTTTTGCGTGGGCGGCGGCTGTCACCCCGAGTGCCACCCTGAGGCGGCTACGCTTAACCAGGATATGGAAAATTTGAAAATAAAAATAGATGCTGGCTGCCAGTTTTTGACAACGCAGATGTTTTTTGACAATAATATCTTGTACAATTTTATGTACCGCTTGCTTAAAAAAGGCATAGATGTGCCGATTGTGGCAGGGGTCATGCCTGTGACGAACGCGAAGCAAATCGAGCGGATTTTTACGCTCGCAGGCGCGACTGTGCCGCCGCGGTTTAAGGCAATCGTAGACCGCTTTTGTGACAAGCCTGCCGCCATGAGCCAGGCAGGAATCGCCTACGCCACCGAGCAAATAATCGACCTAATCGCCAACGGTGTAAATAATATCCATATTTACACCATGAACAAGCCCGAAATAGCGGAAAAAATAATGAGCAATTTATCGGAGATATTGTAATGGGAAAAATTACCTTTTTTGACGGGGGAATGGGTACGCTCCTGCAATCGCAGGGCTTGGACGTTTTGCCCGAAATATGGAATATCGAGAACGCGCAAGCTATTTTTGATATTCATAGCGCGTATGCGGCGGTGGGCTGTGACGTAATCAAGACGAACACCTTCGGCGCGAACCGCCTAAAGCTCGCGGATTCTCAGTATACGCCAGCGGAGTTGATAACCGCAGGGATTGCTTTGGCAAGAAAAGCGGCGGCTTCGGCGCTTGGAACTTCGGCGGCGGATTCGCAAGCAAAAATCGCCCTTTCCATAGGCTCGCTAGGCAAGCTGCTAAAGCCCGTGGGTGAGCTAGACTTCGAGGAAGCCGTAGACATTTTCGGCGAAATGGTACGAGCAGGCACGAACGCGGATTTGATTCTCATAGAAACGATGAGCGACACGTACGAAATAAAGGCGGCAATGCTCGCGGCAAAGGAAAACAGCGATTTGCCCATATGGGTCACGTTTTCGCCCGACGAAAACGGGCGGCTTCTCACGGGCGCGGACATCTTGACCGCCGCCACGCTTGTGCAGTCGCTAGGCGCAAGCGCGGTGGGCTTGAACTGCGGCTTTGGGCCTGCACAAATGAAGGGCTTGTTGGCGGAGTTGTGCGGCTACGCGCAGATTCCCGTTATTTTTAACCCTAACGGCGGTATGCCGAAAATAATCGACGGACAGACGGTTTTTGACCTTTCGCCGCAGGAATACGCCGCCCAAATGCAGGACGTTTTGGCGTACGGCGTAAGCATTTTGGGCGGTTGTTGCGGCACAACGCCGGCGCATATCGGCGAGTTGATAAGCCGCGTACGCGGAACGAGCCGCGCCGAACGGCGTAACGCCCCAAAAACGCGAGTTTCTTCCTATTCTCAAACCGTCACTTTGGGCGAGGATTTAGTAATCATAGGCGAACGCATAAACCCCACGGGCAAGCCGAAATACAAGAAGGCGCTGCGCGACAACGACATGGGCTTTGTTTGCGGCGAAGCGTTGGCGCAGGTAGCCCAAGGCGCGAGGTTGCTTGACGTGAACGTGGGTATGCCCGACATAGACGAGCCGCAAATGCTTGTCGCGGCGGTGTCGGCGGTGCAGGGCATAACCTCCGCGCCGCTGGTAATCGACACGTCCGACATAGCCGCCGCCGCCGCCGCCTTGCGTATTTACAACGGCAAGCCGCTGTTAAATTCTGTAAATGGGAAAAAGGAATCGCTGGACAGCGTTTTGCCGCTGGCGAAAAAGTACGGCGCGGCGGTAATCGCGCTTGCTTTGGACGATGACGGAATACCCGAAACATGCGAGGGGCGAGTGCTAATCGCCGAGAAAATTATCGCCGCCGCCGCCGAATACGGCATACCCAAGAGCGACATAGTGGTGGACGCTTTGACCATGACCCTTAGCACCAATCCCAAAAACGCGCAAATAACGCTAAACGCGGTAGAAGCATTGGAAAAACTAGATGTGCGTACTGTTTTGGGCGTTTCCAATATTTCGTTCGGCTTGCCCGCGCGCGAGAACTTGAACAAGGGATTTCTCGCGCTTGCCGCGGACAGAGGGCTTTCGGCGGCGATTGCAAACCCTGCGGCAATGATGGACACCGTCTACATTCACAAAATACTTTCGGGCAATGACGAAAATTGCGCGGAATATGTAAGCCGCTTCGCCGATTCTCAGGCACAGGACGTGCAGAAGCCGCAGAGCATTACCCTTTATGACGCTGTAATTAGCGGCTTGGAAGCCCAAGCCACGGCGGAAACGCTGGCTTTGCTTGCCGCTACCGAGCCTATGGAAATAATTAACTCGCACTTGATTCCTGCGTTGGACAACGCAGGGCAGACCTTTGCGGCAAGGACGACATTTTTACCGCAGCTGTTAAAAAGCGCGGCGGCGGCTACCGCTTCATTTGACGTAATACGCGAGCATATGGCGAAAAAGGGGCAAAACGCCGCAAAACGCGGCAAAATCGTGTTGGCTACCGTAAAGGGCGACATACACGACATAGGCAAGAACATCGTCAAGACCCTGTTGGAGAACTATAATTTTGAGGTGTTTGACCTTGGTAAAAATGTCGAGCCAGAGGTAATCGTGCAGGCTGTATTGCGTGAAAATGCTGCGTTGGTAGGGCTTAGCGCGTTGATGACGACTACTGTGGCGAGCATGGAGGAAACGATTGTGCAGCTGAGGGCGGCCGTTCCTAGCTGTAAAATAATGGTAGGCGGTGCGGTGCTTACCGAGGCTCACGCAAGGAAAATCGGCGCGGATTTTTATTCCGCTGATGCTATGGGGGCGGTGAGGTATGCGGAGGGGGTTTTGGGTTGAGATTAAGGGCATGGAACGCGGATTTACGCAGATTCCGCGGATTCTTTCGGGCTTAGCGGATTTTCCCACGAGCCAATCCGCGTAATCCGTGAAAATCCGTTAAATCCGTGTTATAACACACTTTTTTACGTCCGTACTTCTGCACTGCCTCGCTCCCTCTGTGCCTCTGTGCCTCTGTGTGAAAAAATCTTTTAACTAAAGAATGGGGCTATACGCTTTACCTACGCTCATTATTTGTCAAAAAGATTTTCACACAGAGGCACAGAGGGAACGAGGCACAGCAGACAATAGAACACGGATTTTTTAAAGGCATGGAACGCGGATTTTCGCGGATTCCGCGGATTGGCTCGTGCAAATCGGCATAAGCCGTTATAAAATAATGAGGGGTAGGTATGAATATGAAAAGATATTTAATTGGTGGTGCGGTAGTAATAGTGGCTTTAGTGGCGGGCTATCTTGTGTGGACGGCTCTAAATAATGGGGGTGATATTGCTCCCGAATGGATACCTGTGGAGCAGGTCTTAGATGTCGAGGGTCGTTCCGATATATCGGTCAATAACAATGGCACGAGTGGGGAAGATATTACTTCCACTCCCGATACCGATACCGATACCGATACCGATACCAACACCGACACCGATACCGCTCCCGATTACATTACCATTAGGGGAAGGCGGTACAGCACGGATTTAACTACGCTCCGATTAGAAGGACTGAAATTAACCGATGACGAAATCGAACCCTTGAAATATATGGTTAATTTGACGGAGCTGTGGCTAGGCTACAACCAAATCAGCGATATAACTCCGTTAGCTAATTTGACGAGCTTGACGGAACTGCGGCTATCCAACAATCAAATCAGCGATATAACTCCGTTAGCTAATTTGACGAGCTTGACGAGTTTGTCGCTACACTACAATCAAATCAGCGATATAACGCCGTTAGCTAATTTGACGAGCTTGACGAGTTTGTCACTAGACAACAACCAAATCAGCGATATAACTCCATTAGCTAATTTAACGGGCTTGACGGATTTGGGGCTAAACTACAATCAAATTAGCGATATAACGCCGTTAGCTAATTTAACGAGCTTGACAATATTGTATATAGACGACAACCAAATCAGAGATATAACGCTGTTAGCTAATTTGACGAGCTTGACGAATTTGGGGCTAGACGGCAACCAAATTAGCGATATAACTCCGTTAGCTAATTTGACGAGCTTGACGACGTTGAGGCTAGGCGAAAACCAAATCAGTGATATAACTCCGTTAGCTAGCTTAACGAGCTTGACGTGGCTGGGGCTAGGTATCAATCAAATTAGCGATATAGCTCCATTAGCTAATTTAACGAGCTTGGGGGGGCTGAATCTAAGCGTCAACCAAATCGGCGATATAGCTACATTAGCTAATTTAACGGAATTGGAGTGGTTGGGGATATACAGCAACCCTATTACCGACTGGACACCTGTGGAGCATGTCTTAGAGGTTAATACCGACTTAACGAGCTTGGAGAGGTGAATCTACGCGATAACCAAATCGGCGATATAGCTACATTAGCTAATCCTCACCGTATAAGCCGTTTTAATTCCTCGTAAAAATTCTCTCGTGTACCAGCCAACACAACAACAATATACTGCCCATTATCCTCATAAATACGGTATGCCAATTCGTAATTCACTCCAGAATATTTTACATCATAGCCGTAAATGCCACGCAAATTGCCGACCTTTTGCGTTCCGATATAAGGCTCGGCTCTAATTTTGTCAATGGCTTCCTTAAACGCCGCCAATAATTTCCTGTCCTTGATTTTCTTCAAATATCGTTCCGTAGGCTTGGAATAGCGAACCTCGTACATTGTCTATTCCTCCCCAAAAATGTCCTTTGTCGTAGCCCATTTGCGTTTACCTGCGGCGATTTCGTCAGCTTCCTCGACCAAAAGACCGATTGCTTTTTTAATGTCCGCGCGTTGCTCCGCAAATTTTTCAAGCAATTGGTCGCCGTTATATCCCTGCGAAACCAAGTCCCTTAATATTTCCATTGTAAAGCTGTCGTCAAGGCTGGGGTATGAAAGCGGACGAAGCACAACCGCATCATTTGTAAGAAAACATTCAACCTCTTTTCCGAAGCTGAGCTTTTCGTAGAACCGTAAAGGAATAGTGACCTGTCGTTTGCCTGTTACGTTAATAATTTTGCGTTCCGCAGTCGCACTGATTGTGTTGTTCATGGTATTACCGCCTTTCTTGAATAGACCTTAGGGCGTGTTGTTAAGTCAACACGCCGATATATTCCTAACAAGTATAATATCAAGGAAGCTAGGAAAGAGCAACCCCTACAAAACCCCCCGCAAAAACCGCCCAGTATACGACCCTTCACAAGCCGCCACCCCCTCGGGCGTACCGCACACAACCACCTGCCCGCCCGCATTACCGCCCTCAGGCCCTAAATCAATGATATAATCCGCCGTTTTAATAACGTCTAAATTATGCTCTATTACCACGACTGTGTTGCCCCAGTCCGTCAGCTTTTGCAGTATGCCTATTAGCTTGTGGACATCGGCGGCGTGTAGGCCTGTGGTAGGCTCGTCCAGTACATACATGGTCTTGCCTGTGGAACGGCGCGAAAGCTCGGTAGCCAGCTTTACGCGCTGCGCTTCGCCGCCAGACAGCGTGGTGGACGATTGCCCTAGCTTGATGTACGAAAGCCCCACATCGCAGAGCGTTTGCAGCTTGTCGCGTATTCGCGGCAGATTGCCGAAAAACTCCAGCGCGGTTTCAATTGTCATGTCCAAAACGTCAGAAATCGACTTCATTTTGTATTTTACTTCCAGTGTTTCGCGGTTGTAACGCTTGCCGCCGCACACCTCGCACGGCACGTAAACATCGGGCAAAAAGTGCATTTCTATTTTAATTATTCCGTCGCCTGCACATGCCTCACACCGACCGCCCTTTACGTTAAAGCTAAAACGCCCCTTTTGGTAGCCGCGTATTTTTGCTTCGGGCGTTTGGGAAAAAACATCTCGCACAAGGTCAAAAAGCCCTGTGTATGTGGCAGGGTTGGAGCGCGGCGTACGCCCGATGGGGCTTTGGTCTATGTTAATGATTTTGTCCAAATGCTCCAGCCCAATGATGTCCTTGTGCCTTCCAGGCTTGATTCTGGCGCGGTTTAGGTCACGCGCAAGCCGCTTGTACAATATTTCGTTCACAAGCGACGATTTGCCCGAGCCGCTTACGCCCGTCACGCACGTAAAAACGCCTACGGGAATTTCTATGTCTATTTCACGCAAATTATTTTCTGTCGCGCCGATTATTTTTAGCGTTCTTTCGCTCGCGGCGCGGCGTTCCGCAGGCGTTTCTATTCTCAGCTCGCCGCTTAAATATTTGCCAGTGATGCTTCTTTCACAGCCGACAATGTCCTTTACGTCGCCTGCGAAAACAATCTCGCCGCCGTGTACGCCCGCGCCAGGCCCGATGTCCACGATGTAATCGCAGGAAAGCATGGTGTCGCTGTCGTGTTCCACGACAATCAGCGTGTTGCCTATGTTGGTGAGCCGCCGCAGGGTTTTGAGCAGGCGTTCGTTGTCGCGCTGGTGCAAGCCGATACTAGGCTCGTCCAAAATATAAACAACGCCCACAAGCCCCGAGCCGATTTGTGTCGCAAGCCTAATGCGCTGCGCCTCGCCGCCCGAAAGCGTACCTGCCGAGCGTGAAAGCGTCAGATAGTCCAAGCCCACGTCTATTAAAAAGCCTGTTCTCGCGCGTATTTCCTTTAAAATAGGCTTGGCAATCATGCTTTGGGTTTGACTTAGCGAGATTTCGCCGAAAAATTCTCGCACATGCGAAATGGTCATTTCCGTAACGGCGGAAATAGACCTACCGCCGATTGTCACCGCCAAAACCTCTGGCTTTAGGCGTTTTCCCTTACATGTAGGGCAAGAAATGCTTGTCATAAAGCCCTCGTAATCGCTGCGGGAGGAATAAGACGAGGTTTCGTTGTATCGCCGCCACAAATTATTTGCGATGCCCTCGTATTTGTGCGTGTAGGTACGCTGCTGTCCGTCCTGTCCGCGATAGGTGACAACGCAATTTATGGGCGTTGTGTCGCCGTTTATGAGAATATTGCGTAGATTTTCGGGCAAGTCTTGGTACGGCGTATCTAGGCTAAAATTGTATTTTTCTGCCAGTGATTCAAATAGGGAATGTCCCCACGAATTTTCAGTTTTTACGGAGTTCCAACCAGGTACGGCAAACGCGCCTTGATTGATACTCAACGCAGGGTTAGGCACAATCAGCTCTGGGTCAAAAATCAGCTTAACGCCAAGCCCTGCGCAATCGGGGCAAGCCCCCGACGGATTATTAAACGAGAACATTCTCGGCTCTAGCTCTGGCAGACTTATTCCGCAGTCCGCGCATGAAAAATTCTGGCTGTATAGGCTGTCCTCGTTCTCGCCGTGGTTAATCACAAGCAGTCCGCCAGTTAATGCCATGGCAGACTCTATAGATTCCGACAGTCTTTTCTGTATGCCCTCGCGTACCACAAGGCGGTCAATTACTATTTCTATGGTGTGCTTCTTTTTTTTGTCCAGCGTAATTTCTTCCGCTAGTTCCAGTATTTCGCCGTCTATTCTCGCGCGTACGTAGCCGTTTTTCCGCGCGTCCTCCAGTAGCTTTGTATGCTCGCCTTTTCTGGCGCGTACCACCAGCGCAAGCACTTGCAGGCGCGTTTTTTCTGGCAATAGCAAAATCTGGTCTACAATTTGGTCTACGGTTTGCTTTTCCACTACCTTGCCGCATACAGGGCAATGCGGAATACCCACGCGCGCATACAGCAGCCGCAAATAGTCATAAATTTCCGTCACCGTACCCACTGTAGAACGCGGATTTTGGCTCGTGGTCTTTTGGTCAATAGAAATAGCGGGGCTAAGCCCCTCGATAAAGTCAACGTCAGGCTTTTCCATTTGCCCCAAAAACTGCCGCGCATACGCCGACAGTGACTCCACATAACGCCGCTGTCCCTCGGCATAAATCGTGTCAAACGCAAGCGACGTTTTGCCCGAGCCGCTAAGCCCCGTAAACACAACGAGCTTATCACGCGGAATTTCTAGGTCAATGTTTTTTAGGTTGTTGCCCCTCGCGCCTTTTATTTTTATGAATTTGTCCATTTTAGGTGTCCTTTTTTTTGGTTTGTGGTAAGATATAGTTATTAAGATTTTCGGAGGTAGAATATGCTGGTTACGTCTACGGAGTTTAAAACCAACTTGGGCAGATACTTGGATATGCTAGACAATGAAATTATAACCATTACTCGTAACGGTCGCAAGGTCGCAAGGCTAATAAAAGCAGAGGACGATTCGCTTTCCGACATTCGCTCGCTCTTTGGTATTTTAGCAAATACCGAATGTTCGCAAATGACTGACCCCGAAATTAAAGAGATTATCCGCGAGGAGAGGGGAAAGCGATATGACACTGCTAATTGATACCAACGTAATCCTTGACTATGTTTTAAAGCGAGAGCCGCTTGCACAATTTGCTTACGAGTGCTTGGAAAGATTTATATACAACAAAGATAAATACAGTCTATGGCTAACCGCCAGTACAATCACGGATATTTATTACATTACTAGACGTAGCCTAAATAACGATATGGCAAGAAGCGTGATAGAAAAGCTAGTTAATGGCTTTAATATCGCCGCTGTAGATAAAAATGATTTGCTGTCTGCCCTAGCGTACAACATCAGCGACTATGAGGACGCACTGCAAGCCCAGTGTGCCGTCCGTATTTATGCGGATTATATACTTACAAACAACACAAGCGATTTTATCAATTCGCCAATAAAAGCTATAACACCAAAGGAATTTTTAGCGTAAACAACTATAACAATCAACTGCCATAAAACAAAGTTTTATGGCAGTTGATTGTTTTTGAACCTTATCTTTTCATAACCTCTTGCACCTTCGACTTTAGGCTCTGTGTGGCTTCCTTATTCTCGTTCTGTATTTGTTCAAAGACTTCTTTCCTGTGTACGGTTATGTTTTTCGGCGCGAGAATACCTATGCGTACTTGTTCGCCGCTAGTGCTTAGTACGACAATTTCTATATTGTCGCCTATTATGATAGATTCGCCCTTCTTGCGTGTAAGCGCCAGCATTAGCTTTCTTCCGCCTTTTTTTTCTTGGCTTTTTCCAGTTCCTCAAAAATCATAAACCGTATGGAATAATCGTCATTGTTACAAATTACCTGTTTGCCTATGCCTGTGCTTGGGTTTATGACTACTGGCGCACGCAGGTTTACGCGCATATGCCGCACATAGTCGGGAATAACCACGATATTGTACACAAGAAGCGGCGTATCGGTAATTTCGCCAAGCTCGTAAAGCTGTTCCTCCTCGACATTTGGGTCATAATCGGGCAGAATTTTATACACGTCCATTAGCGTAAACGCGACATCGCCATCGTCCAAGGATTGTAGCCAAAAGAACATATCCTCGTTTTCGCTTTCGGACATAAGCAAATAATGCCTGCTATCGGGAAAGCCTGGTATTCCCTCGGGAAAGGTAAGAACGCGCTCTTGCTCGTACTTGATTTCCCCAAAATTTTTGGTTTCAAAGGTTTTCACTTGTACAGCTCCTATCTATAAACTTATCGCAAGAAATTAGCCAGTGACATTTGTAGAATATTGGCGTTTGCACATTTTTTGTAGGGGACGGATTTATCCGTCCCGAGGTTACCTCGCTCTGCGTTGGTCGGCGTGCGGTGTTGTCTAAGAAAACCGCTTAGACAAGACCTTACTGCCTGCTTAATGGACGTTACCCGCCCCGAATTGACGAGCGTGCATACCTCGGGCGGGGCAAGCCCGCCCCTACGAGCAGCCGTCTTGACCTGTTGCCATTGTAAACCTATCTCAGAAAATTAGCCAGTGACATTTGTAGAATATTGGCGTTTGCATGGAGCGAGCCTGTAAAGAGTGCCATTGCCGAGTTTCTTTCGATTTCCGCAATCACAATATTTATGTCCTCGTTATTGCTCAAAAGCCGTCTGTAGGAAATTTCGTCGTCCTCTAGGCGGTTTTGTACAAGCTCCATGCGTACCATTCTCGCGCCTAGCGCGGTTTGTTCCTTTGTGGAGTTATCAAAATGCTTGTCGATTAGGTATAGCATATTGTTTAGCTGTTGGAATAAGGCATCGCGGATAAGTGCTTCCTCGTCAGCCATTTGTTTTGCGACCGCATCTTCAACGGCTTTTGGCTCATCTCCTTGATTGGTATGATAAGCCCTCAATTCTTCCTCGTCAGTAGTCCGCAACGAAGTCGCAAAATCAAAAAACCGCCTAAAGTCCGCAAACATTTTGTCTGTAAGAACATTCTTTGCCAGAGAGTTTATGGTTATGCGTGTATGCGCCGCAAACTCGTATTGTATTTCCTGGTTATTCATGTCAAACGAGGCGTTAAGCTCGATTTTGTCTAGCGGCAGGGCTATGCCGTCGCCGCCGATTGCGCGCACTAGCTCCACGCCCTGCACATTTGTATTTTGCATGATATGCACGCCGCCGCTCACTAGGTTGGCGCGGTCGCGTTCCACTGGGTAGGTGACAGACACATTTGTGTTGGTGTTAAAAAACGCTGTGGGAATTTCCACCGTATTGCCGATAATTCGCGAGCCAGGGGGCAGAGCCGCGCGCAAATCGCCGTTTATGGCTGCCGCGCCTGTATACGGCGGATATTCTAGGGTAAACACGGTCATATCGCCCACCGCATTGCCTGCCAAGCGCGAGAAGCTCTGCGTTACATTATAAATCATTTGCGTGCCAGTGGGAATATGCGAGGTATCGTTGACATCGCGTACCGTTATTTCGCGCCCTGTGAAATACACCATGGGGTTGATGTCGCCCTTGTTGAAGCCTGTTTTTTGGTAGGTTACGCTTACGCCCTCCTTGGGAAAATTGGTGGCGGTGTCGGAGTGCATAACAAGCTCGCCTGTTTCCTGTATAAAATGAAGCACTGGCATACCTGTCGTTCCTGCGGCGGGCGGCGTATATGCCTCGGCGTGGGCGTTGCTAATGCTTACCACCTCGAAGCCAGGGACTACTGGGTCGCCGCCAAGCCCAGTGTAAGAGAGCTTTAACACGCTTATACTATTCTGAACAGGGGACAAAAGCCCAGTTTTGCTGTCTGTCAATAATTGGAACGCAGATTCCCGAGAAATATCCTCTACGCCAAAATTCTGCGTAATGACAAAGCTGCGGTTATTGTCCGCAATAAAAACTGGCGGCTCGTCTGTACGGAAGCCCGAAAAAATATAATCGCCGCTAAAGGAGTTGTTCATTTCCCCAGATAACGCCTCGTACAATTTTTTGATTTGCTCTATGGTGGTTAGCGTTTCGGGCGTGTCGTACGTGCCGTTTGCGATTTGCACCACAAGCGTACGCATGTCCTTGAGTAGCGTGCTGTTGATATTATGGAAGGTCGATTCCGTAACATTCATCCAAGACATGCCCTGCTTGACATTTTGCTGATACTGCTCGTTTTCGTGTACGCTAGTGCGGAACAGCATGGAGCGGCTCGCGATAATAGGGTTGTCGGACGGCCGCTGTATTCTTTTGCCCGAATTAACTTGATTTTCCACCTTAAATAGCCTGCGCATGTTGCGGTTGATGTGCATTAGGGTGGTGTTGGTAATCATTGAGGTTACTAGGCGCATGGTTGCGGCCTCCTATCTATTTATAAAATCCGAAAGCGCGAGCTGTGAGGTTCTTGCGATTGCGTTTAGTGCCTTGTTAAAGGCAATTTCGCTGTCCTCCTTACGGCGGATAGCGTTGGTTAGGTCGGCATCCTCGTTTTTGGAGAGCAGCTCGGTGTATGCTATTTCGTCCTCCTCTAGGCGAAACCAGACTGTTTCTAGCCGCGACATACGGCTGCCTAGGCTTGTATGCTCGCGTTGTGCAACAGAAGCGTGTTCCATTATGGATTTAAGCATGTTGTTTACTCGGTCGTGCATTATGGATTTAAACATTGCTTGTTCGTCCGAGAGAAATTCGGCTAGCGTTCCTCCCCTTGCAAGTACATCTTCCTCTACCTTATTCGGGTCGGAAGCAATAAGCGTATTAGCAAAGTCGAACAAACGCCGCAGGTCTGCGTACAAATTGGCGGTAAGAATATCACGCGCATGGGAATTTGTGGTAATATGCGAGCTTGGCGAAATTTCCATTTGGATATTTTGCCCTGCTGTGTCGTAGTGATGTGCCTCGCCGTCCGTTATTTCCGTGGAAGCGAAATAAACAATCGGGTTAAGCTCGCCTGTCTTGAAATTGTTCTTTTCGTAGGTCACGTCAATGCCGCCGCTGTCGCGAATAAGGTCGCTTATTGCATCGCTTATTACTAGCTCGCCAGTGTCGTGTACATGGTGAATCACTGGCAGGCCGCCGATATAGTCCGTGGGGCTGTAGGCGTTTTCCATTGTGGAATCCACCGTTATTATATGGAACGCCGTGCCGTCCGCTAGGGTTATTCCCACTGGCGGCGCGGTAGCTATTCCCGAGGAATCAAAGTCAAAATCAACATTTGTGTACGGTAGCTTTAGAATATTAGCGTCCACGGGCTTGGGAAGCTCCGTAAGCGACGGGCGGTAGAATGCCTGTGTCCGCTCTATGTCACTAGCCTTAAAGCTCTGCTGTATGATAAAGCTACGCTCGGCGGGCTGGTCGGTTCGCAAAACGGCTGGCTCGTTGGTATGGTAGCCAGAAAAAACGTACCTTCCCAAATAGGTCTGATTCATATCAACGCTGTACATCTGTTCAAAATACTGCTCTAGCTCCGCCACAATCGCCCGAACGTCCGCAAGCTCGCGAGTGCCGTCCGCCGCCTGGAGAAGCCGCGTATATATTTCGCTCATGGGGCTTGGCTTTGCGGAATCGCCTGTCAATATGCTGTTGAGTGCCGCCTCGGAAACCTCCATCCACGACATGGACTGCTCCGCATTGCGGATAAACTGCTCCGCCTCCGACAAAATAGTACGATACCGCAACGCACGAGAAGCGATTAGCGGGTCGTCAGAGGGTCGCTGGGTTTTTTTGCCTGTTTCTATTTGTGTAACCAGGTTGTTTAAGTGCCGCGCATTGCGTACGATATTGTTCATCGCACCGCCGTAAATCATGGAATTAGTTATACGCATTTTATACCGCTCCTTTACATATTCCCCAATCGATTTATCAAAGTATCATACACCGTATCCAAAACATTCAACAGCTTAGATGCGGCTATGAACATATTTTGGAATCTTACGAGGTTTAGCATTTCCTCCTCGGTGTCTACGCCCATTACGGAAAGCCTGTGGTTGTGGGTTTGCATTACCATTTCCTCGTAGCTTTCCTCGAACAGCTGTGCTTGCTGGTTGTCTACGCCTAGGTGGTTGCTTGTGGCGATAACAAAGTCTATCAGCTTGCCCTCGCGGAAAAGGCTTACATCGTTGCCTACCTCTATAAAGCCCTTGATTACATCGTCTGCCGATATGCCGAGGTTGTGACTGCTGGAGGTCGCGACTAGCGAGGGGTCTTTTAGCAGGTCGGGGTTTACGATAAAGTTGATGGCGTTCAAGCGGCTGTAATCTAGCGTAAACATGGGCAGTCCATTTTTGTCACGCGCTACTATGGACACGCCGTCGCCGTCTACTGGCGGGTTCGGGTCTTGTACGGTAATCAGGTTGCCGTCTGCATCGCGCGCAGGGTTGCCGTCCGCGTCTGCGATAATCCACATGCGAAGGCTCATAAATGGGTCGTCATGCAACAAGGTGGCGGGGTTGCCATGCTCATCATTAAATGTGAAGAATAGCGTGCTTTTGTTTTCGCCGTTTGCATCATAGCCGAAAATATGCCCCACTGCGGTGTTTTTTTCCGCGGTGTGAATATCGTAGCCGTCAGTATTACGCCCCTCATTTATGGCGCGCGCAAAGGTGCGTACCAAATGGTTCAACTGGTTCATATAAAAGGGAATACCCTTAAAGGTGGTTGTTTCGCCGTGGTTTACGCTAATTCCCTCGCTTAAATTTGTGTCGGCAGAGGCGGAAATAATAGCGATATTTGACGACAGCCCAGGGCCTACTCCGCCTATGGCGGTTTGCAACGCGGTTACTAGGGCGGTGAGTGTGGCTTCGTCTGCGTAAACATTGCCCTCGGGCGGTAGGTCTATATCGTCCTGCAAGGCGTACATTTCCTCTAGCTGACGTTCCAAATCTGTAAGGAACGCGCGGTATTCCTCCACATTGCCAGGTATTCTGTTTGTACCGTCCACAAGCTCGTCTATTCTTTCCTGTACCAAATCTCTAATGCCCTCTGTGTTTTGAATTAGCCAGCTTATCTGTGTTTCTATGCGGTTGCCGAAGCCGATAATATCGTCAATATCTCTTACCGCGTTGTTTAAATTGGTTAGCGCGGTATCGGCGGCGGTAATTCGCGCTTCAAGCGTGTCAACATCGCCGTGGGTTGCCGCTATTTCGTCCAAACTTGTGAGAGCTACTCGCAGTCCTGCTGTGATGTTGTTTAAATTTCCCATGCGTTGGGTAATTGTTTCCAGAACGTCTTTGTCCTCCAACGGGCCGCCTGCCTCGCCAAAGGTAAGCAGCTGTGCAAGCAGTCCGCTAAGCTCTGTTTCAAACGCGGTCAAATCTGCGACAGTAGCCACGTCTGAGAGCGTTTCCATATGGTCGCGTAGCTCGTCTAGCAAGGTCTGTAGCAAGGGGTGGTCGTCCATGTCGTCGCCCACCGCCGCGGTGACGGCGTTTCTTATGGTGGTTATGCCTGTGCTTATGATGATATTATTGCGTAGCGAAGCCAAGGAAGCGTTCAAATTGGCACGCTCGCTTCTTGTATTGGTAAGATTAGTAAGGTACGCACGAGCTTCCCTAGAATTTGCCGCGCCGCCAAGAGCCAAAAGGCTCTCGTCACGCAGCGTAATCGCCGCACCCAAGCCGCCCGCCATTGCGTTAAACTGCACAACAAGGCTGTCTAGGAAGTTCGCGCTTCTAGTAAGCGAATCTAGCTGGTCTTGTACAAGCAACATTCCCGAAACCTGGTTTGGCACGGAAATTTGACCGCCGTTGCCGTCACGAACGTCCACAATGCCGCGTAGCTGTCCGCCCAGGGTCGCGCTATGGATATTAAACCGCGAGCCAGTCATGGTAAAAAATACCTCGTAAAGCCCATATGCGTCCATTTCGTTACGTTTTGCCCCTGCGCGCGTGTCGGCGGGGTCCTCCCGCGCCACAAGCTCCAGCGAGTTTAGCCTTGTATGGTCGATAAAGTCGTTGCCGTTTATTCTAATCGCAAGCCTTGTGTCGTACGGTATGCCAGGGCGGCTAAAGTCGCGCTCGATTACCTCGATATTCACAAGCGCGGAAAGGCGGTCAATAAGCAACGCGCGCTGGTCACGCAGGTCGTTTGCGTGGTCGCCGTTGCGTTCAAATATATGAATTTGCTCGTTTAAGTCGGCAATTTGTCTGCCGAGGTCGTTCATGTTTACTATTACGTCCGCAAATTCGCGATTGAGGTCTTGCTGCTGCTTTTGCAACGCGAGCGCATTTTGGCGTACCTGCTCCGTGAGCGTTTCGCCTATGGTCGTCACGTTTGTGCGGTAGGTAGACTCGTGCGCTTGATAGGTTAGCGTTTGCAGCGAGGAAAAGAACGTATTGAAGCTATTCTGTGTGCCAAGCCCAGACGTTTCGTTGAAAACGGTTTCAACAAAGCTCAAATTCTGCGATATGGCCGAGAATCTGCCCTGTATCGCCGACTGCGACCAGAATTTTTTGTCCAGAAAGCGGTCGCGGATTTGTATAATAGACGTAATCTGCGAGCCTGTGCCGTACATGCCCTTTCTGTCGCCCACAGTAAGCGGCCGCCCCGCTTGCATTTGTGCGACTTGTCGGGAATAGCCCGGTATTTCTGAGTTTGATAGATTGTGCGAAATTACGTTTAGGTTTCCTCGGGCGGTGTTTAGCCCCGAGGCCGCTACGTGTAGTCCAAAGAATGCTGTACGCATGGTGTCCTCCTTGATTCATTTGAAATTACAATGCTTTACTAGAATAAGTTATCTGTGAAATTTTTCCACTTTTCCTCGCTGTTTTTGGCTTTGCTTGATGTGGGGTGTTTTATTCTGCGAATAACGCGAATATTAACAAAAAGTATCAATACCGCTTGTATCATGGCAGGTATAATAACATACACATTAAGCAACGTAGGCTCGGGAAAATAGCTGTGTAGCATATCAAACATGGCTTTGTGTGTGTCGGGTATAGGCACATATGAGGCTTCGTTTGGGTATTCCAGTCTGTCGGGTCTATAGATTGGAATACCCAAATGCAACTTGGCATAAATCGAATCCTCGCCAGAATAAAAGCGAATAAAGTGCGTAAAGTTGATACTAATTTTCTCATACTTAGGCTCAAGCTGAATACTCTCTATCTCATATGTGTGCAAATGATTACTAGCTGCCCCGCTCACTTCTTCTACTTCGGATATATCCTTGTCAAATCGTGCCAAAAAGTGTTCTACAGATGTAATGCCCTCTATGACAATAAGCACGTATATCCCCGTATTGCTTCGGGAACGGCGTATGAAATGCTCCACATAAAGCCTTTCATGTGGGGCTACCCTAAATTGAATCGCTTCCTCTATTTCTTGAATATGTCGCTCGTCTTTGAAGTATGGTATTTCTATAGATGACTTAGGCTCAATGAATGTCGCATAAATACCCATACCTAAATAGACAAACATAAAAAGAGCAAAAAGGCAAGCGACAATCTCCAAAGCCCTTATTCTTTTCCCCCCAAGAAGAATAACAACAGCGGAAACTGAACCCAATACCCAAAAAGCAAAGGCAAGCATAACAGGGTCATAGCTCCCACTAACATCAACGAGGGCTAAACAGAATAACACAAATGTCGCAAGCAACAAAAAGCAGAAAAACGCTTTTGTGAATATTTCCATAACCATGGCTATTTTCCTCATGGCAGTATTAAGGTAGGCTTATCTTCTGAGTTGAACCTTTCCCCTCTGTGCCAGAGGATTTCTATATCGTGAACATAGCCGTCAATGCGGTATTCCTTGGCTCGTCCGTGTAGGTGAAGCTGTGCCATGTCTTTATCTTCAACAAATCCGCCACGAGCCTTATCTTCTACCCAGTCATACTGGTCGTCCACGTAGTAGCTAATAGTGGCGAGGAAATCATCTCCATTCCTGCGTACAGTGGCTACTATAGCTGCTGTAGAGTTGCCGAGAAAATAATGCCAGTTACTGTCAGTAGCGGAGAGGAATGAACGCCACTTGATACCCAATAGAATAATGTCATCTTCCCTTTTCCCAGTTCCTGATGATACCTCTCCCGATGCCCACAAACGGTTAGAATTAGTTGCAAACCCTTGGTCTTTAGTCGCAATAATGGTAGGCGCACCGTCCATAGCCATTTGCTCTGCGGCGTTTAGAAAAATATCCATATTTCTATGAAAATGTGCCATTCCATTTTGCGAATCAAGCAATCCTCTAATCGAAACAACCAGAGTTTCCCCTGTATTTGACAAGAAGTGAGCCAGTCCCTTTGACGTGTTTTGCAAGGCAATATCCGCACCAGCTATATTTACCATCGTCAAAAATTCAATTGCTTTAAGCTGTGAAATAGGCAATGAATCCGCCCCGCCTAGCTTTATACTGCCGTGGCTTTGTTTGCTTTTTCCTTCTGCTTCGTCTACCTCACTATTAGGCGGTCTATACATGGGGTCGTCAACAATCATAAAACGGCTGTCATGCGGCTCTAGCGGTCTTGGGTCTAGGTTGTCGGGTATGCCGTCACCGTCAGAATCAGTCATAGTAGGATTAGAGCGAGCGACAATAAACGGACGTTCCTCGCCGTCTATTGTCATGTACTGTATCTCTATTTCCTCGCCGTCAAGCAAGCCGTCACCGTCTGTATCGGGGTTTAAATAGTCTAACAACTCACGCCCCTGCAATTCTCGACCTACGCTTAAAAGTATATCACCATTAGCAATCATTTGTTCTATAATGTCGGGCAAGCCGTCGCCGTCTGTGTCCTCGTCTGTTATGACTGTCCTTTGTGACAACGCTTCGATAATAACATCAAGCCCATCTTCATTTAGATTAACCATTGCACCACCGCTTATTTCGGCGATTTCCCTCATGCGGTCTGGTGCTACAGCGGGGTAAAAGTTTGGCAAAACGGTATGGACGATTATACCGCTTCCTCGTCCTTGCATTTCGGATATGGCGTAGGCGTAATAATCGGGATTGCCAGGCATATAATGCCCGCTTGTCAGAAGCAGTACGGCGCGTTGATTTTCTTGATTAGCGGAACGCAGGTCTGTAAGTGCCGCAAAAAGCCCATTGTACGAACACGCACCGCCCGAGCCAAGATTACGTCTTGTTAAATTTTCAATATATTCAATAGCGTTAGCCCTTTGGGGGTTATCGTCACGAAAACGCTCATTAAATGTCACGCTAGAGTTTGTGCCAAGTAAAGCAACCGCCACTCTGTCATTTTCTTCCAAGCTAGTGACAACCTCTAGGGCGAATTGCCGCATTTCCTCAAATTCGTCATTATTTACAAACATAGTAGCGTCCTCTATCATCACGACTAAATCTACACCGCCAACACGTCCCATTACAGGCGGTCGAGAAAGAAACGCCTCGTCCCTTGCTTTTCTGTCAAGCACCATATACATTTCCTTAACATGCCATAAAAAAGGGTCATTTATGCCTTGGTGAATTTCAGCATAAAGTCGATAATCTTCTGTTTCTGTTGATTGCCCCTGTATTGTTTTAGCGGTCACATCTACTAATTGCCCCAGTTCTTTATCCCAAAAGAATATAGCAGGGTCAAAATCTGGATTATCAAACAGCGTAGGGTCTAGGTCAAACGCCAGTGTCGCCTGTTCAAAGTCTGCGGTTATGCTTACCTCAAACGCCCCACCAGTATACCCAGGCATATCCGCCCCAAACAAATAATTGTCCTCGGGTACTCGGCTAATCGACACCTTACCCATTTCACTTGCAGGCAGGTCAATAGAAATGCTCGGCACAGCCTTGTCAGTCGGCTGTATATCGGGGGCTTCCACCACGGTATTAAACAGTCGATTGCCGTCCAAAATGCCGTCACCCAAAGTGTCGGGGTTCAAAGGGTCTGTACCGAATACGTGGATTTCCTCGTAGTCGGTCAAGCCGTCGCCGTCCGTGTCGGGGTTGAGTGGGTCTGTACCGTAAATGTGTACTTCCTCGTAGTCAGTCAAGCCGTCGCCGTCCGTGTCTTGGCTATTCGGGTTCGTGCCTAGTATAAATTCCTCGTAATTCGTCAGTCCGTCACCGTCAGAATCTCGCGTGCCGTCACTTGTTCCGTCACTTATTCCATCACCTACTGAATCCCACAGCAGGGGGTCTGTAAACGAAACAAACACCTCATAGCCGTCGGGCAAGCCGTCGCCGTCCGTGTCGGGATTTTCGGGGTCTGTGCCGATAAGTTCTTCGTGCCAATCGTATAATCCGTCATTATCTGTGTCGAGAGTGTCCTTATAAACAAAATTTGCGGTAATATCCGTTGCATTTTCGGGTACATGAAAAATGTTAGTCGGCATAAGCGTATCATGCTCAAAGTAACCGCCGTTAGACGTTTCCCAGCCCACAAAAAAGTAACCGTCCTCTGCTGTCGCTTCTAGTCTAATTTCGGAATGAGCAAAAAAGCACTCGTCCTCACGATTGATACTTCCGCCCTCGCTAGATTTAAAGGTTAAATGCTGTCTACCTTGCAAGCACTCTAGGCAATACCCTGTTAGCCACTTCATGTATGCGGTAATGTCCGCACTGTCCACAACGCCGTCAGCGTTTATATCTGCGATACGTTTATCGAGTATTACAAAGCCTGCGTGTCCTGCGACTGCACGAGCTAGAAAAACCACCTCGGCAGAGGACACAGTTCCCATACCGCCCGAAGAAAGCGCGCCAAGGCGTAGCCATAGGGGCGTTAGCTCCACGTCCTCGGTAAAGCTCTCGTTCTCGAAGTCTACTTTGTTTTTGCCGTCTATGCTCCAACCGTCAAAAATCCAGCCCGAGCGGTATAATATGGGGGGTATCATTATTGCAGGTGTTCCGTCTAGCAGGATTTCCTGTATAAGACTGCCACCGCCTGTGTGTTTGCTCCCTCCGATAAGGAATGTTAGGGTGATTGTGTCGGGGGGTTCGGTTGGGTCGTCCGTGCTTGTAGCTAAGACTGATTGCGTGGTGAGCAGTAGCAACAACAACAACGACAAAATAAATAAAACAGAAACTACTTTTTTAAATCCCTTAACCTTTTCAAGTTTAACCATAACGCCCTCCTATCACCCATTATTTTCCGCTACATACCCACTCGACCAGTACCATTGATAATACGGTCTATCATAGAATCAATTACATTAAACGCGCGCGAGGCGGCTTGAAACGCAAACTGGAAGCGCAGCATTGCGTTCATTTCCTCGTCCATGGAAACGCCCTTTACTGCCATACGCATATTTTGCGCTTGCTCTACTTGAATTGTTTGGGATTTGACATTGGTTTTGGCGGAAGAAATTTCTGTGGCAATCAGCCCCGAAAAGCGGATATATGCGTCCTGTATGCTGTATTCGCGGCCTGCGATGTTTACGGAATAAAAGCTGTTTGTTTGCCGCCATATTTCCTGTAGCTCGATTAGCAGTCGGGTATCGCTCTCCGCGCCAGACAGCGAAAGCGCGAGGTTGTTATGGCCGCCCTCCGTGAGAAACGCAGGGTTAATGCGAAGATTAGCGGTGGTGAAAATAGTGGCGGCGTTGTTTGGGTTTTCGTGGTCGGAAATCGGCCATGTGTACGTGCCTAGTGCGATGTCCAAGTCGCGGACAAATAGCGGTATGCCCTCGTTCGGCGGCGTGTTGTTGTCCAAGGGGCGCAGAGGCACGCGGGTAAGCTCGCCCGTTATGGGGTCGATTACCTCGGTATAAAAGACATAATCGCCGTTCGCGTCACGCAGATTGCCTGTAAGCGCGTCGTTTATCATGGTTACTACGCTGTTTACGATTCTGTCGAAATTCATTTGAATTTGCGGCAGCATTGCGTTGTTAATCGACCACATATGCGCCCTGTGGTTGTGCGATTGTGCGAAAAAGTCGCGTTCTATTTCCAGTGACAAGCGGTCTAGCTCGTCAACGTCCCCTGTAGCCGCGACCAAGCGCGCAATAAAATGATTTGCGTCCCATTCAGAATGTTGCAACGCTTCTAGTAGGTCGTTGCGTAGCTGGTCTGCGGTAATGGGTACGTCTGTTACTAAGCCCGTTACTGGGTCTGTTACGCTTTCATAGAACGGCCCGCCCGCTGTTTCCAAGGCTTCCAACGCCGCCAAGAGATTGTCATAGAAAGTGCCAGTATCGGCTATGCCTAGCTGTGTAAACGCGATTGTTACACGCCCTGCAAGCTCCTCTATTCTGTCTGGCTCCATAGGCGGCGAAACGGCTTCGCTTAGGTGACTGGCGGTAATCGTTCCCCTTGTTTGCAATAGGGCAAGCAGCTTGCCGCGGTCGTTGCCCATAGACGAATCTACTGGGTTCATATAATTTAAGTAAGATGTAAACTCGTCGGGCGGCGTACTCGCGGACAGAATTTCCGTATGGGTGGTAAAAATTGGCTCTACAAGCGCAGTGTCGCTTGTAATATAACGCAAGCCCATCATCGACTGCGTTACGCCAGTCAAAAGATGATGCCCCATCGAGGTGATATTCATGTCGCCGTTTGGGCCTTCTCGTACGTTTATGGGAATAAGCGTAGCGAGATGGTCTAGCAGGCGGTGGCGTTCGTCACGGTAGTCGTTCGCCTTTTCGCCGTCTAGCTCGTTGATGCGTATTTTGAGGTTAAGGTCGGCGATTTGTGCCACGGTCGCGTTTATTCCGTCACGGCCGTTGACTACATCGCGAATTTGCTCGTCTAGGTTCTTTTGATATTCAATAAGCCCCGCATAAACCTCTTGCGATTTATTTATAAATGTAGAAACATGCGACAGGAAAAACTGGCGCGTTACTATGCTTTCGGGGCTTGCGGTAAGCTCCTGCATGGAGTACCAAATATTGTTAATTACCGTTTGGAAATTGTACGCATCGTGAAGCTCGCCCAAAATAGACTCTATGGACGCGCCCACTGCCACCTTTGTGGAATAAAAGGAAAGCTGACTGGCAGTATTGCGAAAATTGATGTCCAAAAATTCGTTGCGAATTTGGTGTACCTCGCTCCAGTACACGCCCATGCCGACCTGCCGCAGCTGGCCAGTAGCCGCCCTGCCCACATCGCGCGACATGGCGGTGGTCTGCACAATACGCTGGCGAGAATAGCCCGCTATTTCCGCATTGGAAATATTGTGTCCCGTTACATTTAAGTTCCGCTGCGCGACCTTCATGCCGCTTGCAGCTATTGATAGTCCTCCGAAAGGCATATGCCATACCCCTTACTTTTTTAAGTGGTTTTTTATATCTTAACTCTCTATCAATTTGTTAAATCGTTTTTTTACTCTTAACGAAATAATAAGCGTTATTGCCGCAATCGGCAAGTGATAAATAACGGCAACGGTAATTATAGCGAGCATAGCCATACCTGCAATGGTTACGCCCATATCCCCTCTTGCGAGAAACGGCAAAAAGCAGTCAATTACAAACGCAATAAATGCGGGAGCTAAAAGCACAGCAGGCAAAAGAATGTGGCTAAAGGGCAATGCGAATAACGAGAGCGCGTTTGTTTTATAAAATGAAACGTGATAAGGAAGATGTGCGAGAAGTATCGTAAAATAGCCTAGTGCCATGAGCAAGTAGAAATTAACGCCCGAAAGGAACATAACGGCAACCAAGGAAAATATTATAAAACATGCACACTCTATTAACAACAACACAAACGCACAATAAAACGATTGCTTAATAAATTCCGTAATGTCGATTTTCATATGCTGTCACCGCCCGAGATGATATACCTAGCTTGCGTGCGTGGGATAATGGGCGTGGGATAATTCCGTAATAATATTCTTAGGCTATATCCTCATATACCCCCCTATCCTCACTTCGCATAGCATTAAATCCTCGTCAAAGTCCAACATAGCATATGTCGCAAACAGTTTGCGATAAATAAAATGTCCGTGTTTTATGCGTACCCTCATTCTATACATGCCCACGCTATCTAGGGAGCGAGAAAATATTATTGCATTTTCTGGACTGGCATTTGTTGGACGTTGCCACTTTTTTTGGCTGTCAACGACCTCTAAAGCCTCATGCCAATCCGTACCTATGGGAATACGTTTCAGTATGTCGTTTTGTAGCTTCTCGTCTGACGTTAGCCACGGTTTAAGGAAAATGGATAACCCAATTAAGGCAACAGCCATAACAATCAAAACCGTTTTAAATTCCTTTTTCATATCCGCACTCATATCAGCGACCAAAATAAGAGGATTCTATAATGGTGTTCCAACCTGGCAGGTCACCTATAGGCACGGAATAAATCCCATTGGCGTTTAATAAACCACGCGCAAATGAATTGCTGTTATAGCCCTGTACCATAGAAGCATTTAACCACCTTTTTCATATTTTCCACGCTCGCTGTATCTTCACCTCACGCAACATTAAATCTTCGCCGAAACTCAATACAACATACGTTTGAACGAAATACCGATAAATAAAATGTCCGTATTCTAATTTTACTCTCATTCGTGCCACACCAAGCTCGTCTTGGAAACTCTGAAATGGTGATGTCCTTACAACTCTACTTGGTGGAGCTGATAACCATAATTTTCTTTGACTGTCAATCTTGTCTAAAGCCTCATACCAATCCGTACCTATAGGAATAATTTTCAGTATGTCGTTCTGTATCTTATAGTTCGATATTAGCCACGGCTTTAAAAACAAGAATATACAAATCAAAACCGCAAGCATAATCAAAATCTTTTTATGCTCTTTTTTCATATCTTCCACGCCTGCTGTAGCTCCAGTTCACGCAACATTAAACCCTCATCGAATCTCAAGTCAATATAAGTCTGAATGAAATGTCGATAAATAAAATGTCCGTATTCTATCTTTACTCTCATGGGTATTAAATCCTCCCCATCTTGAAAACTCCGAACCAGTGATGCTCTTGGATAGCCATCAGGTGGAGCCGATAACCACAATTTTCTGTGACTGCCAATCACATCTAAAGCCTCATACCAGTTCATGCCTATAGGAAACATTTCTGCTACATCGGGTTGCGTTAGCCACGGTTTTAGGAAAAAGAGTACACCAACCAAGACCACAAGCACAATCAAGAGTTTTTTAAGCTCTTTATTCATATCCTAGCCCCCTATCAACGTCCAAAATAGTGGGCTTCTATAATGGTTTCCCAACCTGGCAAATAACCCGCCTCTCCAGGATAAATACCGTTTGCGTTTAATAAAGCACGCGCATATGAATTACTGTTGTAGCCCTTAGTAAAGACAAGCTCACCACCAACGTCACGCCAAAAATCCCTTCCAAGAAAATAATAGTCAAAAGACCTACTATAGTGTGCATTGAAGTGCTTAAATGAATCTAGCAATTCTTGATACTTACCTATTCCCGAATGAACCCATTGCATTACCCTTTTTCTGCTTAGGTCGCGGTCTGTATCGCTTATAATGCCGTGCAAGCATCCAAGATTTCCCTCAGACGAACCGCCAAGTGTTGCGTATCTTACGCCTCCCCAGCGAGTGCTTGTTATGCCCTTATCGCTCCAATTAAAAGTATCCATATCATTATAAAGCGGGTGTCCCGGTGCTATAAAAGTAATAACACTCGCATGTCCCCCCGGATTACCCGGTGCAAACGCTGCATGTACCCCCATAAAAATTATCTCTCCACCAGCCGCATTCACTATAGCAGGATAAACAACATCAGCATTAACGATTATTCCTCTGCCCTCTATATAATAAACACCGTCCATGTCTGTATTAAAGGTAATTGTTTTTCCGTAAATGTGTGCCGTCGCCATGTACCCTTGTACGGTTTCTTGCACGCTACCGCCCTCTATCTCTACCGCGCTCCTAAGCAAAAATGGTTGCTTGTCTGCTTCATTCCACGAGAACGAGGGCTTGATTGTAAAGCCTGTGTCCGTTCTCTGTGTTACTGTTATAGTGCGTGTAATCCCCGCATAGGTAACGGTTACAGTGCCAACTCTCGAAAAGAGCGTTGAATTGCTCCTAGCACGTATTCTGAACGAGCCGTTTCCTGCGCGGTTTGCAGGGCTGAAATTATCTACAGAAAGCCAAGATGTAGCATTATTGCTTACATTGACATTCCATACGCCTTGACACGTTACATGGATAGTTGATTCGCTTGCTTCGTATATTACCTCCCACTCACTCCGACTCAACTCAAGCCCGCCAGCCCCTGCCTGCGTTACGTCAATAAAGCGGTCGGGCGTTCCGTTTGCTCGTACGGTTAGTCTTGCCGTCCGTGGTTGGCTAGATGTGTTCACGTCAGTAACAAGTCTGAAGCTGCCGTTGCCGTTACGGTTGGCAGGTTGGAAGCCGTCCGCGCTTAGCCATGAGGCACTGCTTTGTACGTTCCATGTGGTGCTAGAAGTCACTCTTATGGTCGCTTGGCTTGCTATGGCAGGCGATTCCGCCCTGTTTGCCGATAGTGTGAGGTGTGCCGTTCGTCCGTCCTGTACCACGTTTATGGTCTGTGCAGGCAAGCCCAGTACGCTAATGGTTATTGTCCCTGCTCGTTGCATGTTGCTTGTGTTTTCGGTATTGATAATATGGAAAGAGCCGCTCCCTGTGCGGTTTGTCGGGTTGAAATTGCCTACGGAAAGCCAAGAGGTGGCATTATTGCTTACGCTTACGCTCCACTGCCTGTTAGACATCACCTCTACAAGCCCAAAGCCCGAATCAGACGGCGCGTAGCCTATTATGCCCGACAACCAAAGCACTGGCTCGGCGGTTTGGGTCACTGTAAACGTGCGGCTGGTCGTACCTGCCGTAACCGTGACTACGCCTGTTCTTGTTGCGCTTCCTGGATTGAGAGCCACATTGACTACAAACGAGCCGTTTCCGTTGCGATTTGTCGGCGTGACATTGCTTATGGTTAGCCACGGCACGTTACTTGTGGGCGTGTTCCACGTTCTATCCGAAATTACATTTACTGTTGCCGCGGTTGGAAATGCCGTTGCTGTACCGCCAGTCCCCGACAATACAAGCCCGTTTCCTGCTTCCTGTGTCACGGTTATTACTCGTGAGGCCGCGCCCTGTGCGGAAGCCGTTATTGTTCCTGTTCGAGCGTTTCCTACATTCGCGGTAGCGGAAATCCTAAAAGAGCCGTTGTTTGTGCCGCTCGTGGGCGTTGCGGAAAGCCATGACGGCTGACTGCTCGTTATAGTCCACGCACGATTAGACGTAACCTCCATTAACGCGCTTGTGGAAGCATGGGCGGGCATGTTATACGGCCCTGTTGGCGATATAAGGATTGGGCCTGGATTTTGTATAATTGTAATCGTTTGCGTGGGCGCGTTTGGCGCGGTAATTGTGATTATTCCTGTCCGCGAGGCACTTCCCAAATGTGTATCTACTAAAATAGTAAACCAGCCATTGCCTGTGCGGTTTGCGGGTTCGTAGTCTACCATGGTTAGCCATGGCGCGCTTGTGCTTACTGTCCATTGCCTATTAGAAAACACGATAAAGTCGGCAAGTCCGCTAGTTGGCGGTGATGCAAACGTACCGCCGTCACCAGGCACAATCAGAACAGCCCCATGTGACTGGGTTACAAAGATTTCTGCTACCGTGTTTGTGCCTACGTTAATTCTTACTGTTCCTGTTCTGTCCGCGTTTCCTGTGTTTTCGGTAACATTAAGCACAAATGAATCGTTTGTGTGCGGGGCAACATGCACTATGTCGCTGATTGTAAGCCACGATGGTGCGGTACTAACCGCCGTCCACGGAACGCCGAGCGGAACATCAAAGCGTATCGAGCTAGCGAGAGCCACAGGATTCCATGTATTGGCATTTTGCCCCGTTATAGCAGAGGAATCAAGGCTAATATCAAGCGTATGCGGAGGGTATTCGACAAAAGCCGCGTTTTCCTTGGTGTATTCTACCGCTTCGCCTGTAAAAATTTCGTGCCATTCAATTGCATTTTCACTGGCTTCAAATGATGTAGGCTCGTAATCCCATTCAATAAACTCCGCTAACGCCGTTTCAGAATCCCATTTGATAAAACCCTCGGACGAAAAGCCATCTAAATCAGAGGATTCATATCCGATAATGTACTCTATAGGCTCGTTAGCCGTTTCCTCACACCATTCAAGCGCGGTAGTCCACGGAAAATAATACTCCGCAAACGGCGAAAACTCGGCGATTAGGAAGATTGCTTCCTCGGGCATGGTGAAGTCGGGGGCGTAGGGGTCTAGCTCTATATCGCCCATTTCTATTTTCCATGTCGGGTCTTGGCTTAGGGTATCACAGCCAGTGCCGATATTGAGGCGTACGTTGCTTCCTGTGGGTATGCTTGGGATAGAGATTATGCCTGTGTGTATTTCGTATTCGGTGAGTATGTCGTCTATATATACCTCTAGCAGGGTGTAGTCTATATGCTTGCCTGTGTGCGCGTTAATGGGAATAATTGTTAAGCTGTTCGGCTTAGGGTCAAAGTCATTTTCCCAACCGCAAAGCCCGCGTAAAATCAGCCTAGTGTCTTTATCGTCCAATACGCCGTCCCTGTTTATGTCTGATGTGAGGGTGTTTATTTCCACGTCCTGCCCTAAAAGGTATTGCGAGAGGATTACAACATCAAGACTGTTCACTACACCGTCAAGGTTTACATCACCTAAGCCGTAGCCGCGTAGCCCTGTTTGTACAATTTCGCTAGGGGCGGTGGGGGCGGAGGTTTCCTCGCAGAGGGTAAATACCGCACTAGAGAGTGACAAAATAAATGCAACTAGTGAAACTAGGCATATTTTTTTAAATAAATGCTTCATTTTGTCCTCCCCGCGGGTATTTGTTATCTGTATTCACCTTTTAGTATCAAACGTCCCAGCCCCATTCCCCTCACCGCCTATTGTCGGTCTACGAGGATACTCCGGCGGCTCGGGCGAAATCGTGGAACGCAACGCATTCAATGAATATTCAACAAATTCTATAGAGCTTTCTAAAAGCGACTTGTTTATGTCATTGATTTCCTTCAAACGCTCGACTGCGGCTCGCAGGCCTGCGCCTGCTTCGCGTAGCTTTTCCTGGTCGGCGGCGTTGGTTATAATGGCGATTAGGTCGGCGAGCGATATATCGTTGCTTTTGTGTGCCATAACGTCGGCTATGTCCTTAACCAAGGAAATACGCTGTTTTTCCAGTCTGTTATTTTGGGCGATTACCATGTTTTTTAGGCTTACTAGGTTTTGCAGCGCGTCTATGTCGTTTTTGATAATAGCGTCCTTTTCCTCCAACGAAAGCCCGTGAAGCTCGTTGTGGCGTTCGGTTTGCTCCTTCATTACGTCCACTAGCTGGTCCAACATTCCCGCCATAGTTTCATTCCCTCAATTCGTGTCTATAAGTAAATGGAAGTCAATACAAAAACTCCCTCATGCCTAGTTCTTAGGCACGAAAGAGTTCCCATATAACGTCCGTGTATTTTTATATTTCACGTTTTCCCTAGAATCTACTCAATATGCCCGCCGCGACATCATTGGAGGACACATGGTAAGTGCCAGAATCTAGCATTTCCTGTATACGACCTACAAGACTCTCACGAATATCAGGCGCACTTAACGCCGCCTTGCGCGCTATTTGAAATTCTCCCGCTTGGGCCGATAAGGATACACTGTCAACCCGCTCCGAGCTGGTTTTTTCGCTTTTTTCGGTGCGTCCAACACTGCGGCTGGGCTGTATGGTGTATGCCTTGTAAACACTGGAAACTCTTATGTCCATTTTAACGGCCTCCTTTATCATATTTCTTTTATTTACTGGGTTCGCTTCGTGACGTTGTGCGGCTTGTCACGAGCGGTCGCCGAGAGTGCAAGTGGCGCAGCCACTTTGCTACAAAGAATATATCGGCATTTTTTATGATTTGCCTAAGTAGTTTTTACGGAAATTGTTAAAGTCATACATATAACCGAAGCCGCGCCCGCATTTTTCAGTACCCTTGTGCATTCGTTTAGGCTTGCCCCAGTGGTAAAAATATCGTCCGTGAGAATATAATTCCTGCCGCGCGGCTCTTGGCGCGGACTGATACAAAACGCGCCGCGTACATTCTCGGCACGGCGCGAAAAATGCACCTCCGACTGCGGCGTGGTGTCCCGCGTGCGGGACAAGACATTCGCTATGGGAATATTAAGCCGCGCCGCAAGGGGTAGGCTCATAACCTCGGCTTGGTTAAAGCCGCGCCTGCGTTTTTTGTTCCTGTGCATGGGTACTGGGACAAGCGCGTAATCGGAAATATTTTCCACTGGGTAGCCCTGCAAACGCTCCGCCCACAACAAGCCCAACGCCTGCGCGATTTGCTTTTTCGAGTTGAATTTCATGTCGAGTATAAGCTCGCGAATAAGCCCCTCGTATGTAAAGGTAGCAATGCTCCGTTCCTTGGTAATGGGCGTAAAAAGCTCACGGCAAGCAGGGCAAAAGGGGCGTTGCCCATTTTTTTCATTCACAGGCAAAAGCACACGACAAGCCACACAAGCAGGCGGATAAAGCCAGTCTAATAAGCTACTCCGCCGTAACATCGCCCATCTCCCCCAAACGGCGGGCAAGCGCAGTGTACCTATTTGTTACGCGGTTATTGTCTATCATGCGGTACATGGTTTCTGGAATGCCCACAAGCACGGCAAGCTCCCTCGCGCGGGTAACGGCGGTGTACAGCAGGTTACGCGTAAGCAGCATGGGCGGCCCGCTAAACACAGGAATAATCACAACGCGGTACTCACTGCCCTGCGATTTGTGGACGGTGACAGCGTACGCCAGCTCCAGCTCGTCCAGCTGCGAAAAGCCGTAATTCACAAGGCGGTTATCGTCAAACAAGACAGATATACCGTACTCGTCATCTATTTTAGAAATAATTCCCATGTCGCCGTTAAATACGCCCTCGCCGAAGTCTAGTCGCTGTCCGCGTTCGTTAAAAACCTCCCACGCCGCATCATAATTGTTTTTTATTTGCATTACCTTGTCGCCCTCGCGGAAAACAACCGCGCCGTATTCGCGTTCGATTTTCCTCGGCGAAGGCGGGTTTAGCTGGGCTTGCAGGACATTGTTTAAATGCGAGATACCCAAGGTAGACTTACGCATGGGCGTAAGCACCTGTATGTCGTGCAACGAATTAAAATCCTTATAGGCGGGCAAGCGGTTGGAAATTAAATCCAGAATAGTATGCGTTATGTCCTCGGGGGTTTGGCGTTGTATAAAAAAGAAGTCCTTTTCCTTGTCGTTAAGCGCGGGGTAACTGCCGCTGTTGATTCTGTGGGCGTTTGTGATAATCGCGCTTTCCGCCGCTTGGCGGAAAATTTCCGTAAGCCGCGCCACAGGCAAGCGTTGCGAGTTAATCATATCCTTTAGTACATTTCCTGCGCCCACGGAGGGCAGCTGTTCCATATCGCCCACAAAAATAAGGCGCGTGCCGTCAGCTACCGCGTCGAGCAGATTTTTCATAAGCATAATGTCAATCATGGAGGCCTCGTCCACGATTAGCACGTCTGTTTCTATGGGGTTTTCCTCGTTTCGGTTAAAGACCTGCCGTCTGGAATCCTGCGAAATAAAGGACACCTCTAAAAGGCGGTGGATTGTCTTGGCTTCGCGGCTTGTGGCTTCGGTCATTCGCTTGGCGGCGCGGCCTGTAGGCGCGGCGAGCGTTACCGTTAGCTCCTTGTTCTCTAATATTCCAATTATGGTATTTATTACCGTTGTTTTTCCTGTACCCGGCCCGCCTGTGAGGATTAGCACGCCCTTTGCTTGGGAAAGCTGAACGGCTTCGAGCTGTCCCTGCGAGAGGGTTATTTCTGTGGTTATGTTTTTTTCGATTTTAGGCGCGGAAACGGAAGAATTTAACGAGATTAGCCGTCTGGCTACCTTTATTTCCGCGTAATACATCGCGCTTGCGTATACTAGCGGCTCGTCCTCGCCCTCGATTTTTTCGCGGACGATATGCCGCTCCATTTGCATACGCGCTAGCTCGTTTTCCACCATTTCGGGCGAACAAAAAAGCAACGCCGCCGCTTGTCGAATTAACGCGCTTGAGGGCATGTAGGTATGGCCGTCGTTGGTAGCTTCCCACAAGCAAAAACGCACCCCTGCGGAAATTCGCTCGGGCGATTCCCGCGGAACGCCTAGCCTAAAGGCAATCGCATCCGCCGTTTTGAAGCCTATGCCGTCTATATCGTCCGCAAGGCGGTATGGGTTGTTTTTTACTATTTCTACGGATTCCTCCTTGTATCTCTTGTATATTTTCATAGCCGCGCCCGTGGTAACGCCCTGCTCCTGCAAAAAAAGCATTACATGTCGCTGTGCGTACTGCGCGTGGAAGCTCTCCGACATCTGCAACGCCTTTTTTACGCTAATTCCGCGAATAAGCGCGAGCTTTTGCGGCTCGTTTTCGATTATATCAAAGGTGTTTTCCTTAAATTTCGCTACAATTGTTTTGGCGGTTTTCGCGCCTATGCCCTTAATCACGCCCGAGGCTAGATACTTTTCTATGCCTGCAAGGGTTGACGGCTTCACGCGCTCCGACTTTTCCACAGCAAACTGCCGTCCGTAGCGCGGATTGTCTACATATGCGCCCTCTATCTTGATGTTTTCGCCCGCTAGTGGATTGGAAAAAAGTCCTGTGCAGATTATTTCTTGTGGGGGGGCTTTATTCTCTTGGGTACTCAAAGAAAAAACGGTGTAGCCGTTTTCTGGGTTGTGAAATATTATGTTTTCGATTATTCCTTCTAGCATGGGGGTGGGTCGCTTTCTTTTTTGGGGTTTACATATTTTGGTAAATATCTTTCCTGTGTCCGATATTGGTTATATTTATCGTTATAGTTGTGTCGCTTATTTTTGCAACCACCCTATAAACGCCGACCTTGTAACGCCAGTATCCCTTTAATTTGTGGCGTAAAGGCTTTCCGTAAGCCCATGGGTTGGTACACCCCTCTAAATGCTTGTTAATCCACGCAAGGAGTATTGTTACCTGGTGCTTATCTATGCTGTTTAAGTCTTTTCGGGCTTGCTTGCTAAAATCGACCGTGTACGTTATTATTGAATGCCAAACTCGGCTTTGATTTCCGCTAGGGAGTATCTCGTCCCGTCGTCGTTTTCCTCAAATTCTTCGATTAGCTTTAGGTCGTATTCGTCCTCTAGTCTTTCAAAAAACACTTTTTTGATGGCTTCGGATAAGTTTAAGCCAGTAAATTTCGCAAAGCTCTCCATTGCCCCTCGTTCCTCGGGGGTAACGCTCAATGAAATATGTGTCATAAGAAACACCTCCGTACTGTATTGTAACACACGGCTTAATCTGTTGACAATAGACCTGTTTTACACGACAACCGCACGAATGTTTTACACGTCAAACGCACGAACGCAGGTTCTTTGTAGGGGGCGGATTTATCCGCCCCGAGATTACCTCGCTCTGCTTTAGTGGACGTTATCCGTCCCCGAATTGACGAACGTGCGTACCTCGGGACGGATAAATCCGTCCCCTACAAAAAGGCTATTCGGATTTAACGGATTCTTGGTTGCAAGATTACACGACAAACGCACGAACGCAGGTTCTTTGTAGGGGGCGGATTTATCCGCCCCGAGATTACCTCGCTCTGCTTTAGTGGACGTTATCCGTCCCCGAATTGATGGGCGTGCGTACCTCGGGACGGATAAATCCGTCCCCTACATTCCGTCACCTACAATTTGATTATACCGTAAATCGCCACAAAATCACATAGGCAGGTCACGACAAACACACCAAAATGTGTAAATCAAACACGGATTTAACGGATTTTCGCGGATTTGGCGGATTGGCTCGTGGGAAAATCCACGTTCTATCATTTTTTATCACGTTGAAGCCCTCGCCAACTCGTTGACTATCCCTATCAGCTCTAGCTCGCCCTCGCAGATACTGCGGTAGGGAAAGGTTCGGCAGGTTTTATGAAAGGCTTCTAGTGCAATTTCTGCCTTGCTTGTGTCTAAAGAAATAAGTTTTTCGTATGCGTACATGAGCCTGTGCTTAGATAAATGCGTTTTGCTCGCATTTATGTATTCTTTAAGCTCGGGGGTATAAAGGCGTTCTATTTCGTCTGTTCCTTTTGGGTAATTGGCTATTATTTCTAGGAACAATAATTCACAGCGAGTTTCATTTTTCAATAGCTCGACAAGCCCACCGCCCTTGTCCAAAATTTTTTCCGCCAGTGCCTTTGCACCAACAAAATCACGGCAATCAATCAACCGCCCTAGCCCCATAGTAGCGACATTGCCAAGGGTAGTAACGCTAAAATCATAATCGTCGGGAAACTCAAACCATTTGGCAGGGAAGTCCTTAATCCGCTCACCCGAGGCTATTTTCGAGTTTATCGTCAATATTAGCCATAAAGCGCGGCGTGCCTCTTTGTTTTTCCTAAGCGAAACTGCATTGTGACCGTCTGTAGCCGGGCCGCCTATTTTTATTGGCAGCAAATTTATTATTCCGCCAAAAATCAACCCGACACAGATAAGCGGAATAAAAACCACACCCGAAAAAGGAAAGATTTCTTTTAATTCAAGGAAAAATGCGGCAAAAATGGCACAAAAAATAAAATTCATCAATCCTCCGCCGAGGTTATACAGCATAAAGGGGTACGTATTATTCCTAAACGGAGGCGGTGACATTAGGCATTGCCCACCCATGCCCGCCAAGGTGAATTTTTTTATTTTTAATTTGCCGTTTTCTTTTACTAGCATAATATTGGAAACGGAGAGTGAAACAAATTTATAGCCGTCAATCAGACCAAAAACCAAATGACCTATTTCATGTATGAATACACTAATATAAAGAGCCATGTAAGCGGAAAGAACTAGAGCCAACCATGTAATTATTTTCATTCCCTCTACTCTTTCCGCAGGGACTGATATTCTGACACTAGCAAGGCTTAAATACGCAACAATGCCACCTAGTACCGCAGAGGCGATAAAAAGTAGTATGCGTTCCCATTTTATTTTGCCTTTTTTGGTTTCCATGGATTATCCGCCCCTGTAAATTTATAAGTAACGGACAACGCCCCACACTCGAAAGCGTGGGGCGTTACCCTAGGGAAAAAAACAATAAAAAAAACACACGCCCCATTGTAAATACCTTTGTGGGAAATGTCAATAGTTTTTTTCGCACGGCTCACGACAAACGCATATAGGTTCTTTGTAGGGGACGGATTTATCCGTCCCGAGATTACCTCGCTCTGCTTTAATGGACGTTATCCGTCCCCGAATTGACGAACGTGCGTACCTCGGGACGGATAAATCCGTCCCCTACAATGGAATACAATTTTATCCATGTAAATTAAAGGTAGCGGAACGCGGATTTACACGGATTACGCGGATAAAAAAACGCGCCAGATAAAATCCGCGAAAATCCGTTAAATCCGTGTAAATCCGCGTTCCATGCTCTTAAAAAATCCGCGTTCCATGCCCTTAAAAAAACCCACGTTCCATTACCCCACCCCCTGCCGCACAGCCTCATACATAAGAATACTACCAGCCACGGAAACATTCAGCGACTCCGTATCGCAGGTCATAGGCAACCGCACGAGCATATCGGCGCGTTGTTCCGCTTCCTGCGAAATGCCGTGGGCTTCACTGCCGAGAAGCAGACAGAATCTTTGGCGTAGGTCTAGCTCATATGGCAGAACACCGCCGCGAGGGTGTGCGGCGTAAATGGGTATGTTGGCGGCTTTCAGCGTGTCAAAAATGCCGCTCGCGTTTTCCACAATCGGCAACCGCAGCGCCGCGCCTGCCGCCGCCCGAATTACCTTTGGGCTAAAGGCGTTACAGCTACCGCGTGTGAATATTACGCCGCTTGCGCCTGCTGCCGCCGCCGTGCGTATTAGCGTGCCTGCGTTGCCGGGGTCGTTAATTCGTTCGCAAAGCAGGATAAAGCCGCGCGCGCCTAGAATATCGTCCAGCGTATACGGTATTTTTTCGCAAACAGCCAAAACGCCCTGCGGCGTAACAGTGTCCGCAAGGCTCTTAAATTTGTTGTCGCGGATTATTTCGTAGGGGGCTTTGTGGTTATAAAACGGCACACCCTGCGATATTCCGCGCGCTTCCGCAAAGCTCTGTGAGAAAAAATATCGCTGTACCTTATAATGTTCGGGAATTTCCGCGATTAGCTTCTCGCCTTCTAATATGAAAGTATTCTCCCCAAGCCCTTTAGCCATTAGCCCTCACTCTTTTGCTGTGAACGCGCCCTAAACTCGGCGGGGGTTTCGCCCACGTATTTTTTGAAAATGGAGCGGAAATATTTCACATCGTCAAAGCCCACCTGCACGGCGATAATGTCCTCCTCCGTGGCGGTGTCCGAAAGGTGCTTTTGCGCTTCCTGTACACGTACCCACATTACATAATCGAACAGCATGACCTTTTCGCGTTCCATAAAGACCTTGTTAAGCGTTTCGGGCGTTGTGCTTAGCTTTACGGCGATTTTTGCTATAGAAAACTGCTCAAAATAATGCTCCTGTATGTGGCGTTTGGCGGCGAGGTGCAGACGTAGCGAGTCCTTGGTATGGAATTTTTGTACAAAGGAGCAAAAATCGCGCAGGGATTTGTCTAAAAAGGTGTAGCCATCGTCAAGCGTAGCCAACCGCAGAATATCGCCCGTGGGGAAGTATCTCGCCACCTCGCCCGCAAATGGCAGATTCTGTTCGCTGATATAGCGGCTTATTCTAAAGACAATGTTCATTACCGTTTTGGCAATCAAATTTTCGGGCAAGGGGCCCGCCTGCGCGAGCGCGTTAAACAGCTCCGACAGCAAGCCCTTGCAGTATTCATAATCGCCCACCACAGCCGAATAAACAAGCCGACTTTCACGCGCGTGCGGATAGCGGAACGTGATATTGTTGTCGGGTTCGACAAATTCTATGGGAATAACGGCGTGGTAGCCCATTCTGTAGCGATAGCCGAACGCAGCCTCGGCTTCCCGCGCCGATATGGCTATTTCCGTAGGCGCGGCGTAGGTGCGCCCTATGCCAATAGTACAGCGCGTGCCTGTGCGTTCCAGTATGGCGTGCTTCATGCGGTCGCCGAGCAGTACCTTTTCCTCTACGGAATAGTTGGCGTTTAGGATAATCGGGATTTCGTGGAAGCTCTGGATTAGCGATTTTGCGTTATGCTCGCGAAGCACGCCGCGTACTACAGACAAAATGCCTATGCTTTTCATGTGCTTGTCCGCTTCCGACAAATCCGCCACAACGCGCTTGTAGTGGTCTATTCTCACTATAAGAACGGAAAAATCGGTAGTAAACGGTATTTTGAAATACTCAAAGGCGTTGCGGATTTCTTCCTCGCGTGAAATATCGCCGTTGAGCAACGAACGCAAAAAAATCTCCTCGTACAAAAATAGCCGCTGGTGATAATCGCTTTCCATATTGCGGCTTGCGCGGCGGTTTTCCAGCACCTTTTTATGGTTATTTATAGCAAATTCCAAGCAACGGTTTAGGTCGGACGGTTTCACAGGCCTATACATAAAGTCCAGCACGCCAAAATCGCGCCCGCGCTTCATATAATCAGACTCGTTAAACGTGCCGTACATAAGAAATTTCAGGTCGGGCAGCTCATCGTTAATCGCCTTAAACCGCGAAAAATAAAGCCCGCCGAAAAACTTAATATCCGCCAAAATAATATCGGGCTTCATTTCCTTTACCGCTTTGAGCAAATCGCCGCCAATATCGCTAAAATGCCCCACCAACCGCACGTTCGGGAACGTGCTTCTGATGTGCGTGCGGAAGTTTTTTATATTGTCGGCATCGCCGTCTACTAGGAGGAGGTTCATGGTTTGGGTTCACCTCATGGGCTTAAAATCTTTTTAATAAGTGAATCGGATATATACATACCCGAATTTCTAAGATAAATAATATCACGCTCTAGGTCATAAATCATGCCCTGTTTTTTTGCTCTCTGTAAAATTCCCAATGTGCCGATAACGTCAAGTCCAAGCAATCGCGCCTTGTTTCGCGCGGCTAAGTCGTCTAGCACGGCAAAATCCGCACTGTGTTCCACCGCTCCTATGATAACCTCAGCCTCGCCGATGTGTAGCGGGTGCAAAAGGGTGTTAATGGCATTGCGGTTTGTCACATCAAAGGGTTCATATGCCAATTCCGTTATATCAAGGTCGTTAATTTCACCAATCACAGCGCGAGGTATGAAAACAGAGCCGAAAAAATCGTTGAGTAGCTTCAGCCGACCGAGCTTTGCCAGTTGAATGAGTGGGCTTGCGTTGATTACTGCCTTTTTCGTCACCATTCCGCGTTCACAAATTTCAAGTCGTCATCGTACATCTCGTCTGTGTATACAAGGGACGGTATTCCAAAAAATTTAAGCGTACCCATAAATTCGACCAATGTCTGACCAGCCAGCTCTGCCGCTCTGGCAAGGCTGACTTCCTTTGTTACAAACAAACCTATGGCTAAGAGAATCTGCATTTTGTCAGAGGTTGCACTCCCAAGGCGAGGCGTGGATTTTATCTGTGAAGCTAAATTGTTAGGGATAGAAACATCTACCATTTGCATAACGCACGTCCTTTTTCTGCAAATACAGCTTTATAGTTGGTATTATATCAGAACGAGGAACAATTATCAAACTCGTGTTGACAGGTGGATTTTTTAGGTGAAAATTCATGGTTGAAATTTTTTTATTATGGGGTATAATAAAAGCAAGCCACACGTTGGCGCGTGTGACTTGCTCGTTACTCAGTCGTTTCGGCTGGTTCACGGAATTGGTTAAATTTAAAACTTAACGCAAATAGCCGTTACCTTTGCCTAGGACGGCTATTTTTGCGCTCTTTGCTTTGTTCGTCGCTGTAACAGGTGCATTTGTAACAACGGTAAGCTAGATATAACCCTGCCGGTTGTGTCGCTAGCTGTATCAGCAGAGATAACCATTCATATACGCTCATAGCCTCACCCCTTTCGGAGTGAACCAGCCATCCAGACTGCTTACATAGCATAACATAAAATTACAAAAAAACAACATGACTTTGTTAAAAAAATAAATTATTCCCCCCCCCACTTGACAACACTGCCCCTACTGTATATACTGTACATATACACCAATAACTCAAAAAGGAGGTGCATATGCGCATCATAGTTTCAAACCGTTCGGGCGTACCCATTTACGAGCAAATAAAGGAACAAATAAAAACAGCAATATTTTCGGGCGAAATACACGAGGACGATTTGTTGCCCTCGGTGCGTCAGCTTGCCCGCGATTTGAAAATAAGCGTAATCACCACCACCCGCGCATACAGCGACCTAGAGCAAGAGGGCTTTGTGGTGAACGCCCCAGGCAGGGGCTGCTATGTGCTTCCTAGGAACAAGGAGCTGGCGCGGGAAAACGCCCTGCACAAAATAGAGGACGGTTTAAACGCGGCAATCGCCGCCGCAAGAGCAGAGGGCATAGAAAAGCAGGAAATAATTGAAAGAGTGAATTTGCTATGGGAGGTCGAAGCATGAACAATATAGAAATAAACGGATTATGTAAAAATTACCCGACATTCAAGCTAAACAACATCGGCTTTAACGTGCCTAAGGGCGCGATTATGGGCTTCGTGGGGCGTAACGGCGCAGGAAAAACGACCACGATTAAGCTAATTTTGAGTATAATACGCGCAGACTACGGCAGTATAAAAATTTTCGGGCAAAGCGCATCGCAGGCGTTGAACGAACACATAGGCGTTGTCATGGACGCGCCGCTGTACACGGACGACTGGACGGCAAGGGACGTGCAGGCCGCCGTCGCGCCGTTTTACCCAAAATGGGACAGGCGGCTTTTTGACGATTATATCGGGCGTTTTGGGCTGGATTACAAGAAAAAAGTCAAGGAGCTGTCGCGCGGCATGAAAATAAAGCTACAACTGGCTGTCGCGCTTTCGCATAACGCGCAGCTGCTGATTCTTGACGAGCCTACAAGCGGACTAGACCCCGTGGCGCGCGACCAAATATGCGACCTGCTACGCGAGTTTGTTATGGACGAGAATAAGAGCGTGCTGTTTTCTACGCATATTACGTCCGATTTGGAAAAAACGGCGGATTACATCACCTTTATACATGACGGGCAAATTATTTTCAGCGGCCAAAAGGACGAGCTAACCCAAGCGTATACACGAGTAATGGGCGGCCCGAACGAGCTAAGCCCAGAGCAAAAAAAGCTAGTAATCGGCTACAGTCAGCACAAAACAGGCTTTGACGGCATGGTCGAAACCGCGCTCGTTCACAAGCTGCCAAAAACTGTATTGACGGAAGCAACCGACCTAGAGGGCATTATCATTTATACAGGCAGGAGTGACAAAAAATGAGCAAATTAGCCAAATTTATCCGCCTAGACCTTATGACAATAAAGCCGTATTTTAAAACGACAGGCATCTTTATTGTTGGGCTTTTGCTAGCGTTCACCTACATGGGAAGCGCGGGTGCGAGTGCTATATCGGGCGCAATCTTTGGGATTCTCGTTTCCACCTATCCGTTTGTTATAAGCGAAAAAACCAACCTAGACGCGCTGTATGCCACGCTTTCGCTAGACCGCAAAACAGTGGTGCTAGGCAGATATTTATTCGTTTTGCTTGTAAATATCTGTATATTCGCTGTGGTTATTATAGGCGCGGCAATTTTTTCGCTTATAGACGGAGCGGAAGCCGCCAAGCTGTCGGACGGCTTGGCTGTGGTGGTTATATGGCTAGGGCTTGTCGTTGTTCAGACCATACAGCTTCCCATATATTTCAAATTCAGCTACACCAAAGCGAAGCTAATTGCGCTCCTTCCATTCTTTATATTCACTATAGGCTTTACGTTTTTCCCCATTGCGTTCCTAGAGGGCGACAGCACTGGCATAAATGTATGGGTTTTTAAACTAATAAATAGCTCGGGGATTATTTCCGTGGGGGCGTTGGCGGTTGCGGTGGGGCTGTATGCTTCTTATCGGTTGTCGGTGGGGTTTTATTCCAAGAGGGAGTTTTAGGGCAAAAGACATCACTGGTGTTGTAATCTCATATTCTCAATCTTTGTTATTTCTTCATGCGGAGGCCATTCATCTTCATAACAATAACCCTCTAAGCACTCTAAAAGCCCCTTTTCTATATATAAAATGTAATCGCTCCCATATTCTAGCCCCTCTAAATCTGCATAGACACCCCCTAATTTGAAACAGACATCATCACCTACTGATAAGGATTTATCTCCTATCTCAAAATAGCTCCAAAACCCAACGCCAGTTAATGTTCTGGAGGTTCCTACAATATCCGCAAGCTGCTTTTTTAATTGCCCGATGTGTAGGTTATCTAAATTAGCATCAAGTATGGCTTCTATTATCGTTTTATCAAACAAGCAAATAGGTGTCATATTAAGCTCCAGTCCTTATTTTTATGGTAAGCGGCTTCCTGCGTTTGTCGTGGGTACTTGTAGGGGACGGATTTATCCGTCCCGAGATTACCTCGTTTTGCGTTAATGGACGTTACCCCACCCGAATTGACGAGCGTGCGTACCTCGGGACGGATAAATCCGTCCCCTACAAAAACCCTGCAAATCCCCTTAATCGTGGTTTAATAAGTGATTTATGCAACACGGATTTAACGGATTTTCGCGGATTACGCGGATTGGCTCGTGGGAAAACATATCGCCGTTAGTAGTTTACGCGGACAAAATCTGCGTAAATCCGCTAAATCCGCGAAAATCGCCTTTTGAAATCGAAGAAGCTACACGCTTTTGCCATTCCTGCGTTTATCATGGGTACTTGTAGGGGACGGATTTATCCGTCCCGAGATTGCCTCGTTCTGCGTTAATGGACGTTATTACCCTGCCCGAATTGACGAGCGTGCGTACCTCGGGACGGATAAATCCGTCCCCTACAAAACCCTGTAAATTGTTGCATCAAATCAAATCGCCGTGGAAAAATCCGCGAAAATCCGCCAAATCCGCGTAAATCCGCGTTCCATGCCCTTAAACCCCCACACCCTACCTCCTCTTATCCCGCACAAACCGATTAAGCACCTCGTCCAAGCTCCGCACATCTATAGGCTTAGACACAAAGCCGTCAAAGCCGCTTTCCTCGAACATTTTTTTCATGCCTGAAACAGCGTTAGCCGTAAGCGCGATAATAGGCAATCTATAGCCCTCTGCGCGTAGTATTTTTGTGGCTTCCATGCCGTCCATGCCTGGCATCATGTGGTCCATAAAGATTATGTCGTATTCCGCGCCGTCACGGATTATGGCGATTGCCTCGTAGCCCCTTTCGGCGGTATCGACCCTCAGGCCGTACGGCCGCATTAGCCCCTTTGCGACAAACAAATTGGCATCTACATCGTCCACGACCAAAACACGCCCGTACGGCATGTATTCGCGTACTATTTCCGCGCGTTGCTTGCTGCTGTCGAACTTGAATTTTTCTAGCTTTTCCGCCACGTCCTTGCCTATTAGCTCGCTCTCGGCGAGCCTTTGCCGCAAATAAACGATAAAGGTCGAGCCTTTGCCAAGCTCGCTTTGGGCTTCGATTCTGCCGTCCATCATTTCCACTAGGCTTTTGGTAATGCTCATGCCAAGCCCTGCGCCCTCGGTCGTGCGGTTGGCTTCGCGGTTAAACATGGAATATTCGTCATAAATGGCGGCGAGCTGTTCCGCGCTCATGCCCTGCCCTGTGTCGCTTATAGTGAAAACGAGCATTACGCCGTTTTCGTCCGTTTGGGAATCCACGCCAAAGGTCACGCTTCCTTTTTCGGTGTATTTAATGGCGTTGGACAGCATGTTGTTCAGAATTTGCTTTATGCGAAGCTCGTCGCCGAACAAAAACGCAGGCAAATCCTCGGCTACCTTTACAATCAGCTCCAGCGGCTTATCGCCTATACGCATGGAATTTAGCATGGCGGTGTCGTTAATTAGACTGGGCGTGTCGTATTTTACTGGCACAAGCTCCAGCTTGCCCGTTTCCACCTTGGATAAATCCAAAATATCGTTGATAATTCCCAACAATGTCTTGCCCGAATTGTTTATGCGGTCAAAGGCGTTTAGCGTGTCGGGCGAATGGTCGTCGCTGTCTAGCTCTATTTCCGATATGCCGATAATCGCGTTCATGGGCGTGCGTATTTCGTGCGACATAGTGGCAAGAAACCTAGACTTAGACTGCGTGGCTTCCTCGGCGAGCTGTTTTTCCCTAAGATACAAATGGCGGAGAACGCGGTCGGGATTCTCGATAGTGAGGTAAATAGCAAATACTACAAGTGTAGTAGCTAGTGAGGATATAAGAACCATCGGCAGAAGCATTTGAATCATAGCTATTGCGATTTGTGACAACGAAGCTACAAGCATTACCACGCGCTTCTCAATATCCATTTCTTTCCAATGCCGCAGAATAGTAATAACCATAAGAACCATATAAATACTGATTGTGCCGTATACAAGCGCCAGTGATGCGCCGTCCAGGAAATTGCCGTATTCCGTTCTCGTAAATTTGAACGGCACAAACAGAATGGACAGGCTCGCGATAAACGCCGGTATGCCGTAAATCAAAATGCGCCGCTTGCTTCTGTCGCCGTTGGCTAAGTACCGCACATACGCAAACGAGGTGTACACAAAAAAGCAGATACACGCCACAAAGCCGACATGCGCCGTACGCGTAATAGCCATGCTCACCGTGTCGAGATGGTTTACCGTATACACTGTCGCTACATCAAAAATAAGCGAAATCGAATGGATTATAAGCAAATAGCGGAAAAGCGTGTTGGCGAAGTTCACCGTGCGCTTCACCAAAAAGAACGTACTCGCTACCGCCGCAGTGACACAAATACATAGTAATTGTAGGCGTAGTATCATTATTGTGTTCATTAGGTCGGTTTGTAGGTATAGATTGTTCATGGGCTTACCACCTCCATTATCCGCAATGCTTCCTCGCAGTCAAACGCTTCCAACGCGTTAATGATTTTCTGCACGGCTTCGTCTGTTTCCTCGTCATAGGAACACTGCGCGCACGGCGTAAGCACTTCCAACGCGCCGTCACGGTCGTATCCCTCTGCTAACGCCCTAGCTTCCGCAAGTGCTTTTACAAGCCCCGACTTATCGGCGGCCTTTGTCGGCTCTGCCTTTTTTGGCTGTACCGCCTGTATTAGCAACTCATTTAACGCCAGTAATTCCACCCTGAACGGCGGATAATGTTCATTTAAGTATTCCGTATTCTTGTCAATCCCTGCGTTTTCTAGCTGTGAGGCAGTGTTACCCAACGCCCCTGCGCCTATGTTCCGCAGTACGCTTTTTAGCCCATGTACCTCTACGGTAAAGGCTTCTATATCGATGGTTATAAATGTGTCCATTTTCTTTACACGCTCGGGCAAAAGCCGCATGGTTAGCTTGACCGTGTCTATATAAATATCCTCAAAGCCGCTCATTGCATCTAGTGCGGATTCTACGTCTAGGGCAGGTATACGTTTTAATAGCGTGAGTGGCTCGTCCGCTGTGCCTCCCTCGGCAGGCACAGACGAAGCAGTACCCGAGCCGCTCGAAGCCCCTACGACACCCGAAGCCCCCGAACCGCCCGAATCGCCCGAACCACTCGCACCACCCAAAGCCCCCGAATCGCCCGAAACCCCCGAAGCCCCCAAACGCTCCTTCTCCCTACGAGCCTCCTCCAAAACCTCCGCCGATTGCTTATCACGCACAAAAGTATTCAACACACTATCCAATTTCCTCACATCTATAGGCTTAGAAACAAACCCATCAAACCCATTCTCCTCAAACAGCTTTTTCACGCCCGAAACAGCGTTAGCCGTCAACGCAACCACAGGGCGCGTATAGCCCTCCGCGCGCAATAGCCGCGTGGTTTCTATGCCGTCCATGCCAGGCATCATATGGTCCATAAACACTATGTCGTACACCGCGCCGCCGCGGATTAGCTCCAGTGCCTCGTACCCGCTTTCCGCGGTGTCTACCGCAAGCGCGTACGGCCGCATTAGCCCCTTGGCTACAAACAAATTAGCGTCTACATCGTCCACGACCAAAACACGCCCGTACGGCATATATTCACGCACTATTTCCGTGCGTTGCTTACTGCTGTCAAATTTGAAGTTTTCCAGCTTTTCGGCGATTTCCTTGCCTAGCACGCCGCCCTCGGCAGGCTGCTGCCGCAAATAGACCGTGAATGTCGAACCTTTGCCAAATTCGCTTTGCGCTTCAATTCTGCCGTCCATCATTTCTACTAGGCTCTTGGTTATGCTCATGCCAAGCCCCGCGCCCTCGGTTTTGCGGTTGACCTCGCGGTTAAACATGGAATATTCGTCATAAATGGCGGCGAGCTGTTCTGGGGTCATGCCCTGCCCTGTGTCGCTAATCGTGAAAATAAGGGTCACGACATGCTCGTCTGCCGTGGAGCTTATGCCAAAGGTAACACTGCCGCGCTCGGTATACTTAATGGCGTTGGACAGCATATTGTTTAGAATTTGCTTTATGCGAAGCTCGTCGCCGAACAAAAACGCGGGCAAATCCTCGGCGACCTTTACAATAAATTCCAGCGGCTTATCACCTATACGCATGGAGTTTAACAACGCGGTATCGTTAATAAGACTGGGAGTGTCGTATTTTACTGGTACAAGCTCCAGCTTGCCTGTTTCGATTTTGGACAAGTCCAAAATGTCGTTGATAATTCCCAAAAGGGTCTTGCCCGAGTTGCTTATTCGGTCAAAGGCGTTCCTTGTATCGGTGGAATGGCCGTCGCGCTCTAGCTCTATTTCCGATATGCCGATAATCGCGTTCATGGGCGTGCGTATTTCGTGCGACATAGTGGCGAGAAAGCGCGATTTTGCGTTGTTTGCGTACTCCGCCGCCTTTTGCGCCTCGAAGATGGGCGTTATTTCCGCAAACTCAAAAAACCGCACGCCCTCTTTTTTCCCCATTAGCAGTGTGTGAAGCGTAAACCACCGCTGCGCGCCGTTTTTCTCGAACGAAACCGTCTTTTCTGTCAAGCCGCTTTGGCTCATAGAGCTTTCCAGAATTTCCAGCAGCTCGTCTGTATTAAATATGTCCTCGACCTTGATTTTGTTCTTCCTTTTTCCCATAAACTGGACAAGCGAATCGCTGATATATTCTATTTCATTGTTGCCGTTGACAATGCACATTAGGTTCGGCGTAGTGTCCAGCACTGCATTAAAGGACTGCCCCATGGTCTGTAGCCTAAGCAAAAACGACAGTATATATTTGCTAAAAAAGAAGCCGAACGAATACAGCAGTACAGTACCCGAAAAGCTATAGATTTCGTCAGTGATTGTATTGTTTTCGCCTAGCAAGGGTATGTTAAACACAAACAAGCAAACCGCTATTGTAACGCTCGTCAATATGCACATAATAAGAAACCCAATTTGGTCTATGTACATAATACTGAGCAGCATAACACCAGTAAAAAACATATAAATTATTCTATCGCCGCCAAAAAAGGTAGCGTTGGTAATTTCTAACAGCACCAAGGAATACGGCACTAAAACCGCCAATTGCCGCTTGGTAAGCCGCTTGATACTGGTAATAATAAAAAACACCGCGATTAAAGCCGCGCTGATTGTAATCCGCGACAGCCACCATTCCGAGCCTATAAATAGGATAAAAAAAGCAACCTTTATAAGCGCGAAAAAAATAACAGCTTTTCCGACCTGTTTATTAGCAATGCTTACATCAAAGGAATTAACATCATTAGACATAATTCACCATTATCCTTACTGCTTCCTCACAATCAAACGCTTCCAACGCGTTAATGATTTTCTGCACGGCTTCGTCTGTTTCGCTGTCATAGGAACACTCCGTACACGGCGTAAGCACTTCCAACGCGCCGTCACGGTCGTATGCTTCTGCCAAGGTCTTGGCTTCATTTAGTGCAGTTACAAGCTCCGACTTATCGGCGGCCTTTGTCGGCTCTGCCCTTTTCGGCTGTATCGCCTGTATTAGCAGCTCATTTAATGCGATTAGCTCGTCCCTAAACGGCGGATAATGCTCATTTAAGTATTCCGTATTCTTGTCAATCCCTGCGTTCTCTAGCTGTGAGGCGATATTACCCAACGCCCCCGCGCCTATGTTCCGCAGTACGCTTTTTAGCCCATGTACCTCTACGGTAAAGGCTTCTATATCTATGGTTATAAATGTGTCCATCTTCTTTACGCGCTCGGGCAAAAGCCGCATTGTTAGCTTGACTGTGTCTATATAAATATCCTCAAAGCCGCTCATTGCATCTAGGGCGGATTCTACATCTAGCGATTTTATGCGTTTTAACAGCGTGAGTGGCTCGTCCGCCGTGCTTTCCTCGGCAAGCACACCCGAAGCCCCCGAACCGCCCGAAGCCCCCAAAGCCCCTGCACTCTCCTTTTGCCTACGCGCTTCTTCGAGAACCTCCGCCGATTGCTTATCCCGCACAAAAGTATTCAACACACTATCCAATTTCCGAACATCTATAGGCTTAGAAACAAAGCCGTCAAAGCCATTCTCCTCAAACAGCTTTTTCACGCCCGAAACAGCGTTAGCAGTCAACGCAACCACAGGGCGAGTATAGCCCTCCGCACGCAATAGCCGCGTGGTTTCTATGCCGTCCATGCCAGGCATCATATGGTCCATAAACACTATGTCGTACACCGCACCGCCGCGGATTAGCTCCAGTGCCTCGTAGCCGCTTTCCGCGGTATCGACCGCAAGCGCGTACGGCCGCATTAGCCCCTTGGCGACAAACAAATTAGCGTCTACATCGTCCACGACCAAAACACGCCCATAGGGCATGTACTCACGCACTATTTCCGCGCGCTGCTTGCTACTGCCGAATTTGAAGTTTTCCAGCTTTTCTGCCACGTCCTTGCCTATTACGCCGCCCTCGGCGAGCTGTTGTTGCAAATACACCGTAAACACTGAGCCCTTGCCGAGCTGGCTCTGGGCTTCGATTCTGCCGTCCATCATTTCCACTAGGCTCTTGGTGATACTCATGCCAAGCCCCGTACCCTCGGTAGTGCGGTTGGCTTCCTTATTAAACATGGAATATTCCTCGTAAATGGTATCAAGCTGTTCCGCGGTCATGCCCTGCCCTGTGTCGCGAATAGTGAAAATAAGCGTTACACCGTTTTCGTTCGATTGGAAATCTACGCCAAGGGTAACGCTTCCTCGCTCGGTATATTTAATGGCGTTGGAAAGCATGTTGTTTAGAATCTGCTTTATGCGAAGCTCGTCGCCGAATAGGAACAAGGGCAAATCCTCGGCGACCTTTACAATAAATTCCAACTGCTTGCTTCCTATTCGCATAGAATTAAGCAGAACCGTGTCGTTAATAAGACTGGGCGTGTCGTATTTTACGGGTACAAGCTCCAGCTTGCCTGTTTCGATTTTGGACAAATCTAAAATGTCGTTGATAATTCCCAAAAGGCTCTTGCCCGAGTTGTTGATTCTGTCAAAGGCGTTCAGTGTGTCGGTGGAATGGTCGTCACGCTCCAGCTCTATTTCCGATATGCCGATAATCGCGTTCATTGGCGTGCGTATTTCGTGCGACATGGTAGCAAGAAACTTAGACTTAGACAGCGTGGCTTCCTCGGCGGCTTGCTTTTCCTTGAGATACAACTGCCGCAAAAAGCGGTCGGGATTTTCTATAGTGAGATAAATAGCAAGCACCACAATAGTGGTAGCTAACGAGGATATGAGAATTATGGGTATAAATAGTTGCACTAGCGATATTGCTATTTGTGTCAGCAGGGCGACAAGCATTACTCTGCGTTTTTCGGAATCCACGTCCTTCCAGTGGCGTAAAATGGTAACAAGCATAAGCCCCAGGTACACGGATATTGTGCCGTATACAAACACTAGCGCTGTGCCGTCTAAGTGGTTGCCGTACGGCGTTCTCGTAAACTCGAACGGCACAAATAGCACGGAAAGCGTAGCCAATATTACTGGTATACTGAAAATAAAAATACGCCGTTTGTCCTCGTCATTCTTGGCTAAATAACGCACATACACAAACGAAGCGTACACAAAGGAAAGGATACAGCCCATGAAAGCAATATGCGTAGCTCTGTTTAGCCACGGATATACATGCTCAAGGTTGTTCCCAGTATAGATTGTCGCCATGTCAAAAATAAGCGACAGTATATGCGCTATAATCAAATAACGAAACAGCGTATTAACAAAATTCGCCTCGCGCTTTACCAAAAAAAACGTAGTCGCCACCGCCACAGTAAAGCAAAGACACGCTACCTGTAGCCTAAGCATCATAACTATGTTCATTAGCTCTGATGCTTTGTATAGTTCAGTCACGGCAACCTCCGAGAATTTGCTTTACGGGTACGACAGTTCATACTAAGTTACGGATTTTAAAAGAAATGGAACGCGGATTTTCGCGGATTTGGCGGATTTTCGCGGATTTTTTCGGACGTGCTTTAAAATCCGTTTAATACGAGCAGTACGTGTTCCGTTAGTTTTGAATGAACGCAAGAAAGAATCCGCGAAAATCCGTTAAATCCGCGAAAATCCGCGTTCCATGCCTTTAAAAAACCCGCGCTCTATCGTTTTATTTGTCTACATTTAGAAATTTGCCGACCTTGGTTAGCAGACATTCGTAGCTTGCGGGCTTTACGATAAAGCCGTTACAGCCTACGGCTATAGCCTTTCCTACGCGTTCTCTGGACGAATTGCCAGTAAGGAAAATAATGGGCGTATCGGCGTAGGTCATAGTCGCGCGTATTTTTCCAGATAGCTCGTAGCCAGACATGCCAGGCATATCTATATCTAGTATAAATAGGTCTATTTTCTGCGATTCCATAACCTTGACGGCGGCTTCTCCGCTAGGCACTGCCACTACCTTGAAGTGATTTTTAAGCGCGTTGTTTACATACGCCAAAATCTCGGGCATATCGTCTACTACTAGTACCTTTTTGCTTAAATCGCTTTGTATAAGCTGTGAAATGGCGTGCTTGCTTGTCAGCTCGTCTAATATGTTCTTTGCTTCGCCGTAGTTTTTGATGCTAATCAATTCTCCTGCCTTAGCGTAGGCGGGTTCGTCGGGGTCATGCTCCGCAAGCTCTTTTAGCATAGCTCCTGCCTTGGCGTATTCCCTGTCGTCAAACAGACTGCTTACCGCCGCCACGTTCTTTGCCGAATCTGCATGAAGCTCAATGGTGGTTAGCGTTGATTCCTCGGCTGTTGCGGCTTGGCCGCGCGCCTCCTGCATGGCTATGGACATAGAAAGCACGTCCGATATAAACGGCTTCAACAGCTTTCTTGCCACATCAAGGTTGCTTGTGTCCTTGGAGCAACGCAGTATTTTTTCCGCTTCGCTTTCCAGTGTACGCGCATAAACCTTACGCAAAAGAGAGAGCAGCAGCTCCATATTTTTTGTAAAGAATAAATGCCTATCCCTGTTTTCTATATCGCCGAAGTTGGATTCTATTTTTTCGATTAGGCCAGGCACCATGTCAATAAAGCCGTTTATGTCGGCATCTATCTGGTCGTAGGATAGGCTAAGTATAGACTTAGATATAAGCAAGCCCGGTATAAGGTGGTAATACTTTGTGCCATTGTAGGCCTTGGATTTGTCAAATTCCATTTTTTGTTCCTCCCCTTTTTTGTTTCGCCGTTGGCGATTTTGTATGTGCGGTTTTATGTTAGCTTTGGTTGAATTGCATATGGAATTTATTTTAATTGGTGGTGTACATTCAATGAACATATGCACGGTAAACGCATGAACGGTAGGAATGTGTAGATTATCGGGATTTAAGAGCGATTAAACGCGGATTTAGCGGATTTACGCAGATTTACGCGGATTCGTTCGTGGAAAAATCCAAATTTCGGTTGTCCGTCCCGCATACGCACGGTCTATGTAGGGGACGGATTTATCCGTCCCGAGATATGCACGCTCGTCAATTCGGGGAGGGCAACGTCCATTAACGCAGAACGAGGTACGCACGTTCGTCAATTGGGGGACGGATAACGTCCATTAACGCAGAACGAGGTAATCTCGGGACGGATAAATCCGTCCCCTACATAGAACGTGCAGGCTTTGCCGTTCGTGCGGTTATTGTGTGAACATACAGGGGCGTACTTGTATGTGTGTTAGATTTTCTGCTATAATATGAAAAAACGAGGCGTGTATATGACAAAATCCACAAAAACTCATAAAACAAGGCATACAGAGGCAGAAAAAGCTCTGTGGCTAGTATATGTCATGCAATATACCGCCGATGAGCTTAAAAAGCCTGTAACAGAAACCGCACGGCTATTGGATAAATATGGGTTTATCGGCAAGGTGCTTGACGGCTACGAAGCCTTTCATACACAGGGCTTTGAATACATGGCGGAGCTACTAACGTCAGAGCTACAGGAAGCACAGAGGGCGTGATTTTGTGGTGCTTTATCATGGCACAAGCGTAATAATTCAAGAGCTTGACCTAAGCAAGGGTAGGCTACGTACGGATTTCGGAAAAGGGTATTCGCCAACGGAGGTGGTAGAAAGTGTTGAGTGAAACTAAGGTACTGCGCGACATTCACGCCGTTAGGGAAAAAATGAGCGCGGATTTAAGACCGCTTACGTCTGCCCAGCGCGCCGAAAAAACAAACCGCGAAGCGATTGAAATCGCCGAGAAATACGGCTTCACGGTCATTGATAAGGCTTCGCAAAGGGCGAGCGTAGGGTAGCTAGCTGTATTGATACGCTCCGATTATGGGGCGTATCTTCTTTTAGATGCTAACAGCAAAACAACACGCCATCACGACAAACGCACGAACGCAGGTTCTTTGTAGGGGACGGATTTATCCGTCCCGAGGTACGCACGCTCGTCAATTTTGGGACGGATAACGTCCATTGAGCAGGCAGTAAGGTGTTGTCTAAGTGGTTTTCTTAGACAACACCGCACGCCGACCAACGCAGAACGAGATAATTCACCATTGCAAAAAAACAGTATTCAAGTTATACTACCTAGAATAACCGACTAATCGCGATTGCTACTAGCGGTTAAATCCATTATCCTTAGGGGGCAATATAAATGAAAAAGGCACTTGCAATTTTTATAACAACGGCGTTATTTGCATTATTTTTAACGTCCTGTGACGGTAACAGCGGCACAACCGAGGACGACCAAGCCACGGTTAGCGTTAGCGGAATAGAAGCTGACGGCGTTGCAGCAAATGCCGACAGCGGCGATTCAGAGGACAGCGGAAATTCAGAGGACAGCAGTAATTCAAACGAAAACAGCAGTACCCCAAGCGAGGACGAAAGCGCGCCTAACGCCCTGCCAAGAAGCGGCGGCACTGCGACCGTTACAAGCACAACCGAATACGGCTTTAGGCCTGACAGCTCTGGGCTATGGGTTATCGAAACCTCGAATGACAACGACTGCGACCCACAGTTATCGCTTTATAATCAACAGGGGTTTGTCGCAGGGGACGACGATGGCGCGGTTGGCTTAAATGCGCGGATAGTGCTTCACCTTGATTCGGAAACAACATATGTCATACACGCAGGCTACTACGACAACGAGGAGAGCGGAGAATATACCTTGACAGTTAGCAAAGCCGAGGTCGGCGACAGTATTCCCAGCAGTGGCGGCTCTGCGGCCGTTGTGGGTACAGTCGCGTATTCGTTTAGCCCGAATAGCTCTGGCCTATGGGTAATAGAAACCTCGAATAGAGCCGAGGCTTGCGACCCATATTTGTGGCTTTATGACCCAGAGGGGCTTATTGAAAGCGACGATGACGGCAATGGCGACTTAAATTCGCGTATTGTAGTATATCTTGACGAGGAAACAACCTACACTATATTTGCGGGCTACTACGACGACGAGGACGGACAATATACATTAAGCGTTATCACACTCGAAGCCGAAAGCAATATTCCAGCAAATGGCGGCACTGCGGACGTTGCAGGCACAACCGCGTATTCGTTCCGCCCGAACAGCTCGGGCATGTGGACAATAGAAACCTCAAACGAAATCGAATATTGCGACCCATATTTGTGGCTTTATGTCCCCGAGGGGCTTATTGCAAGCGATGATGACGGTGCTGGCGGCTCAAATGCGCGTATGGTAGTATACCTTGATGCGGAAACAACCTACACCATACTTGCGGGCTACTACGGCGGCGGTGACGGCAACGGACAATACACCTTGACAGTTGGCAAGCATGAAGTCAACAGCAGTATTCCAGCAGGCGGCGGCTCTGTTACCGTTACAGGCACGACCGAATATTCGTTTACCCCAGACAGCTCTGGCAGGTGGACAATCGAAACATCAAACGAAACCGAGGATTGCGACCCGTACCTATGGCTGTACGGCGGGCACGGAACTATTGCAGAGGACGACGACAGCGGCGATTATCCCAATGCAAGTATCACGATGTACCTTGAAGCAGGAGAGATGTATGTTATTCGCGCGGGGTATTATGGTTATGATGATGGGGGATATACGCTGACGGTTGGTCGAGGGAATGAACTAGGAGTTTTATAGAAATGAAATAGGAATTTTATGAAAATAGGCTAGAAATTTTAAAAAACACCTTTTCGGGGGTGTTTTTTTTATTATTCCCAAAAACTTGGATATACTAAACACGACAATATAAATCCGCACATGAAAAATCGCCGAAGGCGAGTTAAAAACAGGAGGAAGCCTATGAAAACATTCAGAACAGACCTTGCGTTGGAAATGCGCGAGCATATCGGCGAGGAAATACCGGGCGTAAAAATTACCGTAGAGGAAGAAAATGGAATTACCGTAACATGGGTAGCCATAGAGGACGAAAACGGCGCAAAGGCAATGGGCAAGCCAATCGGAAACTATGTAACGCTAGAATCTAGCGCAATGAGGGAAAACGACATAGATGCGCACGAGGACATAGCAAAAATTTTGTCGCAGAAGCTCGGCAAGCTGCACAAGCTCGGCGGCGAGGCAGTTATTCTCGTGGTAGGACTAGGAAACAGGCAGGTCACGCCAGACGCGCTAGGCCCAAGGGTATGCGAAAAGCTGTTAGTAACGCGGCATTTGGGCGATGATGTTCCCGTGGAATTGCAAGGCAAGCTGCGCGCGGTGGGCGCATTGTCGCCAGGCGTCATGGGAATAACTGGAATAGAAACCGCCGAAATAATAAAGGGCGTAGCCGAAAAAATACGCCCCGATTTGATTATCGCGGTGGACGCTTTGGCGGCGCGCCGTACAAGCCGCATTAACGCAACAATCCAGATGTCGGACGCGGGCGTAAACCCAGGCGCGGGGCTAGGAAACCGCCGCACGCCCATCACCCGCGAGAGCATGGGCGTGCCAGTTATTGCCATGGGCGTGCCTACGGTGGTAGATGCCGCGACCCTAGTAAACGACACCATGGACAACATGCTTTCCGCCATGTCGGAGGCCGCGCCGGACGAACAAGCCTTTTACAACATGCTAGGCTCGCTGGACGACGGCGAACGCTACGGCCTGATACGCGAAATTCTTTCCGAGGAAAACATGTTCGTTACGCCAAAGGACGTGGACGCAGTAATCGCACGCTTGGCGAATATTATCGCTAACTCGCTTAATATCGCCTTGCACCCTGGGATTAGTGTGGAGGACGTGAATAGATTTATGTAGGGGGGCGTTGCCCCTTTTCTCCGACTTTTTGATGGTGGGAATGTCGTCACGAGCCTTATTTCCTATTTAATATATCCCGTACCCTACGAGCCAAATATCGAATGTAGCCAGTTTTGTCTTGTATGCAAGAGCCTAGCGATAACAATAACATCGTCCAGCACTCGGTAAAACACGATATATGGGTTTACAACCATGTATCTATAGCCCCTCTCTGCCCCTAGAACATCTTCTTCTTGGATAATAGGGTATTTAAAGGGAAAATCTTTCAATTCCTTGATTTGGGTATAAATTTTCTTCCGTAGCTTTTCTGCGGCGGCTTTGTTGTCTTTAGAAATGTAGGAAAACATTTCCTCAATATCGAGATAGGCTTTTTCGGATATTTCGATTTTACGCATCTGCTATCCTCTTTTCGATAGAAGCAAACACTTCCTCAAAATCCCTCATGGGAGTACCTGCGGCAATTTCTCTGTCCACCTCGCTGAGCATTTGCCCTAGCCTTTGCCGTGCGAGCATTTTTTGGTAGACATCAACACTCATAACAACTAGGTCAGCCTCGCCATTTTTTGTAACCATAACTGGTTGCTGCGATTCGCGGCAATGCCGCGAAAAAGCATTATAGTCATGGCGTATGCTTGTGGACGGTTTTACATCGGGCATAAAAGCAACCATAGATACACACTCCTCATGTCATTATTATGTCACTATTGTATCACTTGTCGTCTGTGGGGTAAAGAGTAGATTTACATCTATCAAAATAAATCATACAGTGGTACAATATCAAAGGCAATCTCCACGAGATTGCCTTTAAGAGCCTGTTTAAGATACCAAAGGGAGTGTAAGCATGGATTTATCTATATTAAGGAATATATCAACCACAAAAAGACTTTCGGACGGCGACGAGATTTTTCGCGAGGGGCAAAAAACAAACGGCGAAATTTACGTTATTATCGAGGGAAATGTAATCATTGAATCGCATAAAAAAAGAATTACATATCTCGAACTGGGGGTTGGGGATTTTTTTGGCGAAACGTCGCTTTTTGCAGAAAAGCCGCATTCTACCACGGCTGTGGCTAAGGGCGAGGTTAGCCTGTTTGTGTTCCAACGACCGACCGCGCCTATTCCCAAGCCCAAGGAAGAAAGCAATACACAAGCGCAAGAACCAACGCAAGCACAAACAAAACCACAAAGCCAAGCGCCCGCAACCGTACATCTTCCCGACCCATTATCGGAATCCTCCGTGCCGCCGAGGTTTTTCGCGGCAGGGCATAAGTTTTATTCCATCGAAACGCCGCCGCCGCCCACCGATATTGTATACAAAAAGAATTTTACCTGCCCTGTGTGCGACAATATTTTTCCAGCGTATTCCATTCGCACAACGCGCCTAAAGCTGAAAACTCGCGATAGGGATTTTCGCAGCCACTATAAGGATATAGACACCGCGTACTATGAAATTGTTACCTGCCCCGAGTGCTATTTCAGCATGTTTGAGAATATGTATCCGCAGACCATTATTTCTCGTTTTAAGAATAATATTCGTGAAATTACGCCGCTCAAATATCAGCTGGGAATAGACATCACCAACGACCGCAGTATCAACTCCGTTTTTGCGGGCTATTATGTCGCGCTAAAGGCCGCGCCGCTTTTTTATCGCAACTACGAAATGGCGGTAGCCAAAATATGGCTGCGCCTGATGTGGCTCTACAACGACGTGGGCGATACCGAAATGGAAAGGGTAGCCGCAAAAAAGGCGCACAAGGCATATCTTACCGCCTTTGAAAAAATAGATGCCTCGCCCGACACAATCCAACAGCTCTGCGTACTGATTGGCGAGCTAAGCCTAATAGTAAACGACCTAAACCGCGCAAAAATCTTTTTCCTAAAGGCGCGTTCGTATAGGAATTGCAGCAAGGCACTACTGACCCAAGCGGCGGAGGGGATAGATAGGATACGAGAGATTGAGGCGCAGGGGTGAATTTGACCTTTAATTAAAATGGGAATATATTCTATATATAAATAAAACGTATATAAAACAGAAAGGGGCTACTTATGAAAGCTCTAAAAAAATCAATCGTCACACTCTCCCTACTACTCACTCTATCACTCGTCACACTACCCACCCAGGCGATTTCACAAAACCCTTACGAAATCGACGACCCTGTGGTTGTATCATTTACCTCTGATGTGCCGTCGCGGCTTGTGGAGGGCGACATCGCCCATGTAATACCACGCGGCGG